>JAABUS010005823.1_pt1 | contig 15696 bp, 19 predicted proteins | sample 5560161 | NCBI WGS metagenome assembly JAABUS01 (sample SAMN10711885, study PRJNA513376) | rock metagenome | isolation source: Antarctica rocks | place: Antarctica: Victoria Land, Trio Nunatak nord | collected 2016-01-04
CTCAAGCAACATAGCACTGGGCGTAGCATACTTGACCCCACAGATGTGCCTAAGGTATCTATCATAGACGGACTGTAAAGCAACCCGTGCTTTCTGTGCTTCGCCACGGGGGGGGGTATGCATGCCCCACAACAGCCTGGGCCAAGAACGGCGTTACATCATATAACGATGGATCGGGAATTGCAAAGCCCCGGGATTTGGCCAATCCCGGATGGAAAGTGACATTGGAGAGTACTGACAAGCAAGCGGTTCGATTCTTTACAGCGCTCAAAAGCAAAAGCGTCCACAGTGCTGCCGTTCCTTTCTTGACAAGGCCAGTATTGCCTGCCGTGACACGAACAGGGGCGAGCGTTCAGTGAATTCTTGGTGCCACATGCTGTAGCAGACTTTCAGCGTCTGCAGTTGTCGTAACCGCCACTGTCAAACGCCGCTATTACACCCAGCTTTGCCAGCTGCTTGGCATACATATCAATTGAGTCGTGCCTACTCTTGCTGCTTGCATATCGACGAACGGAAGCTGCTCCCGCCACCACAACAGGCCTCTGATCCCTCGTTTAACTGGTGTTGCAGTTCGCTGAAGTCCAGACCAGGTCGTCCAACTACTCGCAGACCTCACAGGTGGGCTGCACAGCAAGTGCGACGCTTTTCTCTAGCTTCGAGTGCTTTCGTCGTACCTTTTCGTACTACATGCTGCCATTATGGTACAGGTCACGGCAACACACGTCACCTTGTGAGGAATCATGAAAACTCGTCAGGCCCGCAGAGCTGCCAATAAGGAAGGCAACCTATACACCGTCAAGACGGGTTTCAACACCATTTTTACTGACCAGCAGTTGTCAGCGACAGTCTTGCAAGCTGTGCAACTCGTTTCGCCGATCCTCATAGCCAGCAACGTTCTGGCAAACTTGCACGTCTTGCGCTGCTTAGAGACGGATGGTCATGTCTCCAAACTGGACCAGACGTTCTTCAGCAACTGCATGTATGCAGTCAGTCACGCAACAGGGCGTCGTGCGGTCCAGTTTAACCGTTCCAAAAATGTGAGCCTTACTGAGAGCCTGGACATATACCTCCAGCAGCTCCCTCAACATCAGCAAACACCAGAAAGACCAACCTACCTTAAAGACGTGAGTCTTGCAAAGTTGGTCCCATTGCTGTCTTAGCTATGACACAACTTGTCTAATTTGTTATGATCGATTTGCAGCTGTTGTTACAGTTACAGGACTGTTACACAACTAGATATAAGTACAACACTGAGCATGGTGCACTGTGCTGTGCAGATTTTGAATGCAGCGTCTCTGATGGCCCAAACCAACGCCCGCAACCACATAAATACAAATTACTTTAGTAGAACATTGAGCTGGATCCGGCTGCAGCTCAGACAGCAGGCGTTTTTCGCCAACATGGAATATAAGTTTGTGCGCTCCTGGGCCAAGTTTGTGTGCCGAGCAGCAGCAGACAACATCACCAGCATCTGGGACTTGCTGCCTAGATACCCCAGCTTGGTTCAACCACCCCCACACATCAGGCAATTTCTTGAGTACCTGGTGGTGACCATGCAACAATTGATGGGTCCATTGCCGGTGACAGACTGGTCCCTGGAGCGCAAGCCAGAGTCCTATCTTCCATGGCTTCATTTGATGTTAGACTTTGAGGCGGCGCAAGACATGCCTGAGGCACCCAGGCTGTTCAGCATGCTGCCACAGAGCAGCAACCAAACCCAGTTTATAACAATAAGCTCAACATCGCTCCAAAAGTAAGCACTACTTGCTGTTTGCGAAGACATGGCCTGCTCTGTCACCACAGCCTGCCATAGTATACATGTAATTTGCACAACCCTACAAGCATTGTAGCATGATGCTATGTTGACAAATTTCACCAGACAGAGGGGTATTACACAAGTGACACACAACACTGCAAGCACTAGTCATGAGCCACAGTAGTCAGGCAATGGCAAATCAAATGTAAGCGAGCCATCCTGCTTTCATGCAAGAAGCGTATATGTCATGTGTGTGACGCGCGCTGTGTATCTGCTGTGCAGGCTATTGATGGCTGCAGGCATACCCAATGTGCCATCGCTGACATCAGGCACAGGAGCCAAAGAGTTCATCCGACAGCAAGAGAGCTGGTGGAGTCAGTACACTGACTGCATCAACTTCAGTAAACGGGCACAGCAAAGCAGACGCCGCTTCAACTTCCAGGTACAGACTGATGGGATCAGTGTCAGTGTGCTCATGTTCCAGCCATTTGCTGAGCCACTCACGCAACCAAACACAGCAGCACCACCACCACCACCTGCACCTAACAGAAAACGCAAGCGGCAGCAGCAGGGCAGCAGGGCAGCAGCAGGTGAATGGGTCCAGGGCCTACCTAACAGGCACCTGGTGCAGCCTGCACGCATTGTTGGTCTTGACCCTAGGAGGAAAGCTCTGTTCACAGCAGTTGTTCACAGCCAGCAGGCAGCAGACGGCCTGCAAGCAGGGCGTCCATGTGAGCACAGATATGACAGTCTGTCTTGGAGCTGCAGCAGATGGCAGGAGGCTGCTGGCATCAAGTATAGGTTGCTCAAGACAGAGTTGTGGATCAGCAGGAAACCAGGCCTCAATGCTGCTCTATTGGCTACCCCAACAGCCAAAGTGGCTAGCAGTGCCCAGTTCCTGCACCACATTCGTCACAGGATGCAGCACACAGCAGCCGCTCAGACCCACTTTGGAGACAGGCGGCACAGGCAGCTGCGCTGGCGCTCCTTCATCAAGCGGCAGCAGGCATACACTGCCATCTGCAAGGAAATCAGTGGAGGCAGTAAAGAAACTGTTGTGGCCTATGGAGACGCCAAGTTCAGCAGCAGCTGCTGCAAGGGAAATCCCAGCACACCTACAGTGTCACTGCGGAGGAAACTTGGGCACTGCTGTCAGGTGTATGACACGGATGAATTTCGCACAAGCAAGCTTTGTTGTGCTTGCAAGACAGCCATGGATGGCATGCCTCTCCCTCTCTTAGGTAACACCTACTTGTGCTGTCCTCACTGGCTTCATAACCTGCACAGAGTTGCATGCCTGTGTCTAGTACTGGGGAGTGCTGTAGTACGTGCATGCAAGTGTCTGGTAAACTGCACAAGACTTCCAAAAACAGTAGAGCATTGCTTTAAGCATATGTGTGGCTAAAACATACAAGGTGTTGTATGTAAAGGTGCCAACATGTGGTCTGTCTGCAGAGAGAGGGCGCAGAGATCGCGGACCCAACAGCTACAGTGTGCGACTGTGTCTCAACACAGCCTGTACTCGTATATTGTGGAATCGGGATGTGAACGCTGCGATCAACATTTTGAGGCTGTTCTTGGACTGGGTCGAGGGACGCACAATGCCCATAGAGTTTCGTAGGGCTGCCCTTTGACGTTTCATGATTCACGGTGCCACCAGAAGCCTCTGCTTGCACGCTATGGGGTGGAATGAGCAGCTGCAGGCTCAGCATCACAACAATAATGATTCTAGATACTCTCGTGCTCCGCCGTGCTCCGCACGTGCTCCGTCTAGGTTGTTACGCTGGCTCTGTTTTCAAAAAGGCAACTGAGACCACTGTCAGATCACTGGATTTTCTTCTTTTCACTGGCTTGATGCAGATCACTGAGCAGCACCAGCAACAGAAGCACGAGCGTCAGCGAGCAAAACAAAAAGGAAAGCCACAAAAAAAAAAAAAAAGGACTCACACCCTATTTGGTTTTTTTGCTGCTACTGCTGCAAAACCAAAGGCTGCCATCATAACAACACACTGTCAGATCACTGGGCTTTCACAGCAGATCACTCGGCATGCATGAGCAGCAGCATCTGCATCAACATAAGCACGAGCGCTGGCGAGCACGAACCCCTGTCATCCTGTAAGGTCTTGCCTGCTGCTGCAGACAGTTTCTCTTGGTTTTTGCTGCTGCTTTTGCTGCTGCTGCCCTGCTGGGCGAAAAACAGGCCACTGTGTGATCACTGGACTGGCAGGACCAAGCGGTAGATCACTCATCAGCAGCACAAAACCACTATAAAAGAGCATGAGCACTAGCGAACAACAGCTAAAGAACTGTAAGCAGTCTCTGGGCCCAAATGCTGATCACTGCTGATAACAAAAGGCTGTCAGTGATCACCTGCGCCCCTGTGCTGAGGGGAGACAACAGAACAAGTGCGCAATTGTATTGCCCATGCCTGCATCACTGGATTGCTGCATCACTTGGCAGCCCAGGGATCACCCAGCCTGTGCCCAACCAGCGCAGCGTGTGAGAAAAAAGCAGACAATCTAGGGTTCACCCTGAACGAGAATATGTTCTGCACAAGCCAAACGAGCGCAGCAAGTGGTGAATGAGCAGCAGCAAGAGACACGCTGTTGATCACTCATTGCCTTGCTGAGGGAGAAACAACAGAACAATTGTAATTCCCATCCCTGCATCACTGGATTGCTGCATCACTTGGCAGCCCAGAGATCACCCAGCCTGTGCGCAAACAACGCAGGCATGTGAGATAGAAGAACATTTAGATGCTGGACAAGAGCACTGCATGCTGCACATGCCATACGAGCGCAGCAAGTGGTGAATGAGCAGCAGCTGAAGCAGCACACACACACTATCATCACTCAGACTTTTAGGCACCTCAGCATCCCCAACCTGCATGAGTCACCTGGCTCTGACTTTGCCCTATGATGCTAGCGTGAACTTTCAGCAGAACTCTAGCTGGCACAAAACATTCCGCTGTCAGTGTACTGTCACTAGTACAGGTGACGGGCTGGAAGTTCACGACCTCGGACACGACCTGCGGCACGACCTCCCGTGATCTTGCAGGCACGTATCCTATTTAGTTTATTCAGCGTCCGCACAATCGTGCTCATCATGCCCTGCCATCCTGGAATGCAAGTTGTGCATTAGTTATAGTGAATCCGATCGACTTCAAAGCGCAGTATACAAGCAGCGTAAACTGCATGTTTGTGCAGGTTGCGAGCATCAAGCCGCAGCTGAGGTTCACCTTGTTCAAGCTGTCTCCCAGTTCAGCTTCGGCAACAATACTGTGCGCCTGGCAGCTGATCCTTACCCCTGCAATCTGCAAGAGCAAAATCTGCCTGCTATGAGCTGCTCTATAATCTTGCTTAACTCAAGTCGGAGGCAGGTACAGTGCCCTCTGAAAGTTCTCCCTTCATGCCGTCGGCTAACAGCAAGACATAAATGGAAACAGAAAAATGGGGAGAGATGCTAGTGACCATGGCATACTGGTCATGTCCTGCACACTCAGCTCTCAGCAACCAAGGTTCCTCCTGTTCCTCGCAGTTGCCATGAACTAGGCCAGAGCATGCCTGTCAAGCCACAGGAACTTTTGCTACTGGCAGCATGAACAGATAAGCTGCAGTAGATACCGCTCAGCTGGGCGTCAGAACCAGAATGGCCTTCAATGGAGGAGCACCATTTGGTCAGCCAGGGCAACCTGCCTCAGGACAGCCTTCCCAGCAGCCATTTGGTCACCCAGGGCAACCTGCCTTTGGACAGCCCTCTCAGCAACCACAACCACCAAATGTCTTTGGAGCAGCAAATGGCTCAGCCAGTCCACAAAACGGCAAGATCACCTTTGGAGCTCGCGCAGCAGCCAAGCATCCAACAGCTGCAAGCGATGCTCCTGCTCAGCCTGCTGCTGGCTTTCAAGCTGCTGCTGGATTTGGACAGCCCAGCTTCAGCACCCCAAATGGGAGTGCCAGCAATGCGGCATTTGGACAAAACAGCAGCACACCAAGCAGTGCACCCTTCACTGGTGGCATGGCTGCCGGCCTCAACCCTGCCCCAGGCGGATTTGGAGCTGTCCAAGGCACTGGAACTGTGTTTGGCGGCATGCAGCAGGGCAGTTTCACACAAAGCAGTGCTCGATTTGGTGCTGGTCCCAGGCCTGCCACTAGTGGTTTTGGCTCTGGCAAAGTCTTAGAAGGTCCATTTGCTGGTGGACAGCAGAGCAGCAGCACACCAAGCAGTGCACCATTTGCCTCTGGCTTGGGTACTGCTGGCTTTGGTGCAGCCGGTGGCGGTTTTGGAGCTGTTCAAAGCACACAAGGCGTCTTTGGTGGGAGTCTGCAGGTTGGGCAAGGCTTCGGCGCCTTTGGAGGCACAGGTGCATCAAACGCTTCTGCTGCGTCCACTGTAGTAAAGGGACAAAGCCCCTTTGCAAGGCTGGGTGGCAGAGATCCACAGCCTTCCAATCAGGACCAGCCTGCCGCAAATGGCATGCAATCAACGCCTGTGGATACCATTGCGCAGCCAGCTCAGACACCAGCAATGGGTTCAGCCAACCAGAAACTCCCAGCAGCTGGTGGGTTTGGCAGCCAACATTCAGCGCCTGCCTTTGGCTCAGGCGCAAGTCCAGCATCAGGCACAAACCCTTTTGCTGCACCAGCAGATGCATCCACAGTCAAGCCCGGAGACTTTGGGCGTGCTGCCAAGAGAAAGCTACAAGAGCCTGCTCAGCAGCAGGACCAGCAGCAGCAGCCTCGAGCTGATGCACAGATGCAACCAAGGCCAGCTGCTCTGCGCCAGCAGCAAGCAAGACAGAGGCCTAAGACTCCACAAACAGGCGCCAGCACCGAGCTTGCTGATCCTGCTGCCCTTGCTGCAAGAAGTGCACGCTTTGGCCAAGCTCAGCAGCAGCAGTCTCCCCGGCCCTTTGGGCAAAGCCAGCAGCAGCAGTCTCCAGGTGTGTTTGGAAGACTGGGTGGCTCTTCAGTACAGACACGCCCCAACCAACAGGAAGAGGCTGATGGCAATCAAAGTCAGCAAGACGCTGAAGGTAACGATTTTTTGTCTGTCTGCTACCAATCTGTGTGTTTGTCTGGCTGCCTGTCTTGTTTTGCTTGACAATTGCAATTGTGTGTTCGTCATTTGGTCTGTCTGTCTACATGCTGGTTTGTCTGTGTTGCTGACACAAAAGTGAGCAAGAAAAAGCTAGCCTAGATAGCCTGGATGAAGCAGGAGCAGGCTATAGAGGCAAGCCAGTCTTCCATTTGTACTGTAGATGAATCCCCCAGTCACTCATACCTAGACTTCTTGTGTACTGTGCAGGCAGTGAACAAGAAGTTCAGCAGCCTGACAGGCAGATGGGTAGCTCCAGCCGGGCTGTGTCTGTCACAGCAGCACAGCCCATTGCAGATAGTTTGGAGAATGGCGCAGCTCCCACTGATGCAAGTATGTCTCACCTCTCTTGTACAGGGTGCTTGCTGCTTTCTGCTGCCATTTGTACTTCAAGTGCGTAGAAAGTGGAGACAGGCATAGCAACCAAATAAAGCATTCTTTGTTGCAATGTGTTGAGGATGTATGCGTCATGCAGGGACAACGCCTGCATGCTAATCAGTTGATCCAGAACGCCATTGTGTGTTGTTACAAGGCTATGAGGATACACGACAGCTGTGTGTCTGAATCCAATGGGTGCAACTTGCAGTGGAGCCAAACGTATCGGTTGAGGGCTTCTGTACTGGCATGTGTCCTGACTATCAGCTGCGGTCACGGACCCAGCATGCCAATGAGAATTCGTTGGAAGTGGTGGACCCACTAGGGAAAGGCAGGACCATCGACCAGCTGGCCACAAAGAAATTTGAACGCAACGTGAGTACCAGCAGATGTCTCTGCTTGTCTGTCTCACATGGCCCCATTGCTGTCTGGTCAATCTACTTGGTGACTAATCATAACTATGTTGTGTAATCACAAGTGTGACTTTGCTTGCTAGCAGCAGAGCTTGCACCTGTATCACTCACTATCAAAGCCTCTGATGTCGATAACATCAACATGCAGGTCAACATGGAGGAGAATGCGGCTCTGCCCAACATGTTCAGGACTCTGCCTGCCCTTAAAGCCACAGAGCGGCATCTCATGGATTATCTGGACAGTGATGATCCCCAGCTTGGCTTGGGTCGCGTCTCCATGTACTTGTGGGATCGGCAGCGCAGCGTACGGCAGGACATGGCATGGCAGAGAATGGAGGTAGCACCCCTCACACATTGCTCAACTGTTGCCTAGCTGCCTGTCTGCCCAGCGCAGTTTGTTGGAGGCCGCATGCACATCTTGCTGGCCTGAACAATGGCAACAGCTGCACCATGTTCACAATCAACTGCAGCAGACTCTGATGCTGCAGTTGAATGCACAGAAGCTGCTTGCCTTGAATCTGGCGTGCATGCGGTGCCGATTGAGTATGCATCATATGTCAGCGTGGGGCCAGTACGCCAAACACGCGTTATCAAATGTTGTGTAGTTGTGCGCTGTTCATGGCACCGTGCCAGACAATGGCCTGATATATATATATATATATATATACACAATGCATGCTATATACTGTTCCTGTGCCTCCAGGGTGTGGATGTCATGAACATGTATGAAGAGCACGCCATGTCTGCCATCTACATGGACGCTGAAATGAGCCATCACGGGGACCCAGGCAGTGGGGACAACACCGAGTCATACCATCCCGGGTTGGTCATTGAGCAGCTGAACAAGGTGCTCTTTTTACGTCAATCCTATAACCCACGGGTTGTGGGCATGCAAATGAGTCAATGCAAATGTGTGAAGGCTGTGATTGCAAGCTCTGCACTTGCTCCTACACCTGGCAAGTTGCTTCACCTGCTGCTCCCCTTTCAGCAGAGCCAAATGCTTGGGACAAACATCATGCAAATTGTCACTTGCATTGGTTTGAATCAATGCACAACATGTCCTTTGTACATTCAGCTGGGTTGGTGCTACATATGGAACGACCTGACGAAATTGCATTCTTTGTCTACTGACGACTGGGAATCCTCAAAAATGCAGCTCGTGTTGCTTGCAGACGTTGATCTCCTTGACTGCCATGTATGAGACAGCTCTGGTGCAAGGCCAGCCTGCACCCAATGCAGCAGAGTTCAACACCTACGCCTTCATCATGCTGTTGGTGGGCACGCGCCAGAAAGATGCCCTTGCAGCCTTCTTTCAGGTAAACTATTCCTACATGTTTTGTGCTTTGAGCGCAGCATGCGCTGCTGATCCAGCTGGTTTTGCAATAGTACCTGAGTGGATTTGACAACAGGATGTGTCTTGCACACAGTGCAGGCTTTAGTGCACCAGACATGTCTTATAGTACTTATGCTTAGCTTGTTGCTGCTTACTATTGTCTGCTGTGTCTCCTTTACATCTCTGAAACCAGAAAGCAGTTGCAAAGAACACTTCCAAATCCTTTGAATTTACTACTTCAAGCTACAGTTGCAGTCTACAATTTCTGTTTTGGATCTGCGTACTTGAGGAGATACTTGGAATTTATTTTCTTAATGATTGATGTGCTTGCAGAGGCACATCTTGCCCTACAACCCCAGCCCATATGTGGCTTTAGCCCTACGCCTGCATCGGCTTGTGGCAAACGATGTGAACCCATGGGCTTTCTTCAAACTAGTAGACAAGGCCTCTTATCGACTGGGCCTGTGGCTCCAGTTCCTCTTCCCTAAGATGCGCTATCTTTATCTCACACGCCTAGTCAGCTCGGCAGGTACCCTCTTCTTCAAGTTCCTGTCCATTTGTGCGCTGCGCACTGTAACGACATTGTGAGCTCTGTTGATGCAAGCTTGCTGATCGTCAACATCAGCACACTGGCATCCAGTACTACAATGCAGTACACTGGCATCCAGTACTACAATGGCTTCCATCTTGAGCTTGTACTGCTCAGTGCTGAATAAGCAGTGGCATCTCTTGCAGGACCCAGACAAAACCCTGAAACACGGCCAGTGGCAGAGCTCACTCATGCTATGTGGTTTGACAGCGAGGAGGAGACGCTGGCGTTCCTGCAGAAAGCCTCTCTCCAGCCAGAGCAGAGCAGCACCGGCGCTTGGCAGCTAGTCCTGCACAGGTCACTCAGAGTAGACCCTCAAGCAGCAAGCTTCCGTCAACGCTCTGCACGTTTATGCAGCCTGCAGCTCCCTCGCAGGTCTCAGAATGTGCATGATCAGGCAGAATCTGCTGCAGCAGATGTTCAAGCGCTTGTCAGTGGCTCTACAGCAATGCTGCAGTCCAGGCAGCCCTCCTTGCAAGCAGGATCCAGTCAGCTGCCTAGCTTGCAGCAGACTCAATCACAGTGGCCTGCAGTACCTCAGACACCATTAGCATCAACAAGTCAGGTATTCAGCCTTTTGCACTTGGTCATGCTTCATGTTCAGGCCGGCAATGTTTGCAAGAACCATGATTTGATTGGTCAAAAAATGTGACACATGACATGTTATGATCCTGACATAGGACACCTCTGCAACTTATGTCACCTTCATGCACCAATGGTCTCTTCCAAGACCATGCACATCAGACAGTGATGCCCTCAATGTGTACTGAGGAGAAGGTGCTGATGCGCAACATGTCAGACGTACCGATTGATTTTGCAGATGCCCTCATCCCCAGCATTCACCTGGCCAGATGCCCAGACCCCAGCCCCAGCGCCTGCTTTTGGTGGGGGTGGTGTCTCCTGGGGAAGCCCATCCAATTCCCAGCCTGCGTGGCAACAGCTGCATGCATCAGCAGCAGACCCTTCCTCTGTTCAGAAGCCACCACAAGATTCTCAGGCCCTGCAGCAGCAGCAGCAGCAGCAGCAGGCGGAACAAAAGCGCCAGGAACAGCAGTGTCTGGAACAACAGCAGCAGGAACAGGAGCAGCAGGAGCAACAACGACGGCAGGCTGAGAGGCAAAGGCTTGAGCAGGAGCGACTGCAACGGCAACAACAGCAGCAGCAGCAGCAGCAGCAAGCTCAGCAGCAGAGGTACAGGAGTTACTGTTTGTGGCAATCTCGTGCACGGCTATCCTCCTGTTAACATCATTTGAGGCAGAGTGCAAAGCCATGCATGCCTTGCATATGATACATGCACATTCGTATGGATGTCATACGCAGCCATTTGTTAATAGACTACATGCTGAGCAGCTGGTTGCCGGTGAGTAACATGCAATCATGACCTTACATACTGCGGTGGGTGCTGCTGCCATATTATCATATTGCTCTAGCAAAACAAAGACCAGAACAAATATAGAGTCTCCGTCACTTGTGTGCACAATGATTTCAGGGAGGCTGAGCAGAGAGCTCAAGCTGAGCGTGCTCGTCAACAGCAGCAACAGCAGCAGCAGGCTGAAGCACAAGCCCAGTGGCAGCAACGCCAGGCTGAAGAGCAACGGAAGCAGCAGGAGCAGCAACGGCAGCAGCAGCTCCAAAAGCAGCAGCAGCTGCAGCGCCAAAAGCAGCTGCAGCAAGCTGAGGCACAGGAGAAGAAAAGGCATGAGCAGCAGCAGCAGCAGCATCAGAGGGAGATAGCTCTGGTGTGTGCATGCTCAATTCAATCCTGCCCCCCTCTGCGTCTTATGCAGCACCTCTATCCCTCTTGTGCTGCACAAGAGCATCAGCATATGGTCAGCACACGACGTGCTTCTGATTGATCCAGCATCTGCATGGTAGAGTATGTCTTGCATTTCAAACTCAACCCTCTCTTTTGCACTGTCAGCGGATGTAGATTGCAGTGTGATCTGTGCAGGAGACAAAAGCAAGGAGGTTCCATCACAGTCATGTGCAAAGGCAGGCTTTGCGTTTGTGGCGGCAGTTGACTGTGCGGCGCAGAGCACAATATGGTCAACAGGTGATCCTGTCCAAGCTGGCGTCTAGCTTCTCCAGCTTGAGGTCAGGACCAGCGCCGTCTGACCAGGTAAGGCATCACCTGATGTGATGCGCCTGAGGCTGTCAGAATTCTTTATGTGTCCTCCGCATTTGTTTGCTGTCATGCCCAGCAGCATCTGGCTGCACTTTGCCAAGGCTCTCATGCACTGGTTGCCGAAAAAACTGGTGATCTAGCTGAATGCACTAAAGCACACATGCCAAAAGTATCAAACTGTTGTGCTGCAGCTCAAAATATGCTCAAATGGCATCTGCTTCTGCTGATATTGTCTGTGCCTTGACAGGTTGTGTGCCGTCAGACTGGCAATGCTGCTCAGCAGCCCCTTCATGGACATTTACAGTCACGTGGGGGCAGCCTCCAGGAGGCCCTGCCCTTGCCAGCCCTGGTAGCTCCTGCCCTGGCTGCAGCAAATGCTGAGCAGACCTACCTGAGATGGAAGGCTGTCATACATTACATGCCCAGCAGTAGTGCTGCTGCTGCGCAAGGGCCCGACTTTGCTGCTGCCAAGTGGTTTCAAAACCAAATGGCATACAGAGCTGGTGCAGCTCATGTCGGCAATGACCAAGGTGCTTACTCAACCTTATGCTGCAAGTCCCTGCTTGAAACATCAGACGCAGGGCGGCCTGATGCTGTTCAAGAAACACGTAATCGTTGTGTTTGGTATGAGTGCTGTTCTGCCTGCCAAGCTCACACGAGAACACATGGGCCGACAACAAACACGCCTTTAGGTGTGTGTCCAAGGCTGCAAAAGACACATTGTCGTGTGCAAGCTCTAAGCTTCCTGACGTGTCTGTGGCAATGATCTGATTGATCTTCTCTGATCTCAACATGTAGCCAAGATGCTAGCTGTCATGGTGTGCATGCAGACACCCTCCTGAGTGTGGCTGCCACAGACCTTCTGAGCAGCTCAGTGTCTCAACATGGAACCCAAAAATTCAGCTGTTGTTGTGTGCATGCAGACACCCTCCTGAGTGTGGCTTTCACAGACCTTCTGAGCAGCTCAGTGTCCCAAAACAAGCCTGTCAGTGGCATCTTCACCTCAGTCTGTGATGCCAGCCGCCTGGCCACCGCTCAGCTCAACACAGACTCAGATGCAGAACAGTTACAGCACACCATGGCTGGTGCATCTGTGCTGATTCTGTTGCTCACCAGGGCTGACAGCCCAGCACAAACTGAAGCCTGCCTGGCGAGCTTACTTGCTTCTTCACCTCTACTGTCGAAGGTGCCTTTACTGGTGTTGACTACTGCAGCAGATCTACACCATGGGGTGCAGCAATGGATGACAACATTGCCAGGTCAGGCTATAAGCTTTCATGCTCATGCTGATTGCATAGGCAGTTGACAGTACTGGCAGAATCACGCGACATTGCTATGCAGCTTGTACTGACTGTCCTTTGACAGTCACTTTTGCAATTGGTTGCAGCGTTTGTATTCATCTGCATGCCATCCAGACTGAAGGACCATATGCTACCTGACTTGCATGCCTACATGATTTTCATTCCAAAGCTATACTCACGAAGAAGGTGTGAGGTGGATTGCATGTCGGCAGGCAAGCTTGGGGAGGTCTGGCAGCGTGTAGGCCAGCTGCAGACTGTGTGTTTGGCAAAGGCTGCCTCCAGCCAGAAAGCAAGCAAATCTGGAACCTTGTCCAGGGCTGCTCTGCGTGAGAGTCTGAAGTGGGCTGCAGCTCACACCCCTAGGCAGCCTTCTGTTCAGGTAATGATTTGAAGGCTGCCGGTCTCAGTTTATTCGACATGCCTGATGGTGCAAGTCAAGCCAAGCACACAGGGCCCCGCCTGCAGCATTCAACAGACATATTTCTGCTGCCATAGCGCTTGGGAAAGCGTTATTGAATGTAGCTCACAGTGAATGCCATCGTTGCATGTTTTATGCTTGCTAATGAGCAGTCACCTCATCAACGCTTCTACATCTTGGCCTGCCATGGCACTGCTGATGCAGTTACAGTCTCAGCTTTGGCAAGGCTGAGGCTTGGTGGGTGTGTCCTACAGGCCGTGCCATTGGAGCAGCTTCTGTCCAAAGAGCTAGAGCAGCAGTTGGAGCCCCTCATGTCATCCCCTCACCTCACGCCGCAGGCTTGGATCAGCGTCTTCAACCAAATGCTGCACCAAGTGTGGCAGCAGATGAAGTGAGTCTCCCGCAGTCTGTTGCATGTTGCACAGCAGCAAGCACCCTCTATGCAACTCCGGTTTCATTCTATATGCAACTCTACATTGTGCTTCCTGGCTCCCGTGCCATGACGCCAATGGATGACTGTGTACACGCTGGATGGTCTTTTTGTGCTGCTGCTTTGCTCCTGCAGAGACTGCAGCCTTGCCTGAGCAAGAGGTCTGATCTCAGCATGGGTCTAGCAACATGCAAAACTTGCCTGTTTTCTTCTTTCTTCCTCACTCAACACAAATGCGGTTTGTCACAGTGAGGCAGCAGCCACAGCTGAAGGTGTTGGTGGGTGGCCACCGCCAGAGATGGCTGCCATTGATGCCAGCTTGCAGCAGCAGTGGTGGACAGCACCTGTGCTGGCACGCTTTGAGGGAGCCATCTCCTCCCTGTGCTTGCCTGGCATGTCAGCTTCCCTTGGAGCTTCCCCTCACCAGGGTACATCAGCAAAGCTCATTCTGCTGGCATGTGCATCATCCATTGTTTGCGTCCATGTCCATATTTGTAAGCGTGTACTGACAAAGTCTCTTGTTGTCTTCGCCTTACATCTCAGACTATGCAGCGAATAAGCCTGCTGACACTAGCATGTTGACACAACTTATCAGACGATACTGTGCTGCTGCCATATGCTACGTGTTCCATCAATCAACATAATTACAGATCCATAATCAAAGAATGTATTATATGTTTGTCCCATCAAGATCTACATCATCAGCTGATCTTGTTGTTTGCAGCTGTACCCATATATGTTCAGCACTACCTGGGCATACCTGCGTCAGAGATATCTTGGCAACAAACATTGGCGGCGGCAATGCACAGCCGCATCAGGGCAGTACAGCTGCAGTCACTGCCGCCTGCAGTAGTCCCAGCCAGACACGCTTCTCCTCCCTTGCTGCCCTCAGTGCATCCTTCATGCAGACTTGCGGATCTTTCCACAGATGCTAGCCTGGTCACAGGGTCTTCAAATCCTGTCAGCTATTCATTGAATGCACAGTCAGCTCTGTATGATAGAGGACCCACACATTTGTCTGAGCAGAGACTAGGCAACGGTTTGCCAAGCCAAAGCAGAGAAGTTGAGAGTGCTCGCCAGACTGCATCTTATGCTGATGTGCTGAAGGCTAATGGGACAGCAAAGATCAGCAAAAGGAAGGTGGCAGAAGCAGAGCATGCTTTGCAGGAACCTCAACTACCTGTCAAGCGTCATCAAAATGGGTTTGATCAGTCTCTGTCTAGTTTGCAGGAACAGACTAAGCAATTGCAGCAGTTGATAGCAGACAGTAAAGCAAAGAAATGATGCACTTTGCTGATGTTTTCGTGTACTGTTGGCATATTGTGCTGATCTGCATTGCTGTTAGGAAAGTATGCTGCTATCTCTTGAACATTGGAACACTTCCAGTCTATATCTAATTCAGCTCATTTCGTTTATTGGTCCATAAATGATCATTGAATGCGCATGCGCAGAACAAATCTGACACCAGGCAAATATCGTGGCTCCAGGCCTGTATCAGTGCGCCTTTCCCTAGTTTGTTCAAATGCTTTGTCTCTTTCTCTGCTCAGCACTCTTGTCAACTTTTTTCCTGCTGTTGTCCTGCTCCAATTTGGAGCCTCCAATAGTAAAGACGCTAAATCCCGAATTTTGGGGTTTTGCACCCGGGGTTCAAGCAAAGTCAGTTGTGGCAGTACCTGGAAATACCTGTCAGCATCGCGGGTGAAAACCGACGACAGTTGAACCAATTTGGGTCCCGTAAAAATGGGTAGCAAGTCGCGCGGCAGAGGAGGTGGTCGTGCCTCCAGGGGAGGCCGAAAGGGAGCTCCCTGGGCTGGTGCACCAGTGGGTGGTCGAAGGACCCGTGCAGAAAATGCTGGTGT
>JAABUS010005824.1_pt1 | contig 15695 bp, 11 predicted proteins | sample 5560161 | NCBI WGS metagenome assembly JAABUS01 (sample SAMN10711885, study PRJNA513376) | rock metagenome | isolation source: Antarctica rocks | place: Antarctica: Victoria Land, Trio Nunatak nord | collected 2016-01-04
CGGTCAAAAAGCCGCGCAGCGCCGCGTCGGCCTTGAACGGGTCGCCGCCGCTGTCGAGCCGCACCGGCGCCACCGCGGCCGGCTGCAAACCCGCCGTGATCCCGGCGATGCGCTCCTCCAGCCGCGTGCGCTGGGCGGGCGGCCCGAGGATCACCGCCGTGATGCCCCGCCCGGCCCAGTTCGCGGCGGCGAAGCGGGCCAGCGCCTCCCCGGCGATCCGCCCGGCCAGCCCGTCGTCAGCGGCGTAGAGCGGCGCGCCGGGCACCTGCTGGCCGACCGCCAGCACCGGGATGCCGGCCTCGCGCAGCGGCCGGGCGGCCTCGGCACTCACCGCCTCGTCCCAGCCATACAGCACGTAGGCATCGACCCGGCGCGCGGCCGCGTCCCGCGCGTTGGCGAGTGCCTGCGCGCGGTCGAGCCGGTTGTCGTAGAACGTGAGGTCGAGCGGCATCCGCCGTGCCGCCAAGGCGAAGCCGCCGCGCACGTCGGCGCCGGTGAAGCCGGTCCCTTCCAGCCGCGTGCCTGGGTCGTCGGTCGCGTTGGCAAAGGCAATGGCGGCCCGCGGCGCGTCCTCCGCGCGAGCCCGCGTCGAGGCGAGCACGGCGGTGAGCAAGGCCCGGCGCCGCAGCCGCGCCGGGGTGTCTCCTGTGCTCAGCGGATTGCCTCGATGGAGACGAAGTTGCCGGTGACGCCGACCGCCTTGGGCACGGTCATGTTGACGAAGAACGTCGCGCGCCCCGTCGCCTGGGCCTCCTGGGCGATGTCGTCGGTCTTGACGTTCTCGATGATATGGATGCCGTTGTCGGCAATCAGCGCCTGGTGCACCGGGAAGATCACGTCCGGCTCCTCCCCGGGGATCACCTCGACCGCCCAGGTGTCGGCGCCCACGGCGACCACCTTCTGCGAGATCAGCCACTTCGCGGCGTCCATGCCAAGGCCCGGCTCCCCGCTGTTGTACAGCGCGTTCTGCGCCGGGAACTGCTCGAACAGGTCGACCCAGCCGGTGTGCAGCACGACGATGTCGCCCTCGCGCAGGGTGACGTTATACAGCTTCAGCCCGGCCTCCAGGTCCGCCTGGCTGATCACCGTGCCCTTGTCGATGCAGGGCTTGCGGCAGGCGGCGTTGGTCTTGAGCTTGTCCGCCGCCTGATACACGCGCACGAGGTCGATCAGCACGCCGCGGGTCGCGAACGACTTGAGGTGGTCGAGGCCGAGCCGCGTCATGTAGTTCTGGTTGATGTACTTCCCCATGGCGTTCTGGTTGTAGTAGCAGTCGTAGCGCCCGAAATGGCCGAGGCCGTCGAGGTGGGTGCCGACATGGCTCTGGCTGAGCCAGGTGTCCTCCATAAAGGTCGCGCCGTTCTTGCCGAACGCGCCGCCGGGCGCCAGCGAGGTCGCGGTCAGGACCGTCTTGGTGAAGCGCGTCCCGAACAGCGGCACGCCGTCCACCAGCGGATGCGTCAGGCTGACGACCTTGCCCTCCTGGATCTCGGCCGCCGCCGCCTTGACCACGGCGGGGGTCACGCGGTTGGTGGCGCCGGTCTGGTCATCGGGGCCGAACGGCGATGGAGGGACGATCTTCGAGCAGTCGCTCTGGGCATGGGCGCCTCCCATGCCGGCAGCCACGCCGAGGCACACCAGGCCAGCGATCAACAGAGTCCTCATTTTGACCTCCAGGACATTTCCATTATTTTTTGACGCTGCCGTGCCGGCTGCGCGGGGACTTGCTGTCCCGGCCAAAGCTTGCAGGGTTGCTTTCCCGGTGTCCATCTTGGAATCGAGGCCTGTCCGTCACGCTCCTATAAACGTGCGCTGCGGCGCGCCGGGCGTGGCGTTCAGGGCAGGATGGCGCCGCCGGCGGCGTCCACGTCGCGCGACGTGACCTGGACGCGCCAGTCGGGGATCGCCCCAAGCGGTCGGACGGCCGGAAAGGATTGCCCGGCGCGGGTCGCGAGCCACGTCGCGTCAACGATGCCGCATCCTTGGGCGCGCAGGCGGCTGCTCAGCATCTGCTCGTTCAGGACCGCCACCGCCTTGTCCTCGAAGAAGCGCCGCGTCCGCTCCGACAAGACGAAGCGCGAGTGCCATTCCGTGCCCTGCCCGGTCCCTTCGCCGGTCAGCCAGCCCAGGATGTTCTGCTGGTATGACGCCGAAAGCGGGGCGTCCCTGCGGAACGGTGCTGTGGGGTCGCCGGTGAACAGGCTGCTCCGGTCGGTCACGCTGTTCAGCGAGCCGAGCAGCCGAAGCTCCGCCGGCGGCAGCAGCACGAAGGAGCTGCGCAGCCAGGATTGCAGGCTGCGCCCGGCAAACGCGACGGGTTCGTTGAAATGGTCGACGTGCCCCACCGCGGCGGCACGCCCGGCGACCAGGCCCAGCATGTCCGCATCGAAGCGGCCGAGGTAGCGCGTGTAAAGCTGCCGGAACGCCGAGGTGGCGAGGTGGACCCAGTCATACTCGTCGAGGCGCGGCCCGAGGTGCGCGATACCGCAGTCCCAGGCGGAGAACTCCCAGGCCGCGTTGTCGCCGCCGATCAGCGCGACGTTCGGCCCCAACCGTTCCACGTGGTCCCGGTCGAGCGCATTGTCGATCACAACGACTTCATGCCCGAACTCCGGCATCTGCTGGGCGAACAGCGCCCGGATGTCCGGCAGGGCGTCGCGATACTTGTCGGCGCCGTGCCGGGCCAGCAGGGTGAGGACGCGCGTGCCCGATACGCTTACAGGGCGCGCCGTCACAGGTTGGCCGTCCGCAGCGCCTCGTCCCGGTCCTGCCAATGCCCGGTGCCGCCATGGGCCAGCCGGTGCTCGACGCTGCGCAGCACCGCCGCCGCCGCGTCGCGCCAGCCGGTGGGCGCCTGCGCCTCCGCCAGCGCCGCGCCGAACGGCAGGCCGGGCGGCGGCGATCCCGACAGCACCCGGCCCAGCGCCTCGATCAGCGAGGCCGGGTCGTCGAACTCGATCAGGCGGCCCGGCAGGCGGGAATGCGCCGCGACCTCTGACCACAGCGGGCAGCTACGCACCAGCACCGGGCGGCCATAGGCCAGGCTCTCCACCACCGGCAGGCCGAAGCCCTCGTAGAACGACGGGTATACCACGGCGCGGGCGGTCGCGACCAGGCGGTGCACCTCGTCCTCCGCCATCTCGCCGCTCGGGATCACGTGCACTCCGGGCACAGCCGGCCCCTGCCCGCCGAGCACGGCGAAGTCCTGCAGCGGAAACGCCTCGGCCAGCAGCCGCAGGGTCGGCGCGATGCCTTTGTGGTCGTAGCTGTTGCCGAACAGCAGGACGTGGCCGCCGGGCGGCATGCCCTGGAAACGCCGCAGCGCGTGCTCGTTCATGAGAAGGCTCAGGTGCACCACCTGCTCCGTGACACCCGGCGCCACCGGGAAACGGGTCCGGAACCGGCCCTGCGAGAAGCCGGAGATGTACATCAGGAGGTCGGAGTGCCGGGCGACGAAGCGCCACGCCCATTCCAGGCGTTCCGGCGCGGGAAACAGGATGTCCCAGCCAATGGTGTCGAGGATGTTGAAGCCGATCAGGAAGGCCGCGCGGTGCATCTCGGCCACCGTCTCGACGGCCCAGGGCTGGTTGAGCATCACGGCCGCGGCGTAGCCGCCGGGCACATCGCCGGACAGAAGGTTGAACTGGGGGTAGCGCGCCGCCATGCCGTGGAACTCGGTGGCGGCCGCGTCGGCGAGGATGTCGACCTGCCAGGGGGCACCCAGCGCCGCGAAGCCGTCCAGCATGCCCAGCACGCAATTCGACGTGCCGTTGTGCAGCATACTCAGGCCGCGGCAGTTGAGCAGCAGGCGGCGGGGCGCACCGGGCATGGGATAGGCGGCGCTCAGCAGCGGCTCCAGCCGGCGCTGCGCCAGCTTGCCGTTCTCCGCCGCGGCGCGCGCCGTGTCGGGATACAGCGCCGCAAGCCGGGCCAAGTCCTCCGACGGCAGCGCCGGGTAGAGGTCGCCGGGCGAAAGTGCCGAAGGGACGACGACGCGGTTCGCCACGGTGTTGCGGAACCCGCGGCGCCGGGCCTGGCAGAGGTCGTGGGCGACCGCGCCCCGCACGGAGGCGAACCGCATGTCCGGCTCCATCGCGGATACGACCTCCCGCCGGATCACGGTCAAGGCGGCGGACCACTCCGCCGTCATCACGCCGCGCGGCAGCCGCGCCAGGGCCGCACGGAAGGTCATCGCCGCGCCCGCCTCCAGCCCGGCGGCAGAGGGCAACGGCCACACCCCATCCGTCGCCGAATGGGCAAAGCGCGGCTGCGCGCTGCCGAACAGCGGGTCGCGCCCGAGTTCGTCCAAGAGCGGCTGCACCACCCCGTTGTCCGGCAGCAGCGGCCCCAGGATGACAACCAGGTGCCGCCGCCGCCGCGCCGAATGGGCCACGGCGCGCGACCAGGCCGTGGCGGGTGCTGCGGCGCCGTCCGGCAGCACGGCCACGCTTCCGGCCGCATGCGCGAACCCGCACTGGACCTCCAGCAGCCACAGGTGCCGCGCCACCGCGTCCCCGTCCAGCCCGGTACCCGACAGGTCCGCGAACACGTCGTAGGCGCGGGCGGCGTCAGTCATCCAGCGCGTCCGCCAGCGGGGCATACACCACGCCGGGCGAGAAGGCGTGCTCCAGCCGGGTGCGGGCGTGCTCGACGGCGAAGGCCTGCTCGTCGTCCACGAGCAGGCGCTTGATGTGGGCGGCGAAGCCGAACCAGTCGGCGGCGACGTGGCAGAAGGCCCGCGCCTCTTCGGACAGCCCGTCGGCGCCGGACGGCCAGCAGACCACCGGGCGCAGGTGGCACAGCGCCTCGACGGTCTTGATCTTCAGCCCGGTGCCGGCCGCCGCCGGGTTGATCACCACGCGCGCCGCCGCGTAAAACGGTCCGAGGTCCTCGACCCGGCCCAGCACGCGGACGTTGCCGGGCGCACTGTGGATCCCGTCGCCCACGGCGCCGACGACCAGAAGCTCCGCCTCCGGCAGCTCCCGGCACAGGACGGGCCAGCAGAAGGCGAGGAAGTCGGACAAGCCCTTGGCGTTCATCGGGTTGCCGGACGCCACCAGCAGCACCGCGGCCCCGGCTCGTGCTGCCGGGGCATCGCGGCACACGGCGAAATCAACCCCGATGCTGACCACCTTGCGGTCCGGTGCCAGCCGGGCCAGGTCGCGCGCCTCGTCCGGCTGAATGCCGATCAGGATATCCGCCCGGCGCAGCAGCCCCGCTTCCTCCGGCTCCGACAGAGCGAGGCCGTCGCTCACGCCGTGGCGCTCGACCTTGTGCGCCTTGGTCGAGAATACGTCGATGGTGTCGATGGCCGTCGTGACGCCCGGAAGCAAGGGGAACGGCCGGGTCATGAACACATACTCGGCCAGCAGCAGGTCCGGCCGGAAGCCGTCGCGCAAGTGCAGCAGCAGTTCCACGAGCGCATCGGGGCAGAAGGTGCGCAGCAGGCCGAGCAGCCGGGCCTGCGCCGGGTCGCCGCCATCGTCCTCATGCAGCAGCGCCGGGATGTCGGTCCGGACGCCGAGCTGGAGGCTGTCGAGCAGCGGGCTGCCCTCCGGCAGCCGGTGGTAGAGGGTGCCCGCGCGGTCGCAAACCAGCAGGTTGGGATACACGGCCGCAGCGCCCGCCATCTGCTGCTCGGACGGCATCTCGTGCGGCAGCGGGCAGACCACCAGCAGCACGTCCCAGCCCTGCTGCGCGAACCAGGCCAGCATGCGGTGGATGCGGTACTCGTTGCCGGCGCGCGGCGGGCAGGGCCACACGTGGCCGACGCAAAGCACCCGGCGCCCGTGGCCACGCGGCAAGGGCGGGAGCGGCGGGTGCGCCAGGGGAAGGAGGGCCTGATGCCGGAATGCAGCCGGTGCGGCGTCCGGTGCTGCCGGCTTCGGCGGCGGCTCGCTGGACGGAAGCGGCGTGATGGCGGCCGGAGCCGGGCGGCGGGCGGAGCGCAGCGTGACGGCGCGCCAGGCGCCCCGCACCGACCGGGCCGCCGCCCGCGGCACGTGCGGATGGCGCTCCAGGAAGCCGTGCGCCCGGGCGATGGCCTTGGGATGCCGGGCGGCGATGCCGCGTACCGGCCCGGTGAGCCGCCAACTCGACGAGTCGAGCACCACCCGCAAATGGTCCTCGACGCCCTCCGCCCGGGCCTGCTGCGCGAGGGTATCGGCGTGCCACTTCGCCGCGTCCGCCTCCGCTTTGGCGAGCCTGGCACGCAGCCCGGCCTCCCGCGTCGCGGACCGCTCGGCTTGGCGCTCCAGCTCGGCGCGGTAGGCGGCCTCGTGCCGGGCGTAGCGCTCGGCCCGCTGCTTGAGCAGCGCGCCATGCGCCTGGACGAGGCCGTCGTACTCCGCGTGCCGCCGGTCAAGCTGCTGCGCCAGGCTGCGCGCCTCCGCCTCGCGCTGGGCCAGGCGCTCGCGCAACGACGCGGTTTCGGCGGCAACGGCCTTTTGTGCCTCCTGCACCCGCGCCTCCGCCCCGAGCAGGCGCTCGGTCAGGGAGGCCACCTCGGCCCCGAGCAGCGCCTGTTCCTCGTTGCGCTGGACCAATTGGCGATGCCACTCCTGCGCCTCCGCCACCTGGCCGGATAATTGCTCGTCCCGCCGGTTCAGCTCCGCCTGAACGCGCTGCGCGTAGTCGCCCTGTTCCGTCAGGCGCTCGGTCAGCGACCGGATCTCCTGCCGGGCGGCGGCGGGTGCGGCAAGCAGCGCCTCGACGCCGCTGGTCTCGATGTAGAGGCTGCCGATGCGCGGGACGAAGGGCTGGTCAGAGGCGACGGCCACCAGGTAGATCGGCCGGGGCAGCCCGACTGAGGCCTCGAATCGCTGAGCGTCGCGCTTCTCAAACGTCAGCAAGGGCGCGGCTTCGGCCGGCAGGCCCTCCGCGACCAGCGCCGATCCCAGCAGCGGGCGCTGGGCATACATCGCGACGTGGCCGAAGTTCGCCCGGAGCAGCGTGTCGAACTCGGCGTGGGTCAGCTCATGGACGTGGTAGGGGTTCGGCGTGCCGCCCGCCGGGGAGTACACGTCCCGCTCCGGCGAGCTGATGATGAACAGCCCGCCCGGGCGCAGCACCCGGCGCACCTCCGCCACGAACTCGTCATGCTCGTAGAAATGCTCCAGCGTCTCGAACGAGACCACGGCATCGAAGCTCTGGTCCGGGCAGGGGATGCGCCGCGCGTCGCCGTGCAGGAACGTCAGGCCCGGCGCGCTGTAAGCCGCCCGGGCGTGCTCGACCGTGTCCTCCGCGACCTCCACGCCGACGACGCTTTTCGCCGCCTGGGCCAGCAGGGCGGCGCCGTAGCCCTCCCCCGACGCCACGTCCAGCACGTCCAGGCCGCGGCACAGGCTGCGTGCGAAGAAGTAGCGGTGCAGGTGCTCGATCTCGACCTGGCCCCCCGTCTCCGTCGTCAGCCGCTCGCCCGTCCAGGCTAGCGCGGAGGACGGCTCGGCGCGGTCGAATATCTCACCCATGGCTCAATCCTGACCTACTCGTTCAGCCGGCCGCTTCGGCCCAGCACGAAGTAAAGGTTGTCCGAAGACAGGCGGCCCGACTGGATCAGCTCCCGCTCCAGCATCATCAGCAGCTTCAGGATGCAGTGGTCGCCCGCACTGCGGAAGTTCCCCGCCCGGCGCGCCAGCAGCGTGCGCAGCAGCGTGCCGCCCATCGGCGACACCTCCTGCACCGGGAAGGAGGAGAACAGCAGGCTGCGCAGGTCGGCGCTGCGCGGCGCCTCGCTCGGGTCGGCCCGCGCCACCTGCGCCGCCGTGTCGACGACGAGCGCCGGCTCGACCTCGCGCGTCAGCAGGTTGACCCGGAGGTGCTCGGGGAAGGAGTCGAAGATCTCGTCGAGCATCCGCTTGGTCTCATGGGTGATTTGCAAACGGGACGGGCCGAAGTAGTCCAGCCCCAGGACCACCCCGTCCGGGGCGACGACCCGGTTGAGGAACGGCAGGAACCGCTCGATGTCGGTGCAGTGGTGCATGGAGTGGCAGAAGAACGCCACGTCGAACGCCTCGAAGCCCACGGCTTCGGGGTTGTTGTAGTCGAACTGCTGGAACTCCTGGTCCGGGCACAGCCCCGCGAGGTTGTCGCGCGCCCGGGCGAGCAGCGCCGGGTCGTACTCGCGGCAGACGATCCGCCCGACCGGCCAGCCGCGCTGGAGCACCGCCTGCTCGATCTGCCCGGTGCCGCAGCCGAAGGAGACCATGGAGAGCCGGCGCCCGGGCACGCCGTCCCGGACGGCTAGGCGCTCCGCGAGTGGGGTGAGGTGCCGGTGCAGGGAATGATCGACCCAGTCGCCGCCGACCGAGCGCGGGTGCCCGGTATGCAGCTCGGCGACGTGGTCGTGCATGGCGGGGATGCCCATCCAATCGGTGAGCGCGCGCATCTCCTCCCAATTCTCGTCCAAGGCCTGCCGCCACGTTGAAACGCTTTGTTCGTCTGCCATCGGACTTCGCCTGCCTCCATTCGCGTCCGTTGCGTGCGGCGCATCGGCGTCAGGCCGGATCAGCCTTGTACCATGGCCGGCGTCAAGTCCCATCGGGCAGGGGCAGTGTCTCGACCTGCATTTTGGTGTCCGGCCCTCAGCCGGCATTCCAGAGGGTCTGAAAGACAGTGCGCAACAGCCCGTCCTTATCGACAAGGGGCCGGATGCCATCAGACACAACTCGACGCGTACCGGGGTCCAATGGGGAGACGTTCGCCCAGCTCAACTCGGCAAACGTCAGCTCCAATTCCACGTTCCGTCCGAACCATGCGCGCCACGATCTGGCCACGCCATAAGCTTCTAACTCTGCCTCCAAGTAAGGAAGACCGAGATGCCGTGCCAACTCGGACAACCACATTGCCTGAGTAGTCCATTTGGGCAAGTCGCTGGTCAGGATCAGCAGATCGAGATCGGAGGTAGGCTGAGCCGTATCGCCAGCCCAGGAACCAGCAACGGCCAGAGCGCGGCAACTCCGTTGTTGTTGTGCCCAGTTCGTGAAACCAGCCATCAGCAGCCGTGCTTGGTCCCGCGACATCGCACCACCATACGCACAGTGAGAAATCTCCGGAACTCACCAAACCCACAACAGAACACCAACATTGACCCTGCCGCGTGATTTTGGCGACCTCTGATCCCGGCGCCGTTTTGCGTTTACGCGGGACGGGAGGTTAGGATGGTGGCTTTCAAGCACGGGCGCCTGCGCGATGACCACGACAGCCTTCTCCCCTCACCCGCGCGGCCTGCCCACGGGCGGCGCCGCAAAGCCGGTCAGCGCCGCCCGATGAGCGCCAAGCCGAACGGCACGGTGCCAGGCCGTGCCATCGCCAAGAAGATCATCGACGAGGTCTCCCCCTTCTTCCACGAAAGCGGCTCGCTGTACCCCGAAGTGCTCTGGAAAATCTTCGAGGAGCATCAGGATGTCCGCGCCCGCGTGTCTGTGGAAACCGGCTGCGGCCTGAGCACGCTGCTGCTGTCGCACCTGAGCGACCGGCACACCGCCTTCACCCTGCCGTATGGCGACAGCCTGCAGAACACCCAAACCCACCCCTACATGCGGTCCGAGACGACGAAGTTCGTCATCGGCCCGTCGCAGGTGATGGTGCCCAAGTGGCAGTTCTCCGACCCCGTCGATTTCGCCCTGATCGACGGCCCGCACGCCTACCCGTTCCCGGATTTGGAATACTACTTCATCTACCCGCACATCCGCACCGGCGGCGTGCTGGTGATCGACGACATCCACATCCCGACGATTCACCGCCTGTACGAGTTCCTGCGCGATGACGAGATGTGGGAGCACCGGGGCGACGCGCGGACCACGGCGTTCTTCCGGCGCACCGCCAGCCCGATCTTCGATCCGCTCGGCGACAACTGGCCGGGCCAGAAATACAACCGGCGGCACTTCGCGGTGCCCGAGGCGTTGACGCCGCTGCGTGGCGCCGGGTGGTATCAGGCCGAGTTCGGCGTGCCCGGGCCGAGTGCCCCAGTGACCGTCGTGGTAGCCGGCCCGGATCCGCGCGACGGAGAGATCGCGGCGCTGCGAGCGGAGGTGGCGGCCCTTAAAGCCTCCACTACCTGGCGGGCGACGCGCCCGCTCCGCAACGCCGTGGATTGGGCGCGGCGGAGGAGGTAGCGCCGGCCCTGCCGGGTCAGCCCGGCTTCGGGGCCTCGCCGATCTCGTGGCACGCCAGCCGTTCCAACACGCGCACCATACCCGAATGGTCCCAGGCCTTGCCACCGGCCGCCGCGGCGGCGTTGAACAGTTCCTGGCAGGTCGCGGTGTTCGGCAGGCTGACGCCCAGCGCACGGGCGCCGGCGAGGGCCAGGTTCAAGTCCTTCTGGTGCAGCTCGATCCGGAAGCCCGGGTCGAAGCTGCGCTTGATCATGCGCTCCCCGTGCACCTCCAGGATGCGCGACGTGGCCAGCCCGCCCATCAGCGCCTGGCGCACGCGGGCCGGGTCGGCGCCGGCCTTGGAGGCGAACAGCAGCCCTTCGGCCACCGCCTCAATGGTCAGCGCCACGATGATCTGGTTGGCGACCTTGGTGGTCTGCCCGTCGCCGTTGCCGCCGATCAGGGTGACGTTCTTGCCCATCAGCTCGAAAATCGGCTTGACCTTGGCGAAGGCCTGCTCCGGCCCGCCCACCATGATGGTGAGGGAAGCCGCCTTGGCGCCCACCTCGCCGCCGGACACCGGGGCGTCCAGGTAGTCGCAGCCGAGCTTGTTGATGCGGGCGGCGAACTCCTTGGTGGCGATGGGCGAGATGGAGCTCATGTCCACCACCGTCTTGCCCGGCGCCAAGCCGCCGGCCACGCCGTTCTCCCCGAACAGCACCACCTCCACGTCCGGGGTGTCCGGCACCATGGTGATGATGATGTCGGACGACTTCGCCACCTCCGCCGGGCTGCCGCAGGCGTGGGCGCCCTGGTCCAGCAGCTCCTGTTTCACCGGGGAACGGTTGTAGGCGAACACGGTGTGCCCGCCGGCGAGGAGGTGGCCCGCCATGGGCCGCCCCATGATGCCAAGGCCGATGAAGCCGATATTGCTCATTGTCTCATCCTATCCAGCAGGTCAGCGCGCAGCGGGTTCGAGCACCTTCGGCGGCCCAGTGTTGCCCATGTCTTGGTTGCCCATGTCCTGGCTTTTGCGGATCGACAGCGACGGGTCAAGGCATAGGATGTCCTCGAACTCGTTCACGCTGTCCACCTCGGTGCCCATGGAGATGTTCGTGACCTTCTCCAGGATGAACTCCAAGACGACCGGCACCTGGTGCTCGGCCATCAGCGCCTGGGCGCGGGCGAAGGCGTCGCTGAACTCGTTCGGGCTTTTGACCCGGATCGCCTTGCAGCCCAGGCCCTCCGCCACCGCCACGTGGTCCACGCCGTAGCCGCGCGGCGCGTCGCCGTCCGGCTCGACGTTGATGTTGTCGAAGGCGAGGCTGACCTCGAAGTCCATCTGGAACCCGCGCTGCGCCTGGCGGATCAGCCCGAGGTAGGAGTTGTTCACCACGACATGCAGGTACGGCAGCTTGTGCTGCGCGCCGACCGCCAGCTCCTCGATCATGAACTGGAAGTCGTAGTCGCCCGACAGCGCCACGATGGGCTTGTGCGGGTCCGCCGCCCGCACGCCGAGCGCCGCCGGCAAGGTCCAGCCGAGCGGCCCGGCCTGGCCGCAGTTGATCCAGTTGCGCGGCTCGTACACCCGGAGGAACTGCGCTCCCGCGATCTGCGACAGGCCGATGGTGGTGACGTAGCAGGTGTCGCGCCCGAACACCTGGTTCATCTCCTCATAGACGCGCTGCGGCTTCAGCGGCACGGCGTCGAAGTGCGACTTTCGCAGCATGTTGGCCTTGCGGTGCGCGCAGGCGCCGGCCCACTCTGACCGGTCCCGCAGCGTGCCGGCGGCCTTCATCTCCTTCGCCACCTCAATGAACATCAGGAGCGCCGCGCGGGCGTCCGACACGATGCCGAAGTCCGGGCCGAACACCCGGCCGATCTGCGTCGGCTCGATATCGACATGCACGAACTTGCGGCCCTTCGTGTACACCTCCACCGACCCGGTGTGCCGGTTGGCCCAGCGGTTGCCGATGCCGAGCACGAAGTCGCTGTCCAGGAACGTCGCGTTGCCGTAGCGGTGGCTGGTCTGCAGGCCGACCATGCCGGCCATGAGCGCGTGGTCGTCCGGGATGCTGCCCCAGCCCATCAGCGTCGGGATCACCGGCACGCCGGTCAGCTCCGCGAACTCCACCAAGAGGTCGCTCGCATCCGCGTTGATGATGCCGCCACCGGCGACCAGCAGCGGGCGCTCGGCGGCGTTCAGCATGGCGATGGCGCGCTCCGCCTGGCGGCGGGAGGCAGCGGGCTTGTGGACGGGCAGCGGCTCGTAGGTGTCGTCGTCGAACTCGATCTCGGCCATCTGCACGTCGATGGGCAGGTCGATCAGCACCGGGCCGGGCCGTCCGCTGCGCATGACGTGGAACGCCTGCTGGAACACCATGGGCACCAGCGCCGGCTCCCGCACACAGACCGACCACTTGGTGACGCCCTTGCTGATCGTCTCGATATCGACGGCCTGGAAGTCCTCCTTATACATCTTGGCGCGCGGCGCCTGGCCGGTGATGCAGAGGATGGGGATGCTGTCGGCGAGCGCGGTGTACAGCCCGGTGATCATGTCCGTGCCCGCCGGCCCCGAGGTGCCGATGCAGACGCCGATGTTGCCGGGCTTGGCGCGGGTGTAGCCGTCCGCCATGTGCGACGCGCCCTCGACGTGGCGGGCCAGGATGTGCCGGATGGTGCCGCGCGCCTTGAGGGCAGCGTAGAGCGGGTTGATGGCGGCGCCGGGCACGCCGAACGCGGTGTTGATGCCTTCCCGCTCCAGCACGCGCACCGCGGCGTCAATCGCTTTCATCTTGGCCATTTGCTGCTCCCATTCCCCTGTTGCCTGGAAGCATCGCGAAGCCCGGCCGAATAAGCCAGAGAATTTGTGAGCCTTCCCGCGATGCGGAAACGCGGCGCACTTCACAAGCAAAAACAGTTGTTTGCCGCATTGCGAAATGACGATGATTGCGCTACGCAGCGTTGGTCAGGAGTTTCTCAACGTGCGATCATCGCGCCTATCCGCGCAGCCCAGCAAGCCGGTCCGACCGACCCCGCGCTCGGCCGCACGCCCTGGGCCGGAACGGTCGGACCAGGTGCAGTCGCTCGTGCGCGCGCTTGCCATCGTCAACCGGCTCGCCGCCGCCAACGAAGGCGTCATGCTGACCGAGGTGGCGCAGCAGGTCGGCCTATCGCCCTCCACCGCGCACCGGCTGCTCACCACGTTGGAGCAGGAACGCTACGTGCATTTCGATGCCGAGCGGCGGCTGTGGTCCGTGGGCGTGCAGGCCTTCGTCGCCGGCAACGCTTTCCTGAAGACCCGCAGCCTCGTGGGCACCGCCCGCCCGCACATGCGCGCGCTGATGGAGGAAAGCGAGGAAACGGTGAACCTCGCCGTCGAGGACCAGGCGGAGGCGGTCTATCTCTCTCAGGTCGAGTGCCGGCAGATGATGCGGGCCTTCGCGCGTCCGGGCGGGCGGGTGCCGCTGCATTGCTCCGGCGTCGGCAAGGCCCTGCTCTCCGCCATGCCGGACGGCGACCTGGCGCGGGTGCTGCACCGCCAAGGCATGGCGCGCATCACCGTCAAGACGATCACCACCACCCCGGCGCTGCGCGGCGATCTCGCGCAGGCCCGCACGCGCGGCTACGCCATCGACGACGAGGAGCACGCCGTCGGCATGCGCTGCGTCGCCGCGGTGATCTTCAACGAAGGGGCGGAGCCGGCCGCGGCCGTGTCGCTGTCCGGCCCCATGGCGCGCATCCCGGACGAGCGCATCCCGCTGCTGGGCGACCTGGTGCGCCGCAAGGCGGACGCGATCACGGCGCAGCTCGGCGGGGAACTGCCGGAGTGGCGCGGCCGGGCGCCGCGCTGACGCCCGGCGCCTGGCTTCAATAGGACTCGTCGTTGCGGCGCTGCCGCAGGTACTGATCGACGCTCCATGCGCCGCCACCCGCTGCGAAGAGGTAGAGGAACACGAAGCAGAACAGGATCGCCGCGTCGCCGCCGTTGAGCACCGGGAACGGGTTGCGCGGCCCGTGCGCCATCCAGTAGGCGACCGCCATCTCGCCCGAAAGCACGAAGGCCACCGGACGGGTGAACACGCCGAACAGCAGCAGCAGCCCGCCGGCGAACTCCAGGATCGCGGCATCCCAGATCAGCGTGAGCGGAGCGGGCATGCCGAAGGGCGGCGGGGCGGGAAAGCCGAACAGCTTCTGCACGCCGTGCCCCATGAACAGCAGCGCGGCCACGATGCGCAGCACGCTGAGCATCCGCGGCGCCCATTCGGCAATAAAGGCTTCGGAGCCGGACGTCCGGCTGCCGGTCATGACACGATCCATCGAAGTGCCTCTTTCAGTTCTTGGTCCGGGTGATTTGCGCTTCCTTCAGCGCCGCCGCAACCTGCGTGACCCGGCGTCCCTGGAAGCGCGCCACCTCCAGGTCGTCCGCCGTGGGCGGGCTGTTGGCCTGGCCCGAGACAGCCGAGGCGCCATACGGCGTGCCGGCGCGGAACAGCACCGGGTCCGCGTAGCCGAGCGGCACGATGATGAGGCCCAGATGCGCCATCGGCGTATAAAGCGAGATAATCGTGCTCTCGTTGCCGCCATGCGTGCTGGAAGTCGAGGTGAAGCCCGCCCCCGCCTTGCCCACCAGCTTGCCCTGGAACCATAGCCCGCCGAGGCTGTCGATGTAGGCTTTCAGCTCCGTGCACACCGCGCCGAAGCGCGTGGGCGTGCCGAAGGCAATCGCGTCGGCCCATTCCGCGTCGGCCTCGGTCGGCGCTTCATAGGCCGCGTCCATCCGGGCGGCGTTCTCCGCCCAGCCTGGTGCCTTGGCCATCACCTCCTGGCTGACCACGTCGCGCGCCCGGCGCAGGCGCACCTCCGCCCCTTCCGCCCGCGCGCCCTCGGCGATGGACTGTGCCAGCGCCTCCGTCGAGCCGTTGCGGGAGTAGAAGGCGATCAGAAGGTTGGTTGCCATGGTATGCTCCTTATGAAGGACGTGACGGAGAAGCAGGCTGGCCGCAAGATGCGGCCGCGCGCAGGATCAGCGCGGTGCCCCAGGGGTCCTCGAAGCGGTGCCCGGCCGCGCCGAGGCGCCGGGCGATGCCCGCCAGCGCCGGCCCGTCCGCGATGTCCAGCGTCACCGACGCGAGGCCGGCCCGCGCCGGGTCGCGCCGGCCCGCGCCGGGGCTGCGCCAGGTGTTGACGGCGATGTGGTGGTGGTAGCCGCCGCTGGACAAAAAGGCCGCGCTGTCCCAGGCCGCCGTGAGGTCCACGCCAAGCGCATCGCCGTAGAAGCGCACCGCCTCCCCCACGTCGCCGACCCGCAGATGGACGTGGCCGATCCGCGTGCCCGGCAACGCGCCGCCCCACGGCGTCGCGGCGGCGCGGAGCAGGCCCGGCACGTCGAGCGGCCGGTTGGCCATCTCGATCCGGCGTCCTGCCCCCTCCCCTTGCCAACGCCACTCCGCAGGCGGCCGGTCGGCATACATTTCGACGCCGTTGCCCTCGGGGTCGTGGAGATACGCCGCCTCGCTCACCAGGTGGTCGGCACCGCCGTCGAGCAGCCCGCCGAGCGCCCGGAATTGCGCGAGCCAGCGCCCCAGGCCGGCACGGGAC
>JAABUS010005825.1_pt1 | contig 15687 bp, 16 predicted proteins | sample 5560161 | NCBI WGS metagenome assembly JAABUS01 (sample SAMN10711885, study PRJNA513376) | rock metagenome | isolation source: Antarctica rocks | place: Antarctica: Victoria Land, Trio Nunatak nord | collected 2016-01-04
AACGTGGACTTCTACAGCGGCATCCTGATGCGGGCGATGGGCATCCCGACGAGCATGTTCACGGTGATCTTCGCGATCGGGCGGATGCCGGGCTGGATCGCCCACTGGAAGGAGCAGCACGACGAGCCCGGGGGGCGGATCGCCCGACCCAGGCAGGTCTACATTGGGCCGCGGGAGACGTCCTACGTCCCGATCGAGGAGCGCTGAAATAGCCTCCCCGTTCGACCGAAACCGTGTGCCACGGGGAGGATCGGCCGGCTGGTTCACCGTGAACCAGGCTCAGTTTCCCCTTCGGCCGAGACGTTGTACGAGGGCGTCGAGCCGAAGCAAAGGGGCGTATTTCCTCGCCCTGGTCGAGGCAGAGGGATGCCTCAGTGGCCCTTGGACTTGCCGACCCCCGCGACCCCGTTGTGGCTCGGGCGAGTGGCTTCCTTCTCCAGCAGCAGGACGAGGTTGTCGCCCCACGTGTGTTGATGGGCGACGGACCATCCATCCTCGAGGTAGCGGGCGAGGCTCTTGCCTTCCTCGTAGTCGAACGGCTCGGCCTTGACCTGCTTCAACGAGCCGTTCAGGACGATGAGGCGGTGCATGATCGACCCTCGGAGGGGGAGTGGGCATCCAGACACAAGTGTACGGGAGCACCTGGATTCTTTCAAGCACGACCGGGCGGACGGCGGCCTCCGTGTCGGGGATCGCCCGGACCGCCGAGGCCCATCTGGGTCGTCGATCCCCGCAGCCCTTGTTCGGCCCGATCATCGCGGCTAACATCGCGGCTAGGGGCGAAGATGAGCACTGGCCTCGGATGGGCTGGACTTCACGACGCAAGCCGGACGGAACGGAGGACGCGGCTGCGCAAGGCACACCGCGATGGCCGAGCATCGACTCCTGGTCGTCGAGGACGACATTTCGACTCGTGACGTCCTCTGCGGCTACTACACCCGGATGGGCTGGAAGGTCAGTGGGGCCGGGACCGTGGCCGAGGGGCTGACCATGCTCGACGCCGGGCCGGAACCGTGCTTCTTGATCCTCGACCTGGTTCTCCCCGATGGCGACGGGGTGGCCGTCCTGGAGGAGGTCCGGCAGAGGGGCCTCAGGACCCTCGTGGCCGTCTGCACGGGGAGCGTCGACCTGGCCCGGCTGAAGGCGGTGGCGGAGCTGGGGCCGGATGCGATGTTCCCCAAGCCCATCCGGATGCCGAATGCCTGGACCGACACGTGCCGCGTCTGCGAGGCCCGATCGTCCGCCGGAGCGATCGAGGGCCGAGAGGTGCGGTCGCCGGGGCAGGACGTCTAGCGTGCGGGGGGCGTAGCTCGGCCACGCGTCTTGGGCTGGAGGATCGTCCAGAAACCGCACGTGGCGCACCAGCGGAGTTGGGACAGGGGCAGCATGCTCCTCTTCCCGCACTCGGGGCATTGCCTCGGCAGATATTTGAAGACGAGGATCAGCGACGAGAGCCCCAGGATATTCAGGAGCACCAGCAGGGGAAAGAGCAGTGGAAAGTCGCGATCCAGGCCATGTGTCCCCATCTCCACGGCGAGGACGTCGAGCCAGGCGGCGAAGCACGCCAGGGTTGGCGAGGCGATCAGGCCGACGAGCCAGTACTTGACCGGGCCCGGCGCGTCGAGCAGCAGGATCAGCCCGGACAGGAGCGGGGGCGACAGGGGCAGCACGATCGAGGCGATCAAGGGCGCCCCTCCCCGGAGGAAGGGCGCGGCCAGGGCGCACAGCAAGGCCGAGTGGACGACCAGGATCATCCACTGACGGAGCGTCGGGCGGAGTCCGTTCGGTCGCAACCACGACGACTGCATCGGCATGACCAGAGACCCCCGGCCTTGTGCCCTCGCGCAAGGGATGGGCCGGCCGCGGCTCGGCCCCCGAACGCGACTCGTGCGGGCCGTCGGCCGCGGCGTGGCCCGCCGCGCGGATTACTTGGCGCCGAGTAACTCGACCTCGAAGAGCAAGGTCGCATTGGCCGGGATCACGCCGCCGGCCCCTCGTTCCCCATAAGCGAGTTCGGGCGGGAGTAGGAGCAGCCGCTTTCCGCCGGTCTTCATCGCAGCGACGCCCTCGTCCCAGCCCTTGATGACCTGGCCTTCGCCGAGCTTGAACTTGAAGGATTCACTCCGGTCGAGCGAGCTGTCGAACTTCTTGCCCTTCTTCCCGTCCTCCCAGAGCCAGCCGGTATAGTGCATCTCGCACGTCTGGCCGGTCCGTGGCTTTTCGCCCTTGCCTTCCTTCAAATCCTGGTAACGCAACCCGCTGTCCGTCTTCTTCATCTTCGCGGGTTCGACCTTGTCGTCGGCGAGCGCCCACGAGGGGACGACGGCGAGGCAGGCGATGATCAAAAGGCTTCTCGTCATGGTTCGATTTCCCTTCCGTTCGAGTATGCGGAGCCGATGTGCCGTCCGCTCCCGGGCCAGGATACCACAATGTCCCCCCTGCACATCACGCCCAACGCACCGGCTGGGAGGAGGCGAGTCGGGCAACCACTGGCATGGGGAGGGCGGCAGATGAGAGGATGTCATCGGGGGCCGGCTCCGGTCGGGGTGTCTGGCTGGCGTGGTGACCGCCATCCGAGGCTGACTCGTGCCCGCGGTTCGATCCAGACCGCGCCCTGACGGGACCGACTGATGGCGACGAAACCACTTGGCTTGATCGGGATCGGCCTGCTGGGGACCGCACTGGCGGGCCGGCTCCTGGGCGCCGGCTTCCGGGTCGTCGGGACGGACGTCGACCCGGGAAGGCGCGATGCGTTGCGGAGCCTGGGCGGTGACGTCGCGGAGGACGCGGACGACGTCGTCCGGTCCTGCGATCGAATCGTCCTCAGCCTCCCGACGAGCGAGGTCGTGGCGGAGGTGCTCGACGGGGTCGCGCAGTCGTTCGGACCCGGCAAGACGGTGATCGACACGACGACCGGCGACCCGACGCAGATGGCCGCGATGGGCGACCGTCTCGAGGCTCGCGGCGTGGCGTATCTCGATGCGACGGTCTCCGGCTCCAGCGAGCAGGCGAGTCGGGGCGACGTCGTCTTGATGGTGGGGGGCGATGAGCGGGCCTTCGCCTCGTGCGGCGACCTCTTCGGGGCCCTGGCGCGTGCGGCCTTTCACGTCGGGCCGACGGGGTCCGGGGCGAAGATGAAACTGGCGACGAACCTGGTGCTCGGCCTGAACCGGATGGCCCTGGCCGAGGGCCTCGCCCTCGCGAGGGGCCTCGGGATGGACCTCGGGTTGACGCTCTCCGTCTTGATGGAGAGCGCCGCGTATTCGAGGGTGATGGACGCGAAGGGGGCGAAGATGATCGCCCGCGACTTCACCCCGCAGGCGAGGCTCTCGCAGCATCTGAAGGACGTGCGCCTGATCCTCGACGAGGCGAGGCGCGTCGGGGTCGCCTCGCCGCTGTCGGAAGTGCACCGGACGATGCTGGAGGCGGCGGTCGGCGCGGGGTATGGTGACGCCGACAACAGCGCGATCTTCCTCGCCTACGACGTCCCTTGGACTCCAGACGGGCTGAATCGGTCGGATTGACTCTATGGGCCGTGTCACGAGCGAGCCTGAGATGTTCGGACTCTCCATCGCCGACCTTTCGGTCCTGCTCATCTACCTCCTCGGCACGACCGCGCTCGGCCTCTGGGTGGGCCGGCGCTCGCGCACGGTGGCCGAGTACTTCATGCCCCGCAAATTCAGCAAGCCGGTGATGATCATGTACGCCTTCGGCACGGGGACGGCCTCGGATCAGGCGGTCCTCGTGGCGGCGGCGACCTTCAAGAATGGGCTCTCGGGCATCTGGTATCAATGGCTCTGGCTCTTCGCGACGCCCTTCTACTGGATCATCGCGCCGATCATGCGGAGGTTCCGGGCGATCACGACCGCGGACGTCTACGAGTTGCGATACGACCGCGGCGTGGCCCGCCTGTATGCCGCGTTCGGGATCGCGAGCCTGGCGGTCAAGACGGGCCTGCTCCTGAAGGGGTCGGCGGTCCTGCTGGAGGGATGCACCGACGGCCGGATGAATACGAACCTGGCCATGCTGGCGATGAGCGTCCTCTTCGTCACCTACGGGACCGTGGGAGGGCTGACCTCGGTCATCCTGACGGACTTCGTCCAGGGCCTGTTGACGCTCCTGTTTTCCTTCATGCTGCTGCCGCTGGTGATGGGCGAGGTCGGGGGCATGGAGGGCATCCGGCGCACGATCCAGGACCCGCGGATGTTCTCGCTGGTGGCCCCCGGCAAGATCGGCGTCCTGTTCATCGTGACCATCGGCATCCAGGCGCTGGTCGGGATCGTGGCCCAGCCATTCGTCATGGGGACGTGCTCGGCGGGCAAGACGGAGATCGACGGCCGAGTCGGCTTCATGGTCGGCAACTTCGTCAAGCGGATCTGCACCATCGGCTGGGCCCTGACCGCCATCGCCGCGCTGGCCTGGTACATCCGCCGGGGGGTCGAGACGGCGGGCATGGACGCGGACCGTGTCTACGGGGATCTGGCGAGATCGTTGCTGCCGGGCGTCGCGCCCGGACTCCTGGGCCTGTTCATCGCGGCGATGCTCGCCTCGGTGATGAGCTCGTGTTCGGCTTATATGATCACCTCGTCGGCCTTGTTCACCGAGAACCTGTACAGGCCGATGGTCCCGGGCCGGTCGCCGTCGCATTACATCGGGGCCTCGCGGGTGGCCTCGGTGCTGATCGTCGCCGGGGGGCTCGGCTTCGCGTACTGGCTGCCGAGCCTGGTCAAGGGGCTGGAGATCTGGCTGTCGATCGCCCCCATGATGGGGATCGCGTTCTGGATGGGGCTCTTCTGGCGGCGGACGACGGTCGCCGGGGCGTGGGCGAGCGCGGTCGCGGGCTTCGTGGCCTGGGCGCTCGCGGTGCAGGCGCCAGTCATCGCCTGGGTGGGGGGCCTGCCCTACGCCGGTGTCCTTCGCCTGGTCTGGCACGAGTCGGGCCGGCCGACAGAAATCTATGAGCCCTGGCGGATCATCGCGTACCTGTCCGCCGGGCTCACGGCCGGGGTGGGCGTCAGCCTCGTGACGCGGCGCGTGGACGCGGAGAAGCTCGACCGCTACTACGCGCTGGTCCGGACGCCCGCCCGGCCCGGGGAGCGGGTGGAGATTCCGTGTACGCTGCCGCCCGGGACGGTCGTGCCGCGGCGACGGATGCTGTTGACGTCCTTCGAGCTGGAGGTGCCGATGCCGTCCAGGACGTCGCTCCTCGGCTTCGCGGCCGGGTGGGTGATGGTCGGTGTCCTGCTCGGGGGATTCGCCCTGTTCGTGCGAGATTGACGACGATCGGCACCCGCCGGTCCGCGATCAGAGTCCACCGGAGGTCCATCATGACGAGTCGAAGAGCGTTCCTCAGAGAGGGTGGCGCGGGGGTCCTCGGGGCCTCGGTGCTCGAGCGGTCCGGGGCGGCATTCGGCGCCAGCCCGTCGGGGGAGACGGTCGTGGTCGGCGCGATCGGTTGCGGGGGACGGGGTACGGCGATTGCCACGGAGTTCGCCAAATTGAAGGGGGTCGAGGTCGCCTACGTCTGCGACCCGGACGAGGCCCGTGCCGGCGCCGCGGCGAGGGCGATCGCGAAGACCGGAGGCGCGACCCCGAAGGTCGTGACCGACCTGCGGCGCGTCCTCGACGACAAGTCGATCGACGCGGTGACGGTGGCGACGCCCGATCACTGGCACGCGCCGGCGGCGATCCTGGCGTGCGACGCCGGGAAACATGTCTATGTCGAGAAGCCTTGCAGCCACAACATCCGCGAGGGGCAACTGCTGGTCGAGGCCGCCAAACGCACCGGACGGGTCGTCCAGCACGGCACCCAGAGCCGGAGCAGCGGCCACGTCGCCCACGCGATCGCGATGCTCCACGAGGGACTCATCGGCGACGTGCTGGTGGCCAAGGCCATCAACGTCCAGCGCCGGAAGGATATCGGCCATGCCGAGCCGGGCAAGCCGCCGGCCGGCTTCGACTACGACCTTTGGCTGGGACCCGCGCCCGCGGTCCCGTTCCAGTCCAACCGCCATCACTACGATTGGCACTGGTGGTACGCGTTCGGGACCGGAGACATGGGCAACGACGGGGTCCACGAGCTTGACATCGCCCGGTGGGGCCTGGGGGTCGAGACCCATCCCACGACGATCGCGGCGGTGGGGGGCAAGTACTACTTCGACGACGACCAGCAGTTTCCCGACACCCAGTATGTCCTCTTCGAGTACCCCGGAGACGGCAAGGTCGGCAAGCGGCGACAGCTCGTCTTCGAGCAACGGATCTGGTCGACGTACGAACCCGAGGGGTTCCAGAACGGGAACATCTTCTACGGCACGGAAGGCTGGATGATCCTGAGCAAGAACGGCCTCGTGAAGGTCTTCGACGCGAAGAACGCCCCCCGTCCTCTGCCTGGCGAGCCGCCGAAGATGATGGGCCATCAGGAAGACTTCGTGGACGCCATCCGCAACGGGCGTCCGCCCACCGCCGAGATCGGGATCGGCTTCGTCTCGGCGACGTTGTGCCACCTGGGGAACATCGCGACCCGGGTCGGTCGCAGCCTACGCTTCGATCCCGCCACCGAGCGGATCGTCGGCGACGACGAGGCGGCGATCCTGGCGCGACGCTCGTATCGCGAGGGCCACTGGGCCGTGCCCAAGGGGGCCTGACCTCGATCGCCGCCGCCCTCCGTCCGCGATCGACGATCCGCCCTCGCCCATCCACCGGAGCCGACACCATGCCACGCGATCTATCCCCGATTCGAGGCCCGCACCGGCTCGGATGGCGGACGTTCTTCGACGTCATGCTGGGGTGCCTGATCGCCCCGGTCGTCTCATACGCAGGGGAGGATCCCGAGATATCCTTCCGCCGTGAGCCCGGACGACTCCGGATTGAGGTGAGAGGGGAACTCATCGCGACCTATGTCTACCTCGACGAGACCATCCCCCGTCCATACTTCGCCGATGTCCACGCCCCGGGCGGAATCCGGGTGACCCGCAATCACCCCCCGGTCCAGGGCGTGGACCCGACGGACCACGCGACCTTCCATCCCGGCCTCTGGCTGGCATTCGGCGACCTCAGCGGTGCCGACGACTGGCGGAATCGCGCCCGCGTCGAGCACGAGCGGTTCGTCGAGGAGCCGGCCGGCGGGGGCGGCGGCGTGGCCTTCGCCGTCGCGAATCGCTATCTCGCGGAAGGTGGCGCGACGATCTGTCGCGAGATCTGCCGCTACCGTATCCTCGCGCGTCCCTCGGGGTACTTGCTGATGGCGGCCTCGGAGTTTTCCTCCAACTCCGGCGACTTCACCTTCGGCGACCAGGAGGAGATGGGATTCGGCGTCAGGGTCGCCACGCCCCTCTCGGTCAAGAAGGGGGGGCGACTCCGTAACAGCGACAACCTGGAGGGCGAACGAGAGGTCTGGGGAGAGACGGCCCTCTGGTGCGATTACAGCGGGACGATCGCCGGCCGACACGTGGGTATCGCCTTGCTACCCGACCCGAAGAACTTCCGGCGGAGCTGGTTCCACGCCCGCGACACCGGACTGCTCGTGGCCAACCCATTCGGCAACGAGGCCTTCACCAAGGGGGAGAAAAGCCGCGTGATCGTCCGTCGCGGCGAGACGTTCCGGCTAGGCTTTGGCGCCCTCTTCCACGCCTCGCCCGCCGGGAAAGAGCCGGACCTCGCGGCCGCCTACGGGGATTATGTCGAACAGCTTGTAAACCAGGCCCCATCGCCGAGTCCCCCTCCCCGAGTCCTCTCGGCGGTGGACGACACGCGACGGATGACCCCGCTCGACGTGGTGACTTCCGAGCACCGCGAGGGATGGAGCCGGCAGAGCCGACTGGGGGGTGAGGCACCGTCGAGCTTTCCGACGGGGCCCTCATCTGCGCGTCCTGGAGGCACGTTCGACGTCGTCTCTCGGCGGGCCGGTCCGCTTACCTCAACAGTGAGAGGAATCCTCCTATGCCTCGCATTCGGACGCGCATTGCCATCTCCGGCTTCAGCGAGGCGGAAGCACGCGACGGGTTGCCCGACCTGCTCGCGGAGTTTGGGGAGCGGCCCTGGCTCCTGAAACCATCCGCCTCATGGGACGCCGACTGCGGGCGCCTGGTCGTCACCATCGAGCGGGAGGGGGACGACCCGCACCGTTGCGGCGAGGCGACGTTTGATGAGGTCTGGGATTGCGTCATCGCCTGTATCGACTTCTCCTCCGAGGGCATCCACTTCGACATCGAGGAATCGACGGTCGTCTCGGTCGGCTGATCCGGCACCAGGCCCCAGTCCGCGGGGTTTCCGTCGGAACTGGAGTGAATGCGACCTGTGGCCGGGGTCCACTGGGTTGCGCGGCAAGGCGACGCCGTCAGTCCTTCACGAAACTGAGGTCGGTGTACCATCCGTGCGGCGCAAGGACTCTCGGACCTTTCCGGGGCGTCACGAGGATGAAGTTCTCGTAGACCTCGACGCGGCTCCCCTTCTCGGGCGAGGTGCCGTTGTTCGAGCCGGTCTCGCCGGGGCGCTGGACCGGCCTGTGCCAGATCGTGACGTACTCCAGCCTCCCCTTGGCCAGGGGTTGCGGAGTGTCCCGGTCCGAGCAGCCCACCATGAGGGACGAAAGGGCGGAGGCGACGACCACGACCGAGAATCGACGACGATCCATTCCCATGCCCCCGCCGCCTCACGACCATGCCCAGTGGACCGGCCCGCCGGGAGTCTTCCTATGATACCGGGCGACTGGGAGGCGGGCCAGTATCGCAGCGTGCCCGTTCAGGCCGTGAGCATGCCGAGCCGCTTGGTACTCGATCCCCGGGTGCTCGCCGTCCTCCATGATCTGGACGGCCAGCTCCCACTCGGGGAAGTCGCCCGGCTCGATGGCGTCGAAGAGGTCCTGGGTGGCGTGGTTGAAGTTCTTCGCCTGGATCCGCTCGGCCTCGGCCTGTGTCAGGTTCTTCACGCCCTGCTTGGGGACCCAGTGATACTTGACCAGGACGCCCACGCCGTCGGCGTTGACCCACTTGTAGGTGTTGACGCCCGAGCCCTGCATGTGGCGGTAGGCCGCCGGGATGCCCCACGGGCTGGAGCCGACCGGCGGGAGCGGGCACAATGGACCGGCAGGCGGCACTGGCGAACCAGGTCTCTTCAAAGGAACCATTCTCATGTCGATGCGGCTGGTCTCAGCAATGATCGCGGCCCTTCTCGCCGCCTCCCGATTCTCCGTCCCCGCTCATGGCCAGGACGACCTGGCGAAGGCCCCGCTCCCGACCGGCCTGCTCGCCCCGGGGGCGGTCACCACCGTCGCGGCTCGGCTTGCCCTGCTGGAGGGTCCCGCCTTCGACGGCGACGGCAACCTCTTCTTCAGCGACATCTTCGGCAACCGCATCTACCGGATGACGCCGGCGGGAGCCGTCTCGGTCTTCCGCGCCGACAGCGGGCGCACCAACGGCAACACCTTCGACGCGCGGGGGCGGCTGATCAGCTGCGAGGGAGCCGAGCAGGGCCCCGGCGGCCGCAGGCGCATCGTCCGCACCGACCCGGGGACTGGCGCCGTCGAGGTCCTGACCGAGCGCCACGACGGCAAGCGGTACAACAGCCCTAACGACGTCGTCGCCGACGCCAAGGGGCGTATCTGGTTTACCGACCCGTTCTACGGCGACGACCGCTCGGGCCTGGAGATGGACTCCGAGGCCGTCTACCGCATCGACGCCGACGGGACGGTCACCCGGGCCCTGTCGCAGCCCGAGATCGAGCGGCCCAACGGCCTCGCGCTAACGCCCGACGGCCGGACGCTCTACGTCGTCGACAGCCACGCGCGCCCCGGCGGCAACCGCAAGATTTGGGCCTTTAACGTCGCCGAGGACGGCAGCCTGAATCATCGGAGCCTGGTCTTCGACTTCGGCCGGGGGCGCGGCGGCGACGGGCTGCGGCTCGATGAGCGGGGCAACCTCTGGGTGGCCGCCGGGATCATGTCCCCTCGCCACTCCGGCGAGACGGCCGACGTGCCGCCGGGCGTCTACGTCCTCACGCCGAAGGGGGAATTGCTGGGACGAATCCCGATCCCGGAGGACCTCTGCACGAACCTGGCCTTCGGCGGGCCGGGCGGGAAGACGCTCCACGTCACGGCGGGCAAATCGATCTATCGGATTCCGCTGGCCGTCTCGGGACATGCCCTGTACCCGCCAGTCGAGCGAAGGGGGCCGAGCCGATGAGATGCCTGGCACCGCTGACCGACGTCCACCATCGGGGCCGCTGTATCCCCACGGACTCCCACTTCACGTTCGGAGCACGCCAGACCAGTTCCTCACCTCGAACCTCGGCGCGGCTTCAGTTGGCCGCGATGACCTTACGCCAGGCCTCGGCCTCGCGTTTCCATCCCATTCGCTCGCAGAGGGACGCCAGCACTTTGACTTCGGCGTCGTAGCTCGGGTCGCCGGGGTGGGAATTCTGGGAGAGGGCGAGGAAGCGATGGTAGGCATCGTCGAGGTCGCTGTCGATCTTGCGGAGGATGCGGCTCTGCTCGAGGTGATCGGCCGCGAGGACGGATCGGCCCAGGCGCTGTTCGACGATGCCGAGCTTGTAGAAATACTCGCCTTCGCGCGGGTTCAACTCGGAGGCTCGGCGGAAGGCATCGGCGGCGGATTCGAGTTTCCCGTTCCATTCGCGAACAAGTCCGCGAAACTTCCAGATCTCGGCGTCGTCGTCGGCCGACGGCGGAAGGCGATCGACGGCGGCCTTGATCTCGTCGCGGGCGCCGCGTTGATGGAGGATTTCCAGGAGAGTCCGCCAGACGTCGGTGTCGGTCGGACGCGCGTCGAGGCAGGCTTGGATGTGGACGTCGGCGGCGTCCGGGTTCTCGGACAATTGTTCTTCGAGGGCCAATGCGCGGCGGGCCTCCCAATCGCCGGGGTCGGCCGCGACGAAGCTCCGGAGCTTCGAGACGGCTTCCTCGTGTGCGACCCGCTCGAGTTCGGCACGCATCCGCATGATGAGGACATCGACGTGCTCGGAGGGAGCGGCCAATTCGTAGGCCTTCATGAGGAGTAGGCGAGCTTCGTCGATCCTGCCTTCCAAGATATACGTGCCGATGAGTTCCCGCGCGGCTCCTTGTTGGTAGTGGGGAGGGATCGGGTGGAGGGGATCGCCCGCGACGCACGCCTTCCATGCGGTTACGGCGTCGCGAATCCGGTCGACCTGCTTGAACGACTGGCCTTCGATGAAGAGGGCCTCGGCCTTGGCGGGCCACCAATCGGGCACGCCCCGGAGGATTCGGGCACATCCGAGGTAATCGTCGCGCTTGGCGACCAATCGGGCGAGCTTCATCATCGCCTCGCCGTGGAATCGCGAACGGGCGATCTGTTGTCGGAGGGCGCGTTCGGCATCGGCCGTCCGTCCCGCCGCGAGCCATAGGTCGATCGTCCTCATATCGACGGGAGGTCTGTCCGCCCACCACCACCAGGCGTTCAGTGAGATCAAGCCGAGGGTCAGCGCCACATATCCGAGACGGATCACCAGGCTTGGCCAACCGAGTCGATGCCGGCCGCCGGGAGTTCGGGTCGTCATGGCGTCGGCCTCGTCGCGTCATTCGCCGAGGCGGGTTGTTTCAGCCCGGCCGCCTTTTCTTCGAACCGCCGAGCCTGATCGACACGGCCGATCCGGCGATACGCCAGCCCGAGGCTGTAATTCGCCTCGTAGGATCGCGGGCTGATGTCTAATGCAAGGGTCAGCGATCGGATCGCCTCATCCGGTCGCCCTCGCTGGAGTGCGAGACGACCGAGGTTGAGATGGGCCGTGAACGGTTTCGGGTCGATGGCAAGGACCTGCCGCCAGCAACGTTCGGCCTCGTCCAACGAGGAAAGTTGCAGGTAGGCCCTGCCCATCAGGTCGATCAAACCAACGTCGGCGGTCGCCTCGACGACCGGTTTGAGGAATCTGACGGCATCGGCGGGACGGCCCACCTCGATCAGGTCTTCGGAAAGATGAGCCCAGAACAAGTTCTGTGCCAGGGGCATCGAGCGGAGTTCGGGGTCGAGCGAGAGGACGCGCTCGAACGCATCGATGGCCTTGTCGTAATCCCGGACGTCGTGATGCACCACCCCGAGGAGCGTGAAACCGATCGCAGGCGCGGAGGTGAGGTTCTCGTACTTCAACGTCCAATGACCGCGGGCGTTCGTCGGCATGAGCATTCGGACCGGGGTGGCGGAGATCGCCGTGAGTCGTTCGGCCAGGCTCTTCGCTTCGTCCCATCGGCTTTGAGAGAGAAGGACGCCCGCCTCGAACCGAAGTGCGGAGACGTCCGAGGGAGCGATGTCGAGGATTTCACGGTAGGCCGCGACGGCGCGATCTCGGAGGTTGGCGCGGACGAGACCGTAGGCCCGGTAATGGCGATCCTCGATCGATGGGTCGCGCACCCGAACGTAGTAGTGCTCTGCACGTTCGGCGAAGTCGAGTCGGCTCAAGCAACGTGCGGCCATCAGGCTCGCACCCCGGCTCCACGGGCGGAGGTCGAGGTGTTCGAGGGCGGATCGGAGCGCGTTGGGGAAGTCACCTCGCGATTCGGCCTCGACCGCACGATCGTAGGCCGGGGAGTGTGTCGCGTTCCAGTTGGTGAGGACCAGGAGGCCGACAAGGACGCCTGAACCCATCACGATCTTGAACAGACCTCGCCGCGGGAGCGAGGGGGGCCTCGCGATCCGTGGGGACGAGGCGACGGAGACCGCGGGCGGGTGGAGAGTCGTGCGCCCGGTTTCGTTCGCCGGCGGAGCATTATCCATCGATCGTTGCCTTCGAAGTCGGGCGAATCCTCAGTTCCGGTCGGAGAGTTCGACCCATCGACTGCGGTCGGACTCCCGTTCGATCCGCATCGCCGACGATCGACGAGTGACTCGCCACAGCGATCGGAAACCTTGACATATCGGGGACCGTCACTTCGCAAGCTCGGGAGCCATACCCCGATTTGCCATGGTTTCTCAGTCCGCCCCGGCGAGCCGTCTCCAGGCGGCGGCCTCATCGCGCCTGCCGATCTTTTCGAGGACATCGGCCGCTTGTAGGTAGAGATCCGGGTGGGGGACGCGGCCGAGGTCGGGAAGGGCGTCGATCTGGTCGTATAGGGTGCGAAGAGTCTCGCGGGACGTCACAGAATCGTCGAGACGGGCGGAGAGGGAGTCGCAACCCTCCTGCCCCCCGACGACGCGGAGCGCGGACTGAAGTCGATAGGAGAGTATGGGGTCCGAGGGTCGAGCCTCCCATGCGCGTCGGTAGGCCCTCGTCGCGGCGGTCCAGTCGCCGCGTTGCGAGGCGAGCCACCCCCGCGCGACGTCGAAACGCGGATCTTCGGACAGGGAGCTGGGAAGCTCTTTCAGTGTTTGGCCGAGCTCGTCGACCCGTCCGGCATCGACGAGGCCGGAGAAGTAAGCGTCGCGAACGTCGGCGCGGTCTGGATGGGATTCGACGGACTCGCGAAGTCGCTTCAGCCCCGTATCAGATCGTCCCTCATGGACGAGCGCCAGCCCGAGCGCAAGCGACGAGTGGAGGTCGCCGGGGTTCTCGCGTACGACCGTTTGGAGTCGATCGACGACCGAGCCGGCCGAGATCCCATGGGCATCATGCCGGATCAGTTGGAGCAGGAGCTGGATCTTGTCGTGCGGGTCCGGCTCGACTGCGAAGAGTCGGAGGCCGAGTTGGCGGGCCTCTTCCTCGCGACCTTGGAGGGCGTAAAGATTGAGCAGGCCCCAGCCGACCTCCGGGATTCTGGGGTCGAGTCGGAACGCTTCGAGCCAAGCGTTCTCGGCGGCGTCGAATCGCCGGAGCTGGAAATGGGCTTCGCCTTCGACGGACTTGACCTCGGCGCCCAGGCGAGGGTCGACCGCGCGAATTTTCGGGAGGTGCTCAAGAGCTTGGGCGGGTTTCGAGTCGGGACGATCGACAGACGTCCGTGCGAGGAGCAGCCGTGCGATGTTGTCGTCGGGAACGCGGTCGAGATAGGAGATGAGCCGTGCTTCCGCCTCGCCGAAACGCTTCGATGCGACGAGGTGGTCGACTCCTTCGAGGCTTGGTCGAGGCCGATAAACATGCCAGACGAAAGCACTCAGGCCCGCGAACACCGACGCCAACAGCAGGACGTCTCCCCGTGCCCCTTTCCTCATCGGATGAGCCTCTCCGCGCGAACTCGCTTCCCGTGTTGTGAAAGACTCCCGACGGAGGCCTCGATTCCCTTTCACGGAATAGCCAAACGCCCCTGCCCCGGCGGTTGAAGGCCGAGGCGAGCGGGGCGTTGGCAACCCTCAGGAGTTTATCGAACCAATTACAAGGCGTCGGCGCTAAGGATTTCGCCGCCGTCGACCGTCGCGAGCGCATACCAGGCCAGGTAGTTGACGGTGGTCTTGACGAATTTGACCGAACCATCGCCCATAGAGACGTTGACACCGCCAGGATGCTGGGAGCTTGCCGAGATCGTATTCCCAAAGCGACCAAAGTCGCCATGGACACAGGATCGACGGTTCGGGGTCTGGGTGTGCGTGTAATGGAACGTCTTACCGTAGTAGACCCATTCTCCCTTCCAGGTCCAATTCCGCGTGGTCGATTTGTCGCACCCCACAGCGGCGTTGCGGTCACGTGCGTATTCGGCCGGGTAAGGCGGAGCGTTATAGTCGTCGATGCCCGCACCTTTATTGTAAACGATCCCGAGTCCATCCTTGGATTCCGCCGGCGGGACGCCAGTACCTTTGATCCATTCGCTGAAAATCGCGGTGTTGCTGGTCCCGTCGGTGAAGTCGGTGAGCCTGACGCTCTTTCTCAGCGCGTCGTCCCATCCGGACGCGATGTAGTTCGGACCGTTGGGCCGCCAGTTGTTATAACCGCGGTGGAGTCCGGAGTTACTGGGATAGCTACCGGTAGCGGTTGCCCTGCGCGTGGCTTGGCCCACAATAATCTCGCTGTTGCCCGCCCGCCCGGGCTGGGCGTCAGAGGGACAGAGGAACGAGGCAACCTGCGTCGTGATCACCGTGCCGTTGATGACCGAGTACCGACCACCCGCGGCCGGATCGTCACCCCCCGCGCCGCCACCCCACCGTGCCCCGAAGTTGAAGTTGATCGCATTGTAGACCGGCTGCTGTTCCATGAACGGCAGGAGCCGAGCATGCTGCGACCAGTTCTGGGCGTCATCGCAACCGGCGCACGGTCTCGCAGTATCGGGGTAGTTGTCGATGAACATCGGTGGAACCGTGCCATCGCTCACGCTCAGGTAGTTGTGATATGCCAAGCCCAACTGCTTCAGGTTGTTCACGCACTGCGCCCGACGAGCGGCCTCGCGCGCCGCCTGCACGGCGGGCAGCAATAGGCCGATTAAGACGGCAATGATGGCGATCACCACCAGTAACTCGATCAGCGTGAAACCTCGGGGACGAGTGAATCTTTTCATGACCATCAAACTCTCCTTGACCCTAAATGATGAAATGAGGACAACGATGCATCCCTGAGCGGAGCGGATTCGAACCGGAGACGCCAGGCGCCGAGATCAATCCTTAGTAGCCTTACCTGTCTTGACGGCTCCCGGGTAATTTCTGGGCATTCCGCCGCCCGCACCCTTCATTTGAGCCTGCAAGTCAGTCTGAGAGGTCGGTCCACCTCCCTCCGGAGCTTTGCCCACGATATTCGCCCGCTTCTCATTATCCTCGGCACATCCCACCACAAGAACCGAGAGGCTCAGAGCCCCGCAGACAA
>JAABUS010005828.1_pt1 | contig 15679 bp, 18 predicted proteins | sample 5560161 | NCBI WGS metagenome assembly JAABUS01 (sample SAMN10711885, study PRJNA513376) | rock metagenome | isolation source: Antarctica rocks | place: Antarctica: Victoria Land, Trio Nunatak nord | collected 2016-01-04
CAAGGATGGCGCCCTGATGGGCGTACTTGCCGCCTTGAGGGCGACCGACGCCGGAGCGTTCGCCGCGATCAAGGCCGAGCTCCGGAAAGTCGCGGGTTTCAAGGAGGCCGACTTCAACTGGATCATCAAAGGGGTGGACGAGCGGGCCGAGACCCAGGCCCCCGAAACGCCCGAGTCCCGCTACTTCGACGAGGGGACAGGGTTCGCGACGATCATCGACGGCGGGCCCGTCCAGTTGACGAACTTCACGGCGAAGATTATCGAGGAGACGTCCCGCGACGACGGGTCCGGCGAAGCGAAGCGGAGATACCGCATCGAATGCACGCTCCGGAATGGCGAAGTCTTCGCATGCGAGGTGCCGGCCGAAAAGTACGGTTCGATGGGATGGGTCGCCGAGCACTTGGGGGCGAAGGCCGTCATCCACGCGGGGCGGGGCGTGCAAGATCACGCCCGGACGGCAATCCAACTGGCGTCAGAGCCGGTTGACCGGGTGGTCTTCATCCACACCGGATGGAGATTGATCGGCGGGACCTGGCACTACCTGTCGGCCGGCGGGGCGATCGGGCCCGATGGGATCAACCCCGTCGTCTCGGTGGATCTGTCGGACAAACTGCCCGAATATCGCCTACCCGCCCCGCCCGAGGGACGCGCGCTCCACGCGGCCGTCCGGGCATGCCTGCAAATCCTGGATCTCGGGCAGGACGGGCGGAAAGGCTCGAAGTCGCTGGCCGCAATCCTGATGTCGATGCCGTGGCGGGCCGCGATCGAGGCGTCAACGTGCGCGGTCCAACTCAGAGGCATGACCGGGTGCCAGAAAAGCTCGACGGTCGCCCTGGCTCAGCAGCATTTCGGCGCGGGGATGAACGGAAATAGCCTCCCGGCCAACTGGGATTCGACGGTCAACGCGATCGGGGAACTTCAATTTCTGGCCAAAGATACATTGTTGGTTGTTGATGATTTCGTGCCGTCGGGGACGCCGATCAATGCCGCCCAGCAGCACGCCAAGGTCGAGCAGATTTTCCGGGGCGCTGGCAATCTGCAAGGACGCAAGCGGATGAACGCCGACGGGTCGCTTCGACCGGCGAAGCCGCCCAGGGGGATGCTTTGCTCGACCGGCGAAGATCGAATCGCACGGACCAGCGCCAACGCCCGATCTTTGCCGGTGTCGTTCGTGTCGCCGGCCCCTGAACGTGGAATTGAGGGGACGGTTGACAAGGCAGTCCTGACGAGTTGCCAGCGGGACGCCGACTCGGGAGTCTATGCGTCCGCAATGGCCGGATTCGTCCGGCACTTGGCCGGGCGATACGAGCCGGCCCGAGAACAACTCCGGGAACGTGTTGCCGAACTCCGAACGTTGGCCATACTGCCGGGGCAACACGACCGGACACCGGCCAATGTCGCCGAACTGGCCGCCGGCTTCGACGCCTTCGCGGATTTCGCGGTGGAGGTCGGCGTCATCGACCAAGCCGAGGCGGATCGCCACCGGGCCCGGGTCTGGGTCGGTCTGATGGAGTCGGCCGAAGACGCGAGGGCCGACATGGCTTCGCAGGGGACGCCCGTCGATCGCTTCTTCCAACTGCTGGCGGCTTCACTGGCGTCGACAAAGGCTTACCTCGGGACGGTCGAGGATAGCCGCTGGCCGATCGGGATGGAGACGCATTGCGGCTGGCGACCGGCGGACGAATTCCGGGGCGGCCTGGCCGGATCGGAGGATTCGAGGGGCAGGTATCAACCCTCGGGTGGGGCTCCGATGGTCGGGTGGTACGATGCCCGGAACGGCCTGATCTACCTTGAACCCGACGAGTCGCACCGGGTCGTTGCGGCGATGGCCCAGGCCCAGGGCGAATCCCTGCCGTCGCCGGTCACGATGCGGAAGCTGCTAGCAGACGCCGGGAAACTTGCCGAGCGAGACTCCCGGAACGCGGCCGAGGGGAAGGGCCGGCTCACGGCGAGGAAGACGATCCAGAGAGCCCGCCGAGAAGTGCTCGTCATCCGCGTGGCCGACCTTTGGCCCGGGGAAACGGAGGCCGCCGAGGAAGCCGCCGAGTCGATGACGATCGCCTTCGAGGAGGATGCGGCCTGATGGACGCGAATCGACTCCTCGCCGAGTGCCGACGCCGGGGGATGGAACTGGCGATCATAGGCGGGCGGCTTGAACTCCGAGGGCGGATCTCCGGCCAACCCCCGGCCTTCATGGAAGCCGTCCGGGCTGATGCAGTAGGGCTGGCGAAGGCGATCAGGGCGGAAAATGGTCCACAATCTGGTCCACTTGGTCCACCAGTGGTCCACCCTAAAAACGAGAGTGGACCATGCCGTAACAGCCTAAAAGGTAGGGAAAATGACATCTCTGGTCCACTTGGTCCACCCAAACTAATAGCTAGAGACTCGTGTGAAGGGAAAACAAAACTCTCTGGCCGAACCCCGAAGAGAGAAATCTTTTATCCCCCTATGTCTGGCTCTCTGGGTCGCCAGAGTGGACCAAGTGGACCAAAGCCCGTTCGGGTCAATGAGGCCAACGACTTACGTCGGGTCCACTCGATTACGGCCGTGGACCAGCATGCCGAAGAGTGGACCAAACCGGGACCGCAAGTCGGGACCTGGCGCAACCCCGACTGCGGTCCCGAGCCCGACCCGGAGCATCCCGACCCCGCCGCCCTGGCCGAGGCGGCGGCCGAGGCCGAGGCGATTAGGGCGGCCGACGGGATCGAGGCCGAGCCCCCGGCCTGGCACGCGGCGGTATCCGCCTGGCCGCTCTCGCGGCAGGTCGAGTTCTCCGAGCGGGCCGCGAACGCGATGCGGGTTGCGAAGATCCTCGACCGGCCGCTCACCCCGGCCGAGGCCGAGAGCGACACCTTCGATCAGATGATGGCCGAGTCGCGTCACGCCAGGGGTATTGCGAATCGTAACACCCTTCCGCCCCGCGTCGGCGCTACCGTCACCAATCCGCCGCCTCCCCTGATCGAGTCGCCGGCCCGTCGCGAGCGGCAGGACCTCGACGCCCTGCCCGCCCGCCCCTATCTCGGCCGGGGCCGGAAGGGCGCCGCCGCCGACCCCGATGCGCCGCCGGTCGACCCGAAGGTTGCAGCCGAGGCCGAGGTCGAGAGCTGGGCCGAGGTCGGCCGCGAGTTCATGGAGTCGGCCCCCAGGGGCCGGACGCCCGAGCACATCGCGGGTCTCTACAGGTGGGCGGCCATCATGTTCGCACGGGCCGGCAAGGAAGCGACCGTCACCGGCCTCGACGCGGACCTGTTCGCCGGCCTCGCCGGGGAGGAAGCCGAGGCGACCCAGCTCGGCACGGCCCCGCCAACGACGACCTTTTGACCATCACTCGCCCCTCCCCGCGGCCGACGTGCCAGCAATGACCGGGGGCCGCAGGGCCGCCCACAAGGCCCGCCGGGGCCGGCGGCCGAGTTCAGCAGGCCCGAGACCCCGGGAAGCCCACCACCGGGGCGTCGGGGGCCCGGAACTTGCCGAACGCGGGCGGGGTGAGTTCGGTGTCACGACCCGAGCGGCGTGGTCTAACAAGACGTTTTGTCTTGTCTCACACTTTCGGCGTTGAGTTTCACTGTCGGTCGACCATCGAAGACGAAACGTCTTGAGCCGGAAATTGCACGGCGGGGCTCAGGCGTGGTCGGCCGTCGCCTTGCCCGGGGCCTTCGGCTTGGCGGCGGCTCGGGCCCGCGCCTGCGCCTTGTTCGGACGCCCCGCCGGTCGGGCGGCCCTCGCGAGATACAACCCGAGCGCCTCGGCAAGACGGTCGACCGAGCCGAGGGCCAGACTCCGCTGGCCGGACATGAAGCGGTCGACCACCGGGGCGGGCACGCCCGCGAGCTTGGCCAGGGCGTAGTGGCTCAGGCCCGAGTCGCGAATTTCCTTGCGGATCGCGGTGGCGATGCGGCCGGGCTCGGCGGTGCGGGCGGCTTCGGCCTTCGCGGGCGAGGACGGAGACATGGTGGGCCCTCGGGGTGCGGGTGCGGGTTCGCGGCCAGGTCGCGGAGCAGGATCAACCGAACCGTTTGATGCTTCCAGCCGGCGCGGCCGGTGCGGGTCGGGATACCCGAGGCGTCGAGGCCCCGGGCGATCTCGCGGAGCCCGGCCCCGGCGTCGGCCTCGGCCCGGATGCGGGCGACGACCGCCAGCTCGGTTTCGTCCGGCTCAAGTAGCTTCCCCCCGGTGGCAACCCGGCTCCCGTATTTCACCACGCCCATCCGCTCGCCCCGAGCTGCCTTGGCCCTCATCGCGGCCCTCGTCCTGGCGCGGATCACCAGCCGCTCATACTCGGCAAACGCATCGATTATCTTGCGCATGAGCATGTCGGCAGGTCCGTCGCTATCGGTCCCCTCCCCGGCCGCCGAGACAACCCGGCCCCCTGCACGCCCGACGGCCGCCTCGATGAGGGCGACCACGAACGTGTCGCGGCCGAGGCGATCCCGCTTGGCGACGAGCAAGACGTCCCCCTTGCCGACCTCGGCCACCGCATCCATGAGGGCGGGCCGCCGCTCGATCGGGGCCGCCCCCGAGACGCCGGCATCCTCGAAGGTGGCGACCAGCTCGGCCCCGTTGCGGCCCGCCCAGCCCCGGCAGGCATCGAGCTGGGCCCCGAGGCCCGCGCCGCTCTCGGCCTGATCGGAAGTGCTAACCCTGAGGTACGCCAGCGCCCGCATTGGAGTGGCCTCGATCCCGGGGGGACGGCCGCAAAACCGATGCACCTATATCCCGGAGGGTGGCATCGGCCACCACCGGATGGTATACGTTTGACCCGGTGAACACCCCGGCCGGGGAGGGGGTGTCCATCGACGTTGGTCGATTACCACGGCCGGCGTCGATATCATCGGCCCGGGGCGGCCCGAGGGTTGACTTCAACTCGGGCTTATGCGATCCGGCGACGCAACGGGCGTTTCGCATGCATGACGACCACGGCGTTGACCTGGCCGAATGGACGGTGGCCGTCGCCTACCGGACGGCTTATGGGTTCGCCGTCCGACGGCTCGACCGATTGGCGATCGTCAATATGTACGACTGGGGGACGAATCCAGGCAGTTCGATAAGCTGGTGCGTGACGTGATCGCCGACATGGGCGACGCGGCGGGCCCGGCCCTGGGGGCGATCCGCCTCGGGGTGGCCGACGCGAACGCCCGGCGCCAGCCCCGCTGGTAGCCCGATCGCCGGACGCACCAGGATCTCGGGCCGGGGCCCCCGAGCTGGCCATCGACCCAGGGATCGACCGGGGGCAGCAGCGACCGGGCGGGATGGGTCGTCGAGCATGCTCTTCTTGAGTACGCTCGGGCTCACGGACTGCCCGATCCCCCGACGCGCATCCAAGCCAGGAGGTCCCCATGCCGTTCCGCCCCGGCGATCTCGATCGCATCCAGGCCATCCGAGGGCGATCCCTTTGCGCCGCGAACTGGAAGGCCAAGCCGCTCAAGCCGGGCGATCCCGTCGGCCCCGGCTACGGCGTCTTCGGGGCCCCCGGCCGGACCCGCCACGTGGTTGTCCAGGGGCCCGACCACTACGCCGAGCCGATCGCGAATTTCGTCGCGGCCGCGCCCGACGACGTTCATTTCCTGATCGAACTGGTCGAGCGGCTGGGCATGGATCTCGACGTAGCATGGCCCGAGTACATGCGTGCCCACGCCGATCGCAACGATACGCTCTAGCCAAGAAAGGTCCGGCCCGCATGCGTCGCCCGAAGTCCCGCCCCGCCGTCGCCCCCGAGCCCCGGCGGGAGTGGCGCGGGAACGTCGGAGGGCCGGTCCCGAATGCCGGGATGGCCTTCGGGGTGCCCGGCCCGATACGCTCGGCCGAGACGTCGACGCGGGCAGGATCTCGCGGAGCCGGACGGGATCAGCGTGAAGCCCGGCCCCAGCGTTGATGCGCCGGCGGGGCATCTCGGGCAACAAGGTTGGCGACCGCCTCGCATCGCTCCCGAAGCATGCGGTAGGTCACGCCGGCCGGACTCGTGATGGCAGGTTCGAGCATCCGGTCAAGGATTGGGAGGGATTCGACGGCCAAGCCTCGCAATTCATTGCAGCGAGCCGCGGCGAAGTCGGTGATCGGGTCGTCCGGGTCGCCATCGGCGTTGGCGTCGACGATCGAGTTGGCCTGATAGATGAGTTGATCTTTTGAGGCTGGCATTGTTGGCGACGCTCCAGGGTGCGGCAACGGGGCGATCCGGCCCGACGCCCAATCGGATCGATCCGTGCCGATACCTTGGCATCGTCATCTCCGGTCGGCAGTCTTGAAACTAAATTCCTCGGATTCGTGACGGGGCCGAGCCCGGGCCAGCGGCGAGGATGGGCGGCCCGACGTGCCGGCAATAGCCGGAGCATTCAGGGCCGCCCACCCGGCGAGAGTCGGTCATCCAGCGGCGCGAACCGCAACCGCCTCGGCCCAGGTCGCCTCGTCGATCACGTCCAAGAGCCGTTGCGGGACATGAGTCCGGCTGCCGTCGGTCCACTCGACCAACCACCAGGTGTTCGCGTAGGGTTCCGCGATGCGGCCGATCTTGCGATCCGTCGTCCGCCGAACTGGCTTGTTTATCCACCGATCGTACGTCTTCGCCTTCACCACGCCCTCCGTGTCCGGACCATGTTCCGGGGCATGCTCCCCGATCGGGGTGCCGGAGGAATCATGCCCGCCACGGGCGGAAAGGCAAAATACTCGCGCCGCAATGTCGCCCGGCCGCGCCGACGGCCTCGCACATCGGGGCATCCTTGCTCCGGCCAGCGATCTCGCCGACCATCCCGCATCGGTCGATGCCTCGGGTTCGTCGATGTGTGGCTGCCGCCTACACCCCGCCCAGGATCGATCCCACCCTCATTATTAGTGAGGGTGGCGGCCGACTCAGGCGTCGCGCTCGATCCGGAGCCGGGCTAGGTTCCGCTCTAGCACGTCGCCGGCAACGGCGCTGACGGTGGTCCGCTTGCGGATCGCTTCGAGCTGGAGCCGTTCCCAAACGGCATCGCTCAGATACAGGCCCCGCTTGCTCGTCTTCTCGGCCACGGCCGGCTTGCGGCGGCGCGATCGGCCGGAGCCCGGGGCGGTGGCGCGGGCCTCCCCCCTGCCCGGCCCCTCGGCCGGATCGGCGGCCTCGTCGGGACCGGCGTCGGCGGACTCGACCGCCTCGGGCTCAGGCCGCGTCGAGGTTGGACGGATCAGCGTCGAGGGCAGCGCCGGGATTCCCCTGCCGTTTGCGGTCGCCATCGTCGAGGATCTCCGTGAGCAGGTCGCGGTAAGCCTTGGCCGGGGCCGAGGTCGGGGCGAACTCGATGACCGTGAGGTTCCGGGCGTGGGCCTCCTCCACCCGGACCGAGTGCGGGATCGAGGCCCGGAACACCAGGGCGCCATGAGCCGCCCGGAGTTGGTCGCCGATGTCCCGGGTGGCCCGGTTGTTGTGCGTCCGGGTGAGCAGCAACCCCCCGATCCGCAGCGCCCGGTTGTTCAGGAACTCGCGGACGTCGGCCACGGTCCGGTCGAGCTGGGCCAGGCCCGCCACCGAGTAGATCCCGGCGTCCACCGGGACGACCAGCTCGGTGACGGCGGCCAGGACGTTGACCGTGACGAGCGACATCTGCGGCGGGCAGTCCACCACCAGCGCGTCATAGCGATCCTCGACGCGCCCGAGAGCCGCCCGGAGCCGGTGTTCCCGCCCGAGCTGGTCGGCCAGCAACAGCGCCGCGTCGGCCAAGCGGGCGTCGGCCGGCAGCAAGTCGAGGCCCGCGATCCTCGTCGGCCGGGTCGCCTCGTCGGCGTCGGCCTGGCGCAAGAGCACGTTGCCGAGCGTCGGCGGGTCGGCCGATGCGCCATCGAGCATGGTCATCGTCGCGTTGCCCTGGCTGTCGGCGTCCACCAGCAGCGTCCGCAGACCGCGCCGGGCCATCCCGACGGCCAGGCATAGCGCCGTGGTCGTCTTTCCCGATCCGCCTTTCAGGTTCACCACCGCGATCGACCGCATGCGCGAGTCCCCCCGGCATCAGGAGATCGGCCGAGGGGCCGCGTCCCTTGATCGCCACGGGGGCCCGGAGTCGCGTCCCGGTGGCGTTGTAGGGCCAAGGCGGCTTGGGGCGACGACGACACGGACCCGAGTCGCTTCGGGGACATCACGCCGTGCGGCCGAGGAGTCCCGGGGCCGGGTCGCCGTCAGGCCGGGGGCGACTTGCCGCCGTGGAAGCATGGGGCCAGGTCGCTGAGGCCCCCACCGGCCGGGTCGCCGTGACGTCTCGGGGCCGGGTCGCCTCGGAGACGCATAGGCAAGGCGACATGAGGACATGGCGACGCGGCCCAATCGCGACACGTCGGCTTGTCGCCGAGGCCCTTCGGGTCCGCGACGCCTCGGGGCTGGCGGGATGAGATCGGCAAGGCCGAACGGGGGCAGGGCAGGGGAGAGGGTAGAGATCGGATCTCGACCCTACCAACGCAGCGACCCCGGCCGCCCCGACTGGTGGGCACGGCCGGGGTCGCGTGTCACCGCGCGTCAGGGCTCGGACCGCCACCCTCGATGGCCTCGATCTCGCGGCCCTCGGCCGAGACCGCCTTGCGGACCCGCTGGAGGAACCGGGGCAGACACGCGGACGTGAACTCCGGCGGCCAATTTTCGGAGAGGGCGACCTGGCTCATCAGGGTGCCGTAGAGCCAACCCTGGTAGTGGCGGGCGAGCGGGGACGCGCCCCAGGCCATCAGGGCGTAGAAGGCCGCGTTATCGACCATGCGGAGCGGGAAGGCCCGGCCGTCGATCTCGACGAGCATGTTGCAGGCCCGGCCCGGCGAGCACGCGATGGCCAGCTTGACCAACGTCTCGTCCCGGGCGTCGGCTAACTCCATCACGTCCTCAAGGCACCACCACCACTCCGTCATCCGGAGCCGGCCCGCGGTGCCTGCGGGCTCGAAGCGGAACTCACTGTCCCAGAGCCGTCGGGCGTTGGCGCGGGTCGCCAGCGCCTTCCAGGGGTAGGTTGGCGGGGGCAGGGCGTCGGCGGCGACGAGGAAGGCCGCGAGCGCCGCCAGCCGGGCCGGGTCGCGGTCGGGCCCGGGAAGGGGCCCGCCGGCCTGCGCGTCCACCGCCTTCCGGAACTCGGCCGCCGCGTCGCTGGTGCCCGAGTAGAACAGGCCCAGCGCGTTGAGCTGGACGACGAAGACGTGGCCGCCCTCGGCCTCGACGTCGGCCGGCAGCAGGTCGGGCAGGCGGAAGAACTCCGACTCGGGCGACCAGTCGCCGGTGTAGGGGTCGATCACGTCCGGCGGCGGCGGGGGCGTCCCTGCGGCCCGGTTCACGTCGTCGAACAGGTAGACGATCTCCCCGTCGATCGTCTCGGCGGTGCGGATCGAGGGGTCGGCCAGGGGAGACGTGAGCATCGGTGAGCCCTCGGTGAGTCAAAAGACGGGTGGTTAGCCTGCTGGACACGCGGCAGTCAGAGGGGCGGCTTGCTTGATATCAAGCCCCGGCCAGGAGCGGCCCCCAAGGCTGGATGGTCGGAACCATCGGTACAACCCGAACGGCTCGCCTTGCGCCTCCTGGCATGGTTATCGATGAAGGCCAGCAGGCGGCGAAGCTGAGCATCATCCGAGAGGCGGTCGGCCTCGGGCCCGGTGAGCACGACTTGCCCCCGGACATGGGCCGCAACCCGCCTCGTCTTCGCGGCGCGGAACAACAGCAGGGTGGACCGACGCACCCGCATCGACGTCCAGGTGTCCTTGAAGCCCATCGCGGCGTTCCTCGGGGTGACGAGCACGGTGGAGATTCGCCCGCAACATGATGCGCGAGCGGATGAACGTTTGGCCAGCGTCCATCAACGGGCCAGGGTCGGCCCTTCAACATCGGGCAGGCCGTCGGGCCTGACGATCCGCCGAAACCAGAACGAGGCACGCAAGCCGCCGCCCAGGTCGCGGGTGTTCTCCTCGGCGGGGACCTGGGCGAAGTCGCCAACCTCGATGATGAGGCACATCGCCCTGGGCGGCACGAGCACTTCGATTGTTCGAGGCTCGCCCGGCGGTGCGATAGGCAGGATGACCGGGCCGGCCCCCTTGCGAGGTCGACCCGGTTGGCCCGGGGTGCGGGGCCGCTCGGGCATGCGGATGACGGCCGGCGTCATTGCGGGGCCTCCGTCGGCCGGAAGAACCGGACCTTGATGGCCGAGCCGTCGTCCAGGACGACGACGCCGGGGGAGTCCTCGAAGGTGACGAGTTGGCCGACCGTCCAGGTCTTCGAGCCGGGCGGGACGGCGCCGTGACCGTGATCCTCCGCTTCGAGGAAGTCATCCCCGGGTCGCTGGATCTCGACCTTAGCCTCGACGTACCCGACCAGATTCGACGTGCCCTCGACGCCGAACAGGATGCGGGTGCCGTCGGGGAAGGTGACGGTACTGTCGTCGTCGGGGGAGTCGGGGTCCGCCAGCTCGGCCGTCACCCGGAGCGTCGTGAACGGCAACCGGATGTAGACCGTCCCGGGGTCGAACGGCCCCGGGGGACTGGTCGGCGGGGCCTTCTCGGGGCGAGCCTCCGACGACTTGATCTTGATGTACCCCTCGGCCAGGGCCGCCATCTGATCGAGGGTGAAGGGGCACCGCTGGTCGGACTGGATGGATTGGGCCATCAGCATCGCGGCGACGATCCGGGGGTCGGGGTCGGCCAGTATCTCCGGGTCGATTCCCTCGGCCAGCTTGCGGAACTCGGGCGGGAGCGGGGCGCGTGCGGTGGCCATGATTTCGGTTCCTTAGGGGTGCGAGTCAGGGTGTCGATCGGGGAGCGTTGGCCGGGTCGAGCCCGGCCGCGAGAGGGTTCAGCGGGCGAGCTTGGCCAGCATCGCGAGCCGGCGATTGACCCCGGCCAGGCTGGCGGCCCTGTCCAGGTAAGCGGCCTCCTCCCGCCGGCTGGGGGCGAAGGCCGCCAGCTCGGAGAGCAGGGCGTCCCGGCGTTCGAGCAGGTCGTCGAGCGTCGAGCGGGTGCGGGGGTTCAACGCGGCCCGCATCGCGGGGGTGATCGTCAGGTTCATCGGCCAGGGCTCCGGGCGTGGGGGTGAAGAGCGGGCGGACCGGATCAACGCGGTAATCCGGCCCTCGATCGCGGCCAGGGCGGCGACCCGGCCGGGCTGGGGATAGCGGGAGCGGTCCCGGAACCGGGCCACCGTCGCGGCGTGCTCCTTCTGGAGCCTCACCAGGCGACGGCGGCCCTCGGGCCCCAGGGCCGCGTATTCGGCGGCGGTCAGCTTCGGCATCGACATGGCGGCCTCCCCGGGCGTCAGACCTCGCAGGGCAGCGGGTCATCCCAGGTCGGCAACGGCACATCGTCGAGGCCGGGAAAGTCCGAAGCGTGAGGTTCGAAGCCGGCGAAAAACTCGCAGGACCCCAGGCTGGCATCGGTGCACATCTCGCGGTAGAGATCCGGGGCGACTCCCTCGGGCCGGTGCAACTCGCACTGGGCGATCCACCAGGCTCGATCGATGTCGTCGGCCGGATCGAGGTCCTTGACCTCGGCCGGGACATCGCGGTCGTCGAGGTCTGGGTCCACCAGCGTGTAGGGGTCGAAGGCCGGCGGCTCGGGGGCCGGCTCGGCGAAGATCGCGACGCCCTCCACCCGCTCGATCACGAGCCCGTCGAGGGCCCCGGTCGGGTCGAAGGTCGTCGAGGGCGTAAATCCGTCTCGCAGCGCGCGGGATTGCACGGGCATGGGTTCATCCTGATACGTCGGGCCGGGGAAGGGGGACGGCCCCGGTGAGTCCCGGGGCCACGGCGACGACGATCAGGCGAAGGACAGCCCAACCGCGTAGGCGTCGAGGGCGGCCGACTCGGCGGCCAGCCAATCCAGCTCGGCGGTGCCGGGGGCGATGACCTCGAAGTCGAGGCACTCGACGTTGAGTGCCTGGGCCGCCCACTCGCGGTCGGCGGCGGTGAAGGGGGCGGGCTTGACCCGGTTCGGCCTGGCCTGGCCGAGGCCGAAGACGCGGTTGCGGGGCTTGACGGCGGCGGGGGCGGGATAAAGAATCGTCATCGCGGCGGGCCTCGCACAAAGGCTTTGTCGCTCTCGGCCTCGGGCGTGTTTGCAGCGCGTCCGGGGCTTTTTCGTTGGGTCGAGACGTCCTCAACCCGACAGGTGAAGTATACCTAGTTCAGTTACCGATAACAAGTCCAGTAACCAATAAAATTCGCTACGGTTGACTTTTATTGCGGTTACTGGATAGTGTGATGTACGGCTGACGACCAATCAGGGTGGTTTGCCTTTTCTGTTACCATCACGCACGCCGAAAACCGGAGACGAACCATGACCACGGTGGGGACGACGATGGCAAGGCCGAAGGGTAAGCGGTCCGAGCGGGACGACGTTGCGGTCAAGCTGGATAGGGCCGTCGTCGGCAAAGCGAAGGCGGTCGCAACCCATCTCGGCATCAGCGTGGCCGAATGCCTTTCCGACCTGGCTAAGGGTCCGGTCGACAAGGCTTACGCTCAGATGCTCCGGGACCTGGAAGGCCGACAGGGCGGTTGATGCGTACCTCGGGCGGGACGATCTCGCCGGGGCCTACCACCGAGGAGCGTCACCAATCGGCGAAGGATGATTCAATGGCCGCTTACGTGAATCCGAAGGTCGCGCACCTGCCCGAGTATGCCCACCTGCTCCCGAACGCCGGCCGTGACGATGATCGGCCCACCGCGACCCCGCCGGCCGAGCAGGGGCGGCGGCTGGCGACGTTCGATCGGAAAGGCCTCGGCGACGAGCGGGCCGAGCTTCGAGTCTCGATCGACGAATACCAGGGGCATCCTTATATCAGCGTCCGAGTTTGGACATATGACGCGAGAGTGGACGGGTGGTGGCCGAGCCGGAAAGGCGTGAGCGTCCGCCTATCGGAAGCCGAGGGCGTGGCCGCCGCGCTGACCGAGGCAATCGAAAGGGTCGGCGACCAGCCCGATCGATCACGATCCAAGCCGCTCGACCGTGGTGAGCAGGGCGGGCCGCCGGCCCGGCGCGACGAGCAACGCCAACCATCGCAAACGCAGTCGCGACCGGCCCGGCGCGGGGCCCGGCCTTCGACGAGTTCTAACAGGGCCGAGATCCGGACGAGCCGACCATACAGAACTTGCAACCCACCGCTGAACAGCTCGCACGCCTGGCCGAGACCGCCGATCGGTTCGTGCGGCTGGTGGACCCGTCCATCCCGGCCGGGTACTACGGGCCCTGGCCCCACCGGGAGCCGGGGGAGGTCTTCGACGCCGGTGCGGACGTCGAGTGGCCGCCCCGGCGAGAGGCGATCATCCGGGCCGCCGTCGAACTCGACGAGGCATTCCCCGCCCGAGCCGACGTCAACCGCCTGAGCGGCTGGTCCCCGGCCGTCGACGTGGCCATCAGCGACGTCGTATCGATCGCGCACAAGATCTTCAATACCTGGGGGCTCCACGACATCGGTCCCAGGGACGAATGGAACGCATCACGACTGGAGGGCGTCCGGCTGATCGCCAAGTTCGCCGAGAGTCGAGCCCTCGGGCATGCAATCGACGTGCTGAACGAAGCGGCCGAGCATCCGCCTATCCTCGTCGACCTGGACGAGATGACCATCACCCGGGGCGATCGGACCGTGCGGGTCTCCGAGGCCGCCGCCGCCCTCGTCGGGGGGCTGCTGACGACCGGCGGGGACTGGACGGCCTTCGAGGCAATCCAGGCCGGCCGGCCGGCGCTGGACGGAGGCAACGTCTCTCGCATCGTCGCCGAGTTGAATGAGCGTTTGCCAGGGTTAATCGAGGGCGCCAAAGGGAGGGGGGTGCGGCTCCGGTTGTAATTGCTCTGACAAAGTGAACTGTCGTATAGGTAATTCTTGTCGCTCCCGGCCGATGTTGCGATATAATCGCGGCACGAAGATCGGGTGCGAGTCGCATGTCGGAACTTCACGAGGGCACATCCATGACGACCGCCATCGAGACCACGGCCGATGCGACCGCGACGGCCGGCGACTGGATCGACAGCAGGACGGCCACCACTATCCTCGGTCGGTCGGCCCGGACACTGGCGACCCTGGCCCACGACGGCCACATCCGCGAACACCGGCCGCCCCGGACCCGCCCGAGGTATTACCGACCCGACGTGGAGCGGTTCGCGCCCCGAATTGGGGCGGCCTGATCGGGGGCGTGGGCGGGGCGGACGCGGAGCCGGGACCGGCTTAGCGTCGCTGCTGGCCCGAGAGACGTGGCTTTGATATGGTGAGATTTGCCGGGCCAGAAATGCACGACGCCAACGGGACTGGAACCCCACTGGCGGCGTGACTGACTCGGATTGTGGAGGGCGGTCGAGAACCCTCCGAAGTGAGCCGGTAAGCTACTACCAGAGTCACCCCACATGGATCTTAGCGCATCGGCGGTCGCCACGCAAGGCGGCCTCCCCGAAGAAGGTACGCGCCCCCAGAGCCCGGGGGATGCGATCGAGCTCACCAAGTCATCCGTCCGCGACCAGGCATTGAAACTCTGTGGCCTGGGATGGTCAGTCCTGCCGCCGGTTGAGAACGGCGACAAACGCCCGCTCGCTGACGTCGGATCGGGCATTTTCGACGAGAAGACCGGCCGCGAGAAAATGACCTGGGCCCCTTATCAGGTCGAACGAGCCACGCGAGAGCACGTCGAAGGATGGTACTCGGGCAAAGGCCGTCATGGGGTCGGCGTCGTCGGGGGTCTGGTGTCGGGCGTCGAGCCCGGCGTGTCGCTGGCGTGCATGGACTTTGACGACCCGGCCGCCTGGGGAAGATTCCGGGAGGCGGCCGAACTGGTCGGGCTGGCCGAATCGGTGGATCGGCTTGCGGCCGGATACCTCGAAGGGAGTCCCAAGGGTGGTCGGCACCTTTTCGCCTACGTCCCGGGCGAGATCAAGACGACCAAGCTCGCCGAGCGTCCAATCCCCGGGGTGAAAACCAGCCGAGAGACGATCGTCGAGGTGAAGGCGACGGGCGGATTCATCATCCTGGCGCCGACGTTCGGGCCAGTCCACCCATCGGGCAAGCCTTACGTCGTGCTGGCCGGATCTCCCGAGACGACCGCCGAAGCATCGGCCGAGGAATGGGCCGAGCTGGAGGCCCTGGCTAGGTCGCTCGACGAGATGCCGCCGACCGAATCGATCGGCGGGGCGATCCCCAAGGGCAAGGGCTCGACGGCCAGGGCGGGCGGGGAAATGCGGCCCGGGGACGACTTTAACGCGAGGGGAGAATGGGCCGAGGCATTGCCGCCGGGCTGGAGGAATGTCGGCCGGGTCGGGTCGGTCGTCTACATGGCGCGGCCCGGGAAGGATCGCGGGTGGTCGGCGACGATCCATCTCGAATACGGCACGTTCTACGTCTTCACGACCAGCACAGAGTTCGAACCTCGCCGCTCGTACACGAAGATGGGCGCGCTCGCCTGCTGGAGATACGGCGGGGACTTCGAGGCGACCGCCCGCCAGCTCCGGGCCGCCGGATTCGGGGGAGAGGCGAGGGGCCGGGCCAGAGCGAAGCGGCCCGAGCCGACCGCGAAGGAAGTCGCCGACGTCCACCAGTGGACCATCGAGGCGGCAACCGCGGACCTCGGGGCGTTTTACAAGGATGGCGCCCTGATGGGCGTACTTGCCGCCTTGAGGGCGACCGACGCCGGAGCGTTCGCCGCGATCAAGGCCGAGCTCCGGAAAGTCGCGGGTTTCAAGGAGGCCGACTTCAACTGGATCATAAAAGGGGTGGACGAGC
>JAABUS010005829.1_pt1 | contig 15673 bp, 13 predicted proteins | sample 5560161 | NCBI WGS metagenome assembly JAABUS01 (sample SAMN10711885, study PRJNA513376) | rock metagenome | isolation source: Antarctica rocks | place: Antarctica: Victoria Land, Trio Nunatak nord | collected 2016-01-04
CGTCAGTCCCATCTCTTGGGCCTAACGGCCAGGACTCGACCAGTCCGCCAGGCGCGCCCCACGCGCGCACTCCTTGGTGAGTCAACGACCACCCGTTCGCGCGCATCTTTGGTGAGTCAACGCGCGCTGTAGACGGACGCGCTTCATCCTTCCTAGAATTGTGCTCCGGTCGCCTGCCCACGCTGCCTACGCTCTGACTCCAGTTGGATACGCAAGGATGGTGTTCATGCAGGAACCGGCGCGCCATCCGACCGCGTTGATCAGTTGGACGCACCGTGACCCGGAATGGGACGACGAGCAGGCAAGCGCAAGGCGGGATTTCGTCGTGCGCTTGGCCGCGGGACTGAGAGCCAACGGCATCGATGCGGACCTCGATCAGTACCACAGTTCTGAGCAGATCGATTGGACGCGCTGGGGTCCGACCCGGATTGCCAACGTCGACTCGGTCCTAGTCGTCTGTTCCAACGCGTGGCGCAACGCTTGGGAAGGAACCGGCGACGTCACCCAAAACACCGGTGCGGCGACCGAGGCCAACGTCCTCAGAAGCCTCGAGGTGACAGATCGCGATGCGCTAGTGACGAAGGTCCGACTCATCGTTCCCCCGGGCTCCGGTGACCAGCAGATTCCTCAGGGCCTCCACGGCGTGCCCCGTCACCACTTCACCACGGGGGCTACCGCGATCGGCGATGGAGGCCCATTCGAAGAACTCGTGCGGGCGCTTACCGGCCAGGCTGAGACGCCCATGCCGGACCTTGGATCCCTTCCAGTCTTGCTCCCGCGATTGACTGCCGAAGTGAGCACTTCGCGCATAGTCGCACCCTCGTCCAAATCACCGCTGGGCTCTGAAGCAGAGATGCAAGCGGAACGGCTCCGCGCACAGCTCGACGCCCTTCCGGAGCCACGAATGGGTACCGACGAGCGTGAGGCCTGGTTCGCAGACTGGCAGCGCGCAACCCAGCAATTGCAGGCACTAACATCGACAACAGCAGGGATCGCCAAAGACACGCCTGCAGGGGATCTACCGCCCCCTGGATTCGGCGTGGGTGCTGTGGAGGCCGGGGAAGTAGCTGAACCCCCACGGGGGCGGGCACGCGACATCCGTGACCAACTCGCAGCAGCGCAGCTCGATCGGCTTCAAGCCACGGTTGCCACCTTCGAGGCCTGGGGAGAGCGAGCTGACAGGCTCAGCATCGAGCGCGTGCTAGATGTTGGCACTCGTATCGGCTTGCTATCGGCGAGCGGCGTGCGTACACCCATCTGGGAAACCGAACTCCACCTGCGATTCTCGGCAGATCCAACATGCGGCGTCGTCATCACCATTGAAGATGACGCGGGCAACGTCAGATCCCGCCACGACTGGTCAGAAGGCATAGAGGCGATCGACATCTTTGGCCGGCTCGACGACGCCATGGAGTCGCTCGAAAAACATCTGGGTCCCCTCCTGTTTGATCCCATCCAGAGCATTGACGTCGCGGCCGAGGCTCTCGTGCACGCGGCCCGGTACAGGGCCCAGAGGCTCAACATGGGAAGTCAGTACTTCGATGGGATTCTGGAGTACGTCGAGGGTTGGTACATCACCGATGCGGGGGTGGTGCCTCGCGGGCATGAGCACTACTTCATTGCTTCAGACCGGTACGACGAGATGGACTGGGAAGATCACATATCGGCCAAGGGATGGGACGGCATTGTCCCGGCCCTGCGCGTAGCTCGGGCGATGAACGACGCGAGCACCAGTCACGCTCCGTCGGATGCACGAACGAGCGGGTCTGCGATCGCCGGGGTGTCACCGATGGCCGGGTTTGGACCGTCGGAATGGGTGTCTCGACAGGGGACGAACGGTCCCGAAATTGTGCTTCGGGCCGCATTCGGAGCTCCGCACCCTCCTCAGCTGGGGGCCAGCACGACGGCCGCCGAGGGCGTCTCGGTGCTCAGAGGGGAAGACCGCGAAGACCTACTTGTGGACGTCTTCAATGCGTGCGAGCTCACGGCCAAACTGGATGCGCTCCGAAACGACTGGCATTGGCACGAGACTCAAGGATGGGAGGCACTCGGTGGATCAGGAGGCTCCGAGCTCACCGAACTTCGAGTCAGACTTCAATGGCCCGAATGGCATCTCAGGCAGGGGTTTGACGCCTACGCGTCTGTTTTGACGGGTTGGTCATCAGACAACCCGGACCATGCCCCGAGTAAGTCGGTGATAGTCGCCAGCGACCTGGCGATCAGTGTTCTTGAACTCGATGCAGACCGTCACCGATCGCAGGTCGCACACCGATCGACCCCACTCCCAGCGCCGGCCGCACTCTCCTTGGCGGAACTGGTGTCCTACTCGTCAATCCTTGTAGACACCGTGGTATCGGCAGCCGCGGCTATCTACGAGCCGCTCATCGGCTCGCCCCCTCCGCCAAACGGGTATATCAGCCTTTGGTTCAAGGCGGACGGCGTTGAACTGGAACGCCTTCTGGACTTGCGCGGATTGAAGAGGCTGCAACGACCATCGTCGGCGACGCGAGCGACCGTCGGTAGCGTCTGCACGATCAACGATCACAGGACCGACCTCAGTCGTGGAGTCGCTCGTGATCTTGTGGAACGTCTGTTGGAAGCCAACGACTACAGGGGGGTCCGATCGGTTCTCAACGATTCTGGCATCGGGTGACGGCTATCAGCCAGACCCAATGGCGGTGAAATGACGCATGGTTCCGGTGACCGTCCGAGAGGGCTCGACGGTTGCATGTGTCCCGACGGATGAGTTGGTGCAGGCTAGCCGGTGGCTGGCGGGGCAGTTCCGCTGATCGAGTCGACCACGCCAGCGGCGGAAGTACTCAGCGCCTTGACAGGGCCGGGCATCAAGTCCCAGGCGGCGGTGAGCCACGCGATGCCGAACGACACGAACGCACCGATGTAGGTGCTGCCGATTTTGCCGTCGACGAACGGGATCGACACGTCGGCGCCGAAGAGGGCCCAGAGCGCGCTGGCCACGATCACCAGCGCGGCTGCCAGATAGCTGAGTACGCGGCGGCGTGGCGCTCGCGGTTGGGCACCCGCCGCACTAGGGGCACCGGCTGGGAGTCCTTTCCAGAGGTACTTGAACACGTTGACTCCACGGCGGCGCAGTTCGGCGCGGACCGCCCCGACGCTGCGCTCCGGCCCGAGGAGCGCCTTTGCCTCCGGGCCGTATCCGAACTCGCGCAGGGCAAAGACCACACAGAGCACTGCCAGCAGGACGACGAAGGTGCAGGCGCAGAACTGGTGAATGTTTCTCATAGTGTCCTCGCCCCGCTCCATCTGGAAGCCGTTGCAGAGCGGTGGGCCGACGTACTTGTCGCAGCTGTCCCCGCTCGGCTTGAAGTTCTTCACGCCGATCTCGTTGCCAGAGCGTGCGGTCGGGAGCAGGGCGACCACGATGACGAGCACCCCGGCGGTCGTGGACAGGACGAAGTCGTACGTCCGCTTCTTGGCGGACATGTAGGTGATGAGGAAAAGCCCCGTCGCGACCAGACCGCCAACGAAGACGTCCCGCGCCGACGAGTGGTAGTAGGCGCTCATCGACCCGCGGATCGGTCGACGCGTGTGAACGAACCGCCAGTCCACGAGGACGAGCAGGACCGGCAGCACTACGCCGAGCAGGCCGATTGCCATCCGCATCCACAGGTAGGACCCCGATGAACGCTCGGGCGGCCGGATTCTCTGCGGCCGCTTCGCGGTCGAAGGTGTTGAGTTGAAGACCCAACATCGTGACCTCCCTCAGCGGACCCGACGGGCGTTGCGTCTCGGTGAGGCGGCAGGTCGCTGCTCATGGACAAGAGTATCGATCTAGCTGTCTGGATAGGCCACGAAGGTGTCGATGCCGCTTGAAAACTGAGCAGATGTGACGCGGCAGGTTCTAATCAACGTCGCAACACTGACGGGTCGTTTGACGTTAGCAGGGCACTGAAAAGGTCGTTGGGAGCGCGGTCGCCGAGGACGAGCCTGGGGCGGTTGTTGAGTTCGTTCTCGACGGCTAGGAGGTGCTGTTGTGGGTGCGCGCTGAGGTCGGTGCCTTTCGGGAAGTAGTCGCGCAGGAGGCCGTTCGCGTTCTCGTTGGAGCCGCGCTGCCACGGTGAGTGGGAGTCGCAGAAGTAGACCGGTGCGCCGAGCGACTTCGAGATGGTCGTATGTCGGGCCATCTCGGTGCCTTGGTCCCAGGTGATCGACCGGAGCAGCCCTCGGGGCAGGTCCCTCATCCGCGCCATGAGCGCCTGGTGGAGCGCGTGGCCATCGCGCAGCGGAAGGTGCAGCAGCCGCACCAGCCGGGTCTGTCGCTCGACCAGTGTTCCGATCGCCGAGCGTTGGCTTTTGCCGATGATGAGATCGCCCTCCCAATGCCCGGCCTGGGATCGATCCTCGGGCAAGAAGGGGCGCTGATGGATCGTGAGCATCGGCTGTTCGAACCGGGGACGTCGGCGATCGAGCTTCTGCTGGGCGCGGCGATGATCGCGTCCTGTGCGTAGCGGTGAGCGGTGGTGCGGGGCGAGCGTCGAGGGACGAAGGAGCACCGACCCGGGCTGGTATACGGCCTGGTAGATGCTCTCGTGACACAGCCAGCTGGCCGGGTCGTCGGGGAACCGGCTGCGCAGGTGTCGGCTGATCTGCTGCGGACTCCACCGCTGCATCAAGAGTTCGCGGACGACCCGCCTCAGCTCAGCGTTCTTCTCGATACGGCGACGGTGGTCGCGTGCCCGGCGCGCCACCGCGCGGCGGTGAGCGTCGAACGGTCGGTATCCGCCGTCCCGGTCGCCGGCGGCGTTGCGGCGCAGCTCCCGCGAGATCGTCGAGGCAGCCCGGCCGAGCCGTTGGGATATCTGCCGGATGCTCATGCCTGCCTGATGCAGGTCGGCAATCTCGATCCGCTCATCCTGGGACAGGAAGCGGTCACTGATCTGGCGGACCGCGAGCCGTTCCAACGGCGGCACGAATCCGACGCTCCCGCCCTTGCGGTACGTCTTGTAGCCACGCGCCCAGTTGTTGGCCGCGGTGCGCGAGATCCCAATCTCGCGAGCCGCGCCCAGAACGCTCCAGCCGCGAGCACGCAGCTCCATGAACCGCTGACGCTTGGCCGACTGCGGACGCCGCCCCGGCCCCTTCTTCACACGACGAGTCGATGACAACACAACCTCCATGCTCAAGGAAGTGTTGCGACCACCGCTAGAAACCACCCGCTCGAAAAGTGAGCACCTATCCACGATGGAGGAGTGATCACTTTGGAAGACTGGGCGTTGATCCGCAGGGCTGCACGTGAGTGAGCGGTTGCCGCGGGCGCAGATCGCTAGGCAGTTGGGGATCTCAAGGAACACGGTGGCTAAGGCGATCGCCTCGACCGATCCGCCGTTCTACTCACGGGCGTCGGTGCCGACGAGCTTCGCGGTCTTCGAGCAGCAGGTCCGGTGCCTGTTGGACGACACGTGGTCGATGCCGGCGACGGTGTTGGCTGAGCGGGTCGGCTGGTCGGGGTCGGCGTTGTGGTTTCGTCAGAACGTTGCGGCGATCAGACCCGAGTACGCCCCGAGTGATCCGGCCGACCGGATCGTGTATCACCCAGGCGACCAGGCCCAGTGTGACCTGTGGTTTCCCGAGCCGAAGATTCCGATCGGCGATGGAACCAGCGCAGTGTTGCCGGTCCTGGTGATGGTCTGGTCGTTCTCGAAGTTCATCACTGCGGTGATGATCCCGTCTCGGACGACCGCGGACCTGCTCGCGGGCATGTGGCTGCTGCTCGCGACCCAGCTCGGCGCGGTCCCGCGTCGGCTGATCTGGGACAACGAGTCCGGCATCGGACGACGTAACCATCTCGCTGCTGGGGTGGGTGAGTTCTGCGGGCACCTGGCCACCCGGATCCATCAGCTCAAGGCCTATGACCCAGAGTCCAAGGGCGGGGTCGAGCGGATCAACCAGTACTTCGAGACCTCGTTCCTACCGGGCCGCGACTTTACTTGCCCGGCCGACTTCAACACCCAGGTAGGTGGCTGGTTACCGAAGGCCAACGCGCGCACCGTCCAGTGGTCCCGATCACGCTGGCAAGCGACAGTTGAACGCCCGCTATGGCCGGGCGGTCACCGCAAGGGGCACTTCCCGACCGAACAGGCAGCGTTGAAGCCGCTCTACCTGGTCACTCTGTCGCTGGACGCCACGGGCACCGGCCAGCCACGACGGTCACCCGGTGAAAGCCGGCAATGAACGCTTTCGCGGTCACCTTCGCACACCGGATGCCGGGTGGCGGGGATCCTGCAATGAGAATTGCCGCCTACACTGTTCGTCGGACGGACCCACGCAGGCTGGCGAGAGCCCCGTAGGATTGTCCGGATGAGAAAGGCGCTCAGTCTCGTACTCCTGCTTGACCTCTTCCTGCAAATTCTGCGGTGGAAGTTCACAACGGTGAAGGTGGTGGGGCATTCAATGGAGCCTGCGATAATGCCAGGATCCGTGGTGATAGTTCTGCGCACCCGGGCAATGCGCGTAAACGACGTAGTGCTGGTTAACGAGCCTGATGAGGGCGGAGGGTGGATTACGGACAGAGACAGGCCAATGGGATACTTTGTCAAAAGAGTCAAAGCCTTAGCAGGCCAAACTGTTGAAACTTTGAAACATCCCGTGCCCAACGATCACGTTTATCTCGTGGGTGATAATAGTGAACGCAGTCTAGACTCCCGACATCTAGGAACGTGTCCCCTTGGCGCGATTCATGGTCGCGTTGTGTGGCCGAAGATTGACTAGAAAAGTCAGTGGTATGTCTTCACGAGTCAATGCCATATCCAGCAGCCTGGACCGTGAACAAATCTTTGTAATGACCGCCAGGGAGATGCATCAACTCAACGTGGCTTCCTTGCTCGACGATGCGACCACGCTCTAGTACGAGGATGCGATCGCAAGGACGTAGGTTAGATAGGCGATGCGAAATGCACAGCATCGACTGCTTGCCCCGAACTGAGAACAAGGCGTTCCTGGTACGGGCCTCACGTGCAGGATCCATTCCTGAAGTCGGCTCGTCCAGCACTAACAGTGGTCGATCATCCCGCATCAAGGCGCGAGCGATCGCAACGCGCTGCCACTGCCCGCCCGAAAGGGTTACGGACGATGCGCCGATTTCTTCAGGCTCAAACTCTCTGCTCAGCGACGTGTCGTAGCCGCTTGGGAGATCAGCAGCAATCTCGTCAACACCTACCTTGCGGGCCGCAGCCTGGATGCTGGCCGGTTCGAACGAGCGGTCCAAGTCGCCAAGCCCAATATTCTCCGCAAGAGTGAAGTCATAACTCATGAAATCTTGAAACACGAAACCAAGCTGCTGACGATATGACGCGATATCAAAAGCGGCAATATCGTATTCGTTCCACAAAATTCGCCCGGAAGTCGGGGCGTAGAGTCGGCAGATCAGTTTGGTCAGCGTAGACTTGCCTGCTCCGTTAACGCCCACCAGGCCGACCATTTCACCTCTCCTGATTGAAAAGTTAACTTGGTAAAGGGCATCTTCAGTCCCTCCCTCGTACCTGAAGGTCACGTTCTCGAAGCGTAGCTCTTCAAACGGCCCCGGCTCAGGCGGATCCAAATCACCTCCTCCCTGCTCGAGACGACTGACCAGCTGGCTGTACGTTTCGTAAAGCGAAACTGCCCGCCATCCGGCGCCAGCTCTCTCAGTCGCGCGAAGAAATGCCTGCTGGAAGCCCGACGCGCTCGCGACGACCAAAGTAAGCGTCCCCACGTCCGCCGAACTACTCAAGAAAGCGTGGAGGATTAGGAATCCGTAACCGAACGCGGACGCGCATGCTACGCCCACATGCAGCCACGCTATCCGAAGTTGCTGGCCTCTCTCTTGGCGGTGTATTTTACGCAGTTCCTTGTTCATTCTTGCTTGAAAGAACGCGGAAAGACCGTAAACACGAGTCTCTTTTAACGCCTGGATGTCAAAGAGAAGGGAACTGTAGAATATGCGACGACGTTCGGATGGCGTCGTGCGCCACATCAGTTCGATTTGCTGGTTGGAGTCGCGCAAATTTACCCATGCCGCCGGAATCACAAGCGCGAGCAACACCAGTGTCGGTCCAGGCTCGTGCAGGAAAAGAAAGACCCCAAAGGATATTAAGCTAATTGAGGACTGGCCCAGTGATATCAATGAGTTAGCCACCGTCATAGGTGCTGTTTCGCTTGCTTGCTGCGCAAGCCTTAACTCATCGCGAAAGTAGGGAGTCTCAAATGGCGCGAGGCCGGGTATTCGATTGATAGCTTTAAAGAATCGGTCCTGGACTCGTCTGGTCATACGACGGGTTAGTTCGCTTTGCGAAAAATCTAGAAGGGGGACCATCGCCGTGTTCATAGCTGTCGCGACTACGAGAACAATGACCCATGCGTTGGCAGCTCGGACTTCCCCGCTGGCCACATCAGCCAACAGTCGCGATAATGCCCACGCACTGAGTGGCCCTAGCCCTCCTGCCGCCAGTGTTAGAATTGTAGTGGTGGCTGCGTGTAATGGCGAGGCGGCTAAGGCGGTATAGAGCGCGCCCCTTAAAGCCTGAAATTTCACTGTGCTGGTTGCACCCGCGGAGGGAGAAGACCCTCCAGTTCGCCGGTGCCGACGCAGGAGCCAACTACCAACCCGGACGGGGACACTAGGGCGTAGGAGGGGTAGATCTTGACTTGCAGCGCCTCGACGAGGTCGTAGCCCTGATCAGTTTGCATGGAGGGGATATGGCTCTCGGCCAACTTCGCCCTCATTTCGACTACCTCGGCATTCGTGGCGCCTCGACAGTCAACCACAGCGTAGGGCTCGACATTCTGGCCGCTGACTATCCTGCCAACTTCCGTCGGGGCTCGGAGGCAACCTTCGCAACTAGCAGACAGGAACGCGAGGATGGTACTGGCCGAACTACCACCGCCGGTGTGGAAGCCGGCCAGCCCATGTAGCGGAATGCCAGTTAGGGGCGGGGCACTTCCTTCGGGGCTCGTTGTCCTTGAGTTTACTCGGTTTGTCAGTCTACGTGAGAGTTCCACCAAGACGATTATCTGCGCAGATAGAAGTCCTAGAAGGAGAATGGTGATCGCCAACCACGCCATGGACTTTCCCGTTTCAATTGCAATCGCGGCAAGAGCGAGGGACGACAATACCGTGTTCCGTGCTATCGTCGCGTTTCCAGCCGGTTTGGTAGAGAGCGATCCGAAGCACGCGCACGCCACGTCGTCTCCTCGGGCTGCAGCGACTGCGACGACAGCGGTGAAACTGCTGAGCAGGAGGCATACTACGGTAAGCCAAAGCGGGATTGAGGGGACTCCGGACGTTAATCCAGCGACTACCCCAAATTCACTGACTAGGACGATAGCAAGTATTGCCCTCTTCCGTCCCAAGCCATTGATGCTGAGAAGAGGCGTCAGCGAGTCATAAACCTGTTGTCTTCCCTTAGTTGTTATTTTTGTGACCGCAGAGGCAAAGAAGACCAGTCCGAGTAGGACGCGCAGTAGCCAAGCCAGATTCGCTGCTGACATGTCCAAGGCGTTCTAGCGTTGTGTCAGCAGCTGTTTCCTGTGTAGGAGTATGGGCCGCAGTTCAGCGGACCGCAGGTGGGTGGGGTTGTGCAATACCGCCTGTACCGAAGACCGTCGATGCAGCGGTACTGGTAGTGACCGTCTGGGGCGCAACCCGCCGATGCGGTCTCCCGTCCGAGCAGAACGCTGGCCACTCCCGCGAACACCTTCTTGATGTGCGACATAAGATCCTCGATCCCCGTCATTTGGACGTCTCTGCACCTCTTTGGCGAGGTGCCATTTCCACAGTGGCGCAGGCAGCGCATGCTGTCAAGGGTCGACCGGTTGCGCGTCGAGCTCTGGCGATCTGGACCAGATCGCCTGAGGAGCGGCGCCGTAGAAGTAGCACCTGGGCTTCGGCCCTTGCGCAGCCGACTCAGCGCAACACCGGGGGTGTGGATTCTTTGCTGGGCGCGTGCTTCCTTCGAGAGGTTGGTGCGGCTACTAGCGTTTCAACCGGCGGGTGCGGCTGCTAGCCTTTCGTCCGGCGGCGCGGCCTTGCGCCTTGATGCTGGGGAGGTCTGTCGTTGATCCGTCGGTTGCGGTTCGAGTGGCGCCGCTACGGGGTGATGGGGCTGACGGTTCTGCTTGCGGTCACGGCGTTCGTTGTGTTGACGGGGTCAGCGCAAACATCGCAGCTTAGGGCTACGACGACAATCGATCTGAATTTCCGGTCGTCGTACGACGTCTTGGTCCGCCCCGATGGGTCTCAGACGGCCATCGAGCGTGAAACTGGACGGGTCCGACCCAACTACTTGTCAGGGATCTTCGGCGGCATCACTTCTCGACAAGTGGCGCAGATTGATGGGCTCGACGGGGTTGAGATCGCCGCTCCCATCGCGATGCTGGGTGAGGTCTTGCAGACGGTGGACTATCCGGTTGAGGTGACCCGACTCGTTCCGCGTCACGGTAGCGCGGTCCTGAGGTTTCGGACGACGGAGCGGACGACGCGGGGGCTCGCTTCGGTGGCCGGACCGGCAGGCTACCTGTATGTAAGTCAACCTCTGACCCGTGACCTGTCTGCCGATGATCTGCCGGTTGTACAGCCAGTTGGTGGTCGCAAGGTTCCGGTGTGCCGTGAGGTCGATCCCACCGACGTCTTGTCGCCGTTCGACCCGCTGAGCGATTGGTATGCGCAGTGTTGGGACCGCGATAACGGGCTGGGCGGTGAGGTGTGGCCGCAAAGCCCCGGTTCGTTTCAGGTCCGGGTGCGGTTTTCATTCCCAGTGATGGTGGCTGCGGTGGATCCTCAGGCCGAGGCGGCCTTGACCGGGCTAGATGACGCCGTGGTCGGTGGGCGGTATCTGACAGTTACCGACGGCGCCTCCGCACCCGATCCCGACTATGGTGGCGTGACCGTTCCGGTACTTGCGTCGTCGGTGTCACTCGTCGACCAGACGTCGACCGTCCAAGTTGACCGCCTCGATCCGGCGGTGGTGACCGCCTTGCAGTCCGGCTTGAGTTTCGCCGACGCGCGGCGGCTCATCCAAGCCTCGCCGGGCAAGCCGGTGCTCACGGAACGCGTCACCTCCGAGCAGGTCCACCGGGCTTGGCTGGATGGCACCGCGAGCACCAGTGGGGGTGCCGTTCATCCACGGTTGCTCTTCACCACCTCCGCAGTTCGTTATGCCCAAAGTCCCGACGGGACCTTGACTCCGCGCGTCGTACGCAACGATCCAGAACTGTGGCGGACCTACCAATATGCAAACGAACCCTTCGCTGCTGTGCCTGAGACGGCATCGGACACCGGCTACCGCCAGATCAGCGCCGTCACCGCGAAGGGCGTCGATCCGCTGGGCAAGCTGAACACAGTGGATCTGGAAACGGTCGGCACGTTCGACCCGAGGAAGATCAGCTCCGGTCCGGCTCTGACCAGGGTGCCGCTGGAGACCTACCAGTCGCCGTCGGCGTTGCCTGCTGACGCCCACACTCGAGACCTGCTCGCCGCCGCCTCGCTGCTGCCGGACACGAACCCTGCCGGCTACCTGCAGTCGCCTCCGCTCCTGCTGACCACCCTGGCCGCGCTTCCTGCGTTCACGGATCCGCAGGCGTTCGACTTTCCTCCCGGCTCTCGCAGCCAGCAGGCGCCGATCAGCGTGGTACGAGTGCGGGTGGCTGGAGTCACCGGGGCTGACCCGGTCAGCCGCGAACGGGTCAGGCTGGTCGCAGAGCGGATCCGCAAGACCACCGGGCTCGACGTAGACATCACGGTCGGTTCCTCACCTCACCCCACCACCATCTCGCTGCCTGCATCAGCCTCCGGAGCTCCCGCCCTACTGCTGACGGAGAACTGGGTGCAAAAAGGTGTTGCAGCGGTGCTCATCAGCGCGATCGACCGCAAGAGCCTCGCGCTTTTCGTGCTCATCCTGCTCACCTCAGCCTTGACGGTGGCGATCTCCGCGACAGCCGCGGTTCGGTCTCGGCGAACCGAGCTTGGCGTGCTGTCGTGTCTCGGGTGGCGGCCGTGGACTCTGGTCCGCTCGGTGCTCGCTGAACTGACAGCGGTCGGGTTGGCCGCCGGCTTCCTCGGAGCCGCGCTGTCGGTGCCGATCGGGGCAGCGCTCGGGGTGCCCGTATCAGCGCTGAGAGCTGTCAGCGCCGTGCCTGCAGCCGTCGGCCTGATCCTCGTCGCCGGCGTTCTGCCCGCCCTGACAGCCTCCCGCGCTGTGCCGGCTGACGCGGTACGCCCGCAGGTAAGCAAACGCACGATGTCGCCGTCTCCACTTCGCGGGGTGGCCAGCGTGGCCCGCAGCTATCTGCGGCGTACGCCGGGACGGGTCGCCGCAGCAGGACTTGCCCTGGCCCTCGGAGTGGCGTCCTTGACCATCCTTTTGGGTATCGTCTTCGCCTTCCGCGGCGCCGTGGTCGGCACCTTGCTCGGCAACGCGGTCTCGGTTCAGGTTCGCGGGGCTGACCTCGTGGCAGCCGTCCTCGTCGCGGTGCTGGGTTTGAGTTGTCTCATCGACGTCCTGTACCTGGACATCAAGGAGCAGGCACCCCGCTACGCATCGTTGCAGGCCACCGGCTGGCGAGATCGCACCCTCGACGCTCTCATCGTGTGGCAGGCAGCCATCATTGCTGTTCTCGGCGCCGTGACCGGCGCTGGCCTCGGTGTCGCCGCGTTGGAGTCCCTCGCGACGGTGACGCCTCGTGTCTGGCTCGTCGCGGTGTTGCTGATCCCCATAGCAACTGTCACGGCGAGCGTCGCTGCCCTTCTTCCCGCCTACTCGCTACGCAAGCTGTCCATCGCTCGACTCCTGGCCCAGGAATGACATGACCTCCCAAGTCCAGGATTGACATGACCTCACAAGTCGCAGCAGCCAAACGCGCAGACGGGGTGGGGATCACGCTTCGGTCGGTCAGCAAGCGCTACCACCTTGGTGACGGATCAAGGATCAACGCCGCCGATGACATCGACCTGGACCTCAAACCCGGGACCATGACCGCAATAGTGGGCCCCTCGGGCTCAGGGAAATCGACCCTGCTACACCTCATTGGCGCCATCGACCGTCCAGACGGCGGCACCATCGTCGTCGGAGACCAGGACATCACCCGCTTCCGGCGCAACGCCGCCGCGGACTACCGGGCCAGCATCGGATTTGTGTTCCAACAGTTTCACCTGCTGCCGGCCCTCACGATAGAAGACAACGTCATCGCACCACTCGTGTCCCGCAAGGTCCCCTACGACCGGCACGGCTACGCGCGCGAACTCATCGCCGCGGTCGGTTTGGACGGCCGAAACCACTCGCTGCCCTCACAGCTGTCCGGCGGGCAACAACAGCGAGTCGCAATAGCGCGAGCCCTCATCGCCCGACCCGGTTTGATCCTGGCCGACGAACCCACCGGGAACCTGGACTCTCAAACAGCTGGCGACATCATAGCCCTGCTTCGCCGACTACAACGCTCACACGGGACCACCCTGCTCCTAGCGACACATGACTCGACCATCACCACTCAAGCCGACCACATAGTCCACGTCCGGGACGGCAAGGTAGTTAGGAGCCAGCCGTCTTGAACCGCCAGGTCTGCCGGAGGGTGTAAGTCCTCGACGGGATCAGGACGAGGCAGCAACGCGCAAGCAGTTGCACGAACGGTCGGGGCGATGGGCTGGTTGCGGACACCCCGGGCCACGTATTCCCCGACTTGGTTCTGAGGGGGTCGGAGCTGGCCTTCGGCCCGAGGACCAGTGTCTACGTCCGGGAGCGCGACCGCTGGTGAATGGCTCTGTAGCCGGAACCTGTCAACCCGTCGGGTCAGTTCTTCGATTGGTTCATTGAGCCTGCTGGTTCGGGCTGGTTGATCCAGGCGGTCCCTGGCAGTCTCGGCGGCTCGGGGTGCTTGCGGACGAACCTTTCCGGGGTGGTCGCGTAAGCCACGGACAGGGTCTCCGCACGGCCTGTTGAACGGCGTCAGCGTGGCCGTGGTGGACATCGGCGGGGGTGTGCATCCCGATCCCGGAGTGGCGATGATCGTGGTTGTACCAGCGGTAGAAGCTTGCGCAGAACGCGCGGGCGTCCTCGAGGGAGCCGAACGTCTGGGGGAAGTCGGGCCGGTACTTCAAGGTCTTGAACTGGGCCTCGGAGAACGGGTTGTCGTTGCTGCAGTGCGGCCTGGAGTGGGACTTGGTGACGCCGAGATCGGCGAGCAGGAACGCGACCGGTTTCGAGGCCATCGAGGAGCCTCGGTCGGCGTGGATGGTCAGCTGGTCACGGTCGATGTTCTGCTTGGCGATGGTGTCGGCCAGTAGCCGCTCGGCCAGCTCCTTGGACTCTCGGGTCGCGACCATCCACCCGACGGTGTAGCGGGAGTAGATGTCGATGATCGAGTACAGGTAGTAGTAGGTCCACTTCGCCGGACCGGCCAGCTTGGTGATGTCCCAGGACCAGCACTGGTTCGCGCCGTGCGCGACGAGCTCGGGCTTGACCCGCGGCGGGTGGGTGGCCTGGCGTCGGCGGTCCCGGACCCCACCGTGGGTCTCGCGCAGCAGCCGATACATCGTGGACTCCGAGCACAGGTAGCGGCCCTCGTCGAGCAGGATCGCGTGCACCTCACCTGGCGCGAGGTCCACGAACCGTGGCTCGTGAAGCACCGCGAGCACCTCGGTCCGCTCGTCCGCGGTGAGCGCCCGCGGCTGCGGCTTCGGTTCGCGTGGCGGCCTGTGCGGTGCCAGGCTCTTGCGGTGCCAGCGGTAGTGGGTCGCGCGGGGCCGGCCCACCGCGGCGCAGGCGTCCTTGACGCCCACCACCGGGGTCAGGTCAGTGATCGCGGTATCGGTCATCGCTCGCTGTCGTTCCTGCTGCTGTCGGTCGCGAGGGTGTCCAACAGAGCCGAGAGTTTTGACTGCACCTCGATCACCTTGCGGGCCTTGTCCAGGTCGGTCGCGAGGCGCTCATTCTCTCTACGCAGTCGGGCGACCTCGCGTTGGGCCGGGGCGGCCGGAGCCGGGCCCGAGGGCCTGGCGAGCCCCTGCAGGGCGCCAGAAGCGCGCTGGTCGCGCCAGGCGCTGATCAACGAGGAGTAGAGACCCTCGCGCCGCAATAGCGCACCCTTGCCGGCGCGGTCGGCCGCCTCGTACTCGGCCAGCACATCACGCTTGTACTTCGCCGCGTACGTCCGCCGTCGAGCCCGCTCGGGAACCTCCGGATCGGGAACATCGCTCACGCTTCCAGGCTGCCTCACAGGCACGGACTGCGTCACTGTCGTAGTCATCAGGGGAACTCCTTCTCCGCCCTCCAAGGCACAAATCAGGACGGTCCTGGTGCCTCACTCAAGGTTGACTGAGAGGGGTAGACCGGTGCCCGGTCGGTGTCACCTCGACAGGCACGGCGCCGGTCGCGAGTGGGCGGATGAAGAAGAGGCGAGCGGCGGTCAGGTCGCGCCTGGCCGAAACCCCACACGTCGATGACCTGCCCGTGTTGGTCGATGGCCCGGTAGAGGTACGTCCATTGTCGGTTGGCCTTGACGTAGGTCTCGTCGACGAACCAGCGGCCACCGGCACGTGACTGTCGCCTGCCACCGTGATGGGACCACCGTGTTGCCACGAGCATGGGACCACCTGGAGGTGTCAGTGAGCATGGTGGGGCTGCCTGTCGGTGTCAACTGATGTGGGCGGTGTATCGGCGGTTGGGTC
>JAABUS010005830.1_pt1 | contig 15672 bp, 17 predicted proteins | sample 5560161 | NCBI WGS metagenome assembly JAABUS01 (sample SAMN10711885, study PRJNA513376) | rock metagenome | isolation source: Antarctica rocks | place: Antarctica: Victoria Land, Trio Nunatak nord | collected 2016-01-04
CGCCGGGCCGGGCGTGTACATCTGCGACGAGTGCATCGACCTCTGCAACGAGATCATCGACGAGGAGCTCACCGCCCCGCCGTCCTTCGATCTCGACAACCTCCCCAAGCCCCGCGAGATCTTCGGGGTGCTCGACGAGTACGTCGTCGGCCAGGACGAGGCCAAGCGCACGCTCTCGGTGGCGGTCTACAACCACTACAAGCGCGTGCAGATGATGCAGGCGACCGACTCGGACATCGAGCTCCAGAAGTCGAACATCCTGCTCCTCGGCCCGACGGGCTGCGGCAAGACGCTGCTGGCCCAGACGCTCGCGCGGATCCTGAACGTCCCGTTCGCGATCGCCGACGCGACGGCGCTGACCGAGGCGGGATACGTCGGCGAAGACGTCGAGAACATCCTCTTAAAGCTCATCCAGGCCGCCGACTACGACGTCAAGAAGGCCGAGACGGGGATCATCTACATCGACGAGGTCGACAAGATCGCGCGCAAGGCGGACAACCCGTCGATCACGCGTGACGTGTCGGGCGAAGGCGTCCAGCAGGCGCTCCTGAAAATCCTCGAGGGGACGACCGCCAGCGTGCCACCGCAGGGAGGGCGCAAGCATCCCCACCAGGAGTTCCTGTCGATCGACACGACGAACATCCTGTTCATCTGCGGCGGCGCGTTCGCCAACCTCGACAAGGTCATCGAGCGTCGCATCGGCAACAAGGGCATCGGGTTCCAGGCGCAGATGGACGCGCGGGAGCTCAAGGACGCCGGCGAGGTGTTCGAGAAGACGCTACCGGAGGATCTCGTCAACTACGGGCTCATCCCCGAGTTCATCGGTCGCCTGCCCGTGGTCAGCGCCGTGCACCAGCTCTCGCGCGACGACCTCATCACGATCCTGACCGAGCCGCGCAACGCCCTGGTCAAGCAGTTCCAGCGCTTCTTCTCCTTCGACGGGATCGAGCTCGTCTTCGCCGAGGAGGCGCTCACGTCGATCGCCGACCGCGCCCTCCAGCGCGAGACGGGCGCCCGCGGCCTGCGCTCGATCATCGAGGAGACGCTGCTCGACGTGCAGTTCGAGCTGCCCTCGCGCCGTGACGTGAAGAAGTGCGTCGTCACCAAGGAGACGATCGAGGCCGGCCGCGCGCCGACGCTCGTCACCGAGGCGGCACCGGACGCCGACGACGAGGCGCCCGCCGCCGAGTCCGCCTGAGCCCACCGCGCCCGATCACCTTCGCCGGCGGCACGCTCGACCGCGCCGGCCACCGCCGCACCGACGAGGCGTGGCTGCTCACCGCGCGCGCGGACCCCGCCGCGCGGGTGGTGGTCGTCGGGCAGGAGGGCGTGGGGGAGGTGCCCGGCCCCGCGGGCGACGAGGCGATGTTCCTCGGCCTCGATCGAGATCGCCCGGTGTTCGCCCGGCCGGCCGCGGGCGGCGGCGATGAGCTCGCGAGCCTGACCGATCTGCGTGGTGCGGCGCTGACGATGGACGTGGCCGAGGCGGGACTCTTCGCCTACGCCGCGGCGCTGCTGCACTGGAACCGCACGCATCGCTTCTGCGGAAGCTGCGGCGAGCCGACCGCCGTAGCGGAGGCCGGCCATCGCCGGCGCTGCGCCAACGGACACAGCGAGCACCCGCGCACGGATCCCGTGGTGATCATGCTCGTGGTCGACACGCCGGGTGATCGCGTGCTCCTGGGCCGCCAGCCGATCTGGCCGGCCGGCCGCTTCTCCGCCCTGGCGGGGTTCGTCGAGCCCGGCGAGGCGCTCGAGGGGGCGGTGGTGCGCGAGGTCGCCGAGGAGGCGGGCGTCGCGGTGGGCGCCGTGCGCTACGTCGCCTCCCAGCCCTGGCCGTTCCCCGCGAACCTCATGCTCGGCTTCGAGGCCGAGTGGGCCGGCGGCGAGGCGCACGTCGCCGACCGGGAGCTCGAGTCGGTCCGCTGGTTCACCCGCGCCGAGGTCGCGGTCGCGGCGCAGGCCGACGTGGCCTGGGAGGACGGTGCGGCCGCACCGCCGCCCACCGGCACCGGCGCGCTGCTGCTCCCGCCGCGCCTGGCGATCGCCCGCCACCTCATCGAGGACTGGCTCAGGCGGTCCGGGGTAGCCTCGAGCGATGGCGAAGATCCCGATCAAGGGGGCCCCCTGGCTGTTGGTCATCCAGGCCGCGATGGCCGCCCGTGAGCACTGGGGCGTCCTGACGCCGGCTGAGCGGACCGACCTCGCGCGGCTGCTGAGAACCACGCGCGGGCGCCCCTCCAACCTCACCGCGCACGAGAAGGCGGAGCTGCGCCGGCTGGTCGGCAGGCTCGACCTCCCGGGGCTCGGCAAGGACCTTATGCCGATCGCCTCGAAGCGTCGCCGGCGCGGGCGGCCGTAGCGGTGTTTACCGCTCCCGAGCGCGCGGTACTCATTGCGACACATGAGCGAAGATGATCCCCGCTTCCGCAGCGGCTCGATAGAGGCCCGCGACAGCCAGCCTGAGGGCGGGCGGCCGGCGGAGCTGCGCGACCAGGCGCTGCCCGAGCTGCTCAAGCAGATCTCCGAGCAGACGGCGACGCTGGTCCGCAAGGAGATGGAGCTCGCCAAGGCCGAGATGACGGTCAAGGGCAAGCGCCTCGGGATCGGTGCGGGCGCCCTCGGCGGCGCCGGCCTGATCGGCCTCTTCGCGTTCGGTGCGTTCACCGCGTTCTTCATCCGTGCGCTCGACCACGCGGTCGCCGACTGGCTGGCGGCGCTGATCGTCGCGTTGGTCTACGCGATGATCGCGGGCGCTGCGGCACTCCTAGGCAAGCGCAAGGTGCAGCAGGGCTCCCCGCCCGTGCCCACGCGCGCGATCGACAGCACGAAGGAGGACGTCGAATGGACCAAGAGTCGCGCGAAGCAGGCTCAGAAGTAGCCCAGGGAGAGCGCACCCCTGAGCAGATCCAGGCCGAGATCGATGCCACGCGGCAGCAGCTCGGCGAAACGGTGGCGGCCGTGGTCGAGAAGACCGACATCAAGGGCCAGGCCCGCGAGAAGGTGGAGGAGGTCAAGCAGACCGCCCAAGCCAAGAAGGAGGATCTGTTCGCCAAGGCCAAGAGCAGCAGCCCGGATTCGGCCAGTACCGGCGCGCAGCAGATCAAGACGAAGGCACAGGACAACCCGCTGCCGTTGGCAATCGCCGCCGCCCTGGTGGTGGGGTTCGCGTTGGGGCGTCGGGGGAGCCGCTGACGCCATGAAAACGATCTTCACCCCCATCAGCATCGGCATCGGCCTGCTCGCCGGCACCCTGGCCTCGAAGCTGTTCGCCGCACTCTGGGGCGTGGTCGACGACGAGGAGGCCCCCGATCCCAAGTTCCGCGAGATCAACTACGCCAAGCTCGTTCCCGCGCTGCTCGTCGAGGGGGCGATTATGCGCCTCGTCCGCGGCTTCGTCGACCACGGGCTGCGCCACGGCTTTGCGCGCGCGACCGGCAGCTGGCCGGGCGAAGAGCGACCCGAGCCCAAGTAGCTCAGCGCTCGCGCAGCAGGCGGCCGCACGCCTCGCGGGTGCTGACCACCGCGAGCGGCGTGCCGGCGGTGACCGGGAAGGCGGCGTCGGGTCGCCACGTGCGGTCGCAGGCCACCACCCGCAGGTCGCCCGCGGCCTCCAGCGCGCCGACGGTGGTGCTCTCCGGAGCCGGCAGCTCGGTGGTGCGCAGCGGGAGCGTCGAGAGCGGAAGCGGCCGCGACAGCGGGCGGTCCAGCAGCGCGGCGGCGAACGCGGGTGCGGCCAGCGACGCGACCGAGCGTGAGACGTCGAGGCCGAGGCCCCGGTCGACGCGCTCGGCGAGCCCCGGGTCGAAGTGGCGCAGCACCACGTCGAGGTCGGGGCAGCCCTCGCGCGCGGTCCTGCACGACCAGCGGCTGCCTCCGTCCGGACCGTCGCTGTCGCGCGGGGCGACCATGAGCGCGGGCGCGCGGCGGGCGTCGGGCATGCGCCGATGGTCGCATCCAGGCGCCGCCGCGGCCCCCCGGTGCCGCGAGCCTGCCTATGTGCGCCGTGCACCTACCCGTTTGCCGGGCGGTCGACTACGTTCCGGGAACCGGAGCGGTGCGAGGGCGCAGCGCATGCGGGGAAAACAGTCCAAGAAAGAGCGTGCGCGTGCATCTGTCCAGTCTTCGTCGTGCCGGTGTCCTCGGCGGTCTCCTCCTGCCTCTCGCGGTGGTGGGAGCCGCTCCCGCCCTGGCTGTCGGCCCCGGCCTGCCGCCGGGCTATCAGGTCCAGCGCATCGAGTCCCCGATCAACACCGCCAGTGCGGGGTTTGGCGGTTCGATCGTCCCCATCGGCGACGTCAACGGCGACGGCAAGGAGGATTTCGTCAACCTCGCGACCACGGGCAGCCTCAACGGCGACGGCGTTGTGCAGGAGTACAGCGGCGCGACCGGTCAGCTCCTGCGCTCTGCCAACGTGGCCGACACGTCCACCGCGGGAGGCAGGTCGACGGCCGATAACTTCATCAGCCGGATGGGCGATATCGGAAGCTGCGCGAACGCTCCGACGCTCGACCCGAACCAGCCGGGCCCGACGTGCGCCAGCGCGACAATCGGCCCGCCCGACGGGGCGGGCGACATCCTGGTCGGCGCTGGGGGCGTGGACGCGGGGGGAGTGCGGGACGCAGGGCGGGTCTACGTTCTCGACGGCAGGACCCTGGCCGTCCTCAAGCGGATCGACATGCCGCCCGCGGACCGCGCGCTGGTGGCGGCTCGCCAGGCGGAGAACCCGCTGCCTGCGACCAACGTGAGGGGCGGGTTCGGACGGACGGCGGTCACGCCGCGGGGCCTGCCGCCCTGTCAGGGCAACGCCGGGGTGGGCGACTGTCCGTCGCTGACGGCGATGCCCCGGGCCGTGCGGATCGGCGATACGGACGGCGGAGGGATGCCCGACGTGGTGGTCGGGGCCAACAACTTCCCCGAAAACGGAGCCACGGCCAATCCGGAGTCCCACTGCGCCAAGAACGCCGGAGCGTCCGTGTGCCTAGGCGCAGGCCGCGCCTATACCTACCGCGGCGAGGAGATCGCGGGAACCAACCCGTCGGTGATCCTCGACGGCACGGGGCCCGGCCAGACGCCTCCGAAGATCCTCAAGAACCTCGCGGCGCAGGCGGACGACCCGTTCAGCCCTACCTCCCGCACCGAGCTCCTCGGGCACTCGCAGATGGAGATCGGGGACGTCGGGACGTGTCAGACCGGCGGAGGCTTCCCGGCCGTGGCGCCCGGCGAGCGGTGCTCCGCGGCAGCGCGCACGATCGTTCCCGACGGGAAGCCGGACTACATCATCGCGTCCCATCGCGCGGACACGCCGATCTTCAACCCCGATCCCGCGTTCTTCGAGACGGGGGTCGCCTTCCTCTACGACGGGGCGACGGGCGCGCTCCTATACACCTACAACCATCCCGAGCCGACGCCGAACGCGCTGTTTGCCTTCACGACCGGCCAGACGTTCGCACTCGGGGACCTCGGCGACACGCCCCTGCCCGACTTGGTGCTGGAGGGCTTCCAGGACGTCCAGAGCAAGGCCCAGGCCGGCCGGGCGTACGTGTTCAGCGGCAACTTCACCGCCAACTTCATCGTCTTCGGGCTGATGGACGATCCGACGCCCTCCACGTTCGAGCGCTTCGGCAACCCCACGGAGGGGGTGGGCGATCTGGTCCCCGACACGCCCGGCAACGAGGTGCTGGTCGGGGCCTTCTCCTCCGCGCAGACCGCGGGGCAGGCGGACACCCTGACCGACGTGCACTTCTTCAGCCCCGTCAACTCCCAGGCCCTGCAGACCATCCCCGATCCCGACGCCCAGAAGGAGGACGGCTTCGGCAGCCGGGTCATGCCGCTCGGTGACCTCAACGAGGACGGGTTCCTCGACTTCGCGGCATCTTCACCGCGTTGGGACGCCCCGGCCGTCGCCGGGGGAAGCGCGGGAGTGCTCAACCGGGGGCGCATCTACATCTTCCGCAGCGACAAGAACGCGGTCGCCCCGGCGAAGCCCGGGCCGGCGGCGGGTGCGCCGGGGACCCCGGGTCCGGCCGGAGCGCCCGGCCCGCCCGGCCCGGGCGGGCCGGCCGGTGGCGGCAGCGCGGCCGTAGCTCTGGCGGGGCGCACGATCGACCTGGACGCATCGAGCACCAAGCTGAAGCGCGGCGGCACCCTGCAGCTGCGCGGGGTCGTCGAGGCCTTCGCCAACCCGGCGGCGTGCGAGGCCGGTCAGTCGGTCTCGATCCAGCGGCGTGCGAAGAGCAGCGGGCGCTTCACGACCTTCCGGAAGGTCAAGACCGACCGCACGGGAGCTTTCCAGACCCCCCGGTTCACACCGACCAGCACCCAGCTGTACCGCGCACGCGTCGTGCAGACGGAGGCGTGCGCGGGCGCCCAGTCGACGCGCACGCTGGTGACGGCGGTCGCACCGAAGAAGGCGAAGAGGAAGTCCACCAAGAAGGCGAAGGGAGGCTCGACCCGGCGCTGAGTGACGGCACCAGCCCGGGCCGGGCGCGTCCCTTCCGGTGGAGGAGCTGAACGTAGACCCGCGGCGCGATGTCGCCGCATGACCGCACCGAGCGTCGGCGAGCCGGGCTGCCGGGCAGGCGGCGATCGTCGCACTCCGGGCCGGTCGGGCCAGACCGGCGGCGGCTACGGGGTGCGACGGCGCCGATCTGTGAGCAGGGCCGGATCGCGGCGGCCGCCTGGCGCGCCTTTATCGCGGTGCCCGACACGTTGAGGTGGACGCCGTCGGCCTCGCGAACCGGGACCTCGCGGCCGCCGTCGCGGATCGTCTCCTGGTAGCCGGCGGGCGAGAACAGGCGGTCCATGCGCAGGAACCCGCACGCCGGGCAGGCCGGCGGCCGCCTGGACGATGGCGGCGTTGACGGCCGGCGCCCGGCCGGGCTCGCGCGGCGCGGCGACCGTCACTGGACGACGCGGCCGCGGCCCCCGCCAGATAGGTGCGCATCGTCCGGCGCACCCGGCGGGCGTACTCGCCGGTCACGCGACGCCGCAGCGGGCCACCGTGCCGCCCCCGGGCACCTTCATGGGGGTAGCCATCCGTCCGCCGAGCGAGACGACCGTGACCGCGGGCCTCAGGCGAGCGACCTGCGCGCGCACGATCGCCTGCCACGCGGTCGGCGTCGCTGATCTTGAAGCCGGGGCGGATGTCGCTGACGCCGCGCCCCGTGTCACCGAGGTCGTCGGCGAGGAAGCTCGCGACGCCCCGTATCGTGGAGTCGCCCGGGGCCAGCACCGTCGGCACCGGCGCCGCGCTGCGCTCCGCACGCCCACGGCGACCGACGCGCGGACCCGGTAGCGACGGGGGTCAGCGCCGTCGTAGCGCGCCCGGCGCCGTCCGCCGGCCGAGCTCGTAGGGGACGCCGCGGAGGTGATCGTCGCGCCCTGGGCCTCGAAGAAGTAGAGGTCGACGAGCCCGGTCCGGGAGGTGCTCGCCGCGAACGGCCTTGCGTCCGGCGGCGCCGGCCCGCACGGGAGGCGTGGGGGTGCCGCGGCTCCGGAGGCTCTGGCGACGACGGCGGCGAGTGCGGTGATCGCGGCGCTCAAGACGCGAAGCGGATCGACGGCCGGCGCATCGGGCCAGCTGTACCCCGACCGGGCTGAAACGTGGACTGCGGGCCGCTGTCGCTGCGTCGACGCCGCGTGTAACACCGGCTGACGTGCCGGGTAACGCTACGAACAGATCCACCACAGCCGACGCGGGGGACACCATCGAACGCACTCCAGTGGGACATCACCAGCTGCACGAGGCGCTCATCGCCTCGTGCGCGTCGCGCTCGCCGGCTGCACCCGGCTGCTGTGAGGACTGCGCCGCCTCCCGGGCCGAACCATGAGGTCGTGTGCGTTTCGCGGAGGTATCTGGGCGATCGGACTCGCGTTCCCGTTCGCGGCTGTCTGCGCGTTGCTTTACAGGTTCCCGGTACCGATGGCAGGCTACGAGAGCGGGCTGGCAGCGATGCTGCCGGCCAGCTTGGCCGTCGTCTTCTACGGGCTCTTCGGAGGCTTCCCAGTACTCTTGGCGATCGGTGGACTTGGTGGCGTCGCGGCCCGGGCGATCGGGGGTCCCGACACGCATCGTGTCGAGCGGTTCACGCTGGCGTTCAGCGTGATGGCCGCGCTGCTTGGCGTCGTCATCATGGCGGTGCTCGACAAGCTCATTGGGCCCTACTGATGGGCAACCTGCCTGACTCCCAGGGATTGGTAGGCATCCCGTCGGGCCGCGGGCGCGCTCACGCGGGTGGGGGCCACTGCGCGGGCTGAACGTAGACTGCGGCGCGATGTCGCTGCAGGACCGCACGCGCTGGGAGCCCGCCGAGGCCGAGCCGAGGATCACCGAGGCGTGGCTGGCCTCCGGCCTCAACCATCCCGATCCCGACGGGGACGGCCCGGCGTACTCGATCGCGATCCCGCCGCCGAACGTCACGGGCGCGCTGCACATGGGCCACGCGCTCAACGGCTCGGTGCAGGACACGCTGATCCGCTGGCACCGCATGGGCGGCGCGCGCGCCAAGTGGATCCTCGGCACCGACCACGCGGGCATCGCGACCCAGACGCAGGTCGAGAGGCTCCTGCGCTCGGAGGGCACCTCGCGCGAAGCCGTCGGCCGCGAGGAGTTCACCCGCCGCACGTGGGAGTGGCGCGCGCGGTACGGCGGCACGATCGTCGAGCAGCTGAAGCGCCTCGGAGCCTCCTGCGACTACGACGAGGAGCGCTTCACGCTCGACGCGGGCTACGTCGAGGCGGTCCTGCGGGTCTTCACGACGCTCTACGACAAGGGCCTGATCTACCGCGACAACTACATGGTCAACTGGGATCCGGGATCACGCTCAGCGATATCCGACCTCGAAGTCGAGGAGCGCGAGGTCGAGGACGCGATGTACGAGATCGCCTACCCGCTCGCCGACGGGTCCGGCGAGGTCGTGGTCGCGACGGTGCGGCCGGAGACGATGCTCGCCGACGTCGCCGTGGCCGTGCACCCTGAGGACGGGCGCTACGCCGCCCTGGTGGGCAGGAGCGTCGTGCTGCCGCTCGTCGGCCGCGAGCTCCCGGTCATCGCCGACTCCTACGTCAAGACCGACTTCGGCACCGGCTGCTTGAAGATCACCCCGGGCCACGACCCGAACGACTTCGAGATCGGCCGCAGGCACGGCCTGGCCGAGCTGTCGGTGATCGGCGAGGACGGCCGGATGACCGAGGCCGCCGGGGAGTTCGCCGGCCTCGGGGTGCGCGAGGCGCGTGAGCGCGTGGTGGCGGCGCTCGGCGACGCCGTGCGCTCCACGCGGCCCTACGTCCACACGGTCCCGTTCTCCCACCGCTCGGGCGAGCGCATCGAGCCGCTGATCTCACTGCAGTGGTTCATGCGGATGGAGGAGCTCGCCGGGCCCGCGATCACCGCCGTCACGGAGGGGACGCTCCGCATCCACCCCGACTCGCAGCGGCGCCGCTACCTCGAATGGCTCGAGAACATCCGGCCGTGGTGCATCTCCCGCCAGCTGTGGTGGGGCCACCAGATCCCCGTCTGGTACCGCGACGAGGAGACCTTCGCCGGCGTGAGCGCGCCCGAGGGCGAGGGCTGGGAGCGCGACCCCGACGTCCTCGACACGTGGTTCTCGAGCGGCCTGTGGCCGTTCGCGACGCTCGGCTGGCCGCACGACACCCCCGAGCTGCGCGCGTTCTACCCGACCGACCTGCTCTCCACGGGCCGCGACATCCTCTTCCTCTGGGTGGCGCGCATGGTCATGCTCGGCCTGGAGCTCACGGGCGAGGCGCCGTTCGCCGACGTCTACAACCACTCCGTCATCCAGGCGCCCGACGGCCGCCGGATGAGCAAGTCGCTCGGCACCGGCATCGACCCGCTGGCGCTGATCGACGGCGGCCCGCGCCCCCCTGTCTTCGCCGAGGGCGGCGACTTCCCGGCCTACGGCGCCGACGCGGTGCGCTTCGGGCTGCTCGCGATGAGCTCGACGCAGGACGTGCGCTTCTCCGAGGAGAAGGTCGCCCAGGGTCGCGCCCTGGCCAACAAGCTCTTCAACGCGTCGCGCTTCGTGCTCGGGAAGGTCCCCGCGGACACGGTGGGCGCGCCCCGCCCGACCACCGTCGAGGACCGCTGGATCCTCTCGCGCCAGGAAGCCTTCAAGGCCGAGCTGGCCGAGCTCATCGCCGCGTTCGACTTCTCCAAGGCGGCGCTCGGGCTTTACGACTTCGTCTACGGGGAGCTCTGCGACTGGTACGTCGAGCTCACGAAGGCACGCGAGGTCGGCCCCGAGCTCGCCGCGACGCTCGTGCACGTCCTGCGCGAGACGGTCGCGCTCGCGCACCCCGTCATCCCCTTCGTGACCGAGGAGCTGTGGGCCCACCTGCCCGGCGCCGACGGAGCGCTCCTGGCCACCTCGCGGCGTTCTGCGGTCGAGGACGCCTTGCGCGACCACGAGGCCGAGGCCGCCGTCGGCGCCGCGATCACGGCGATCACGACCGTCCGCGGCTGGCGCCAGGACGCCGGCGTCAAGGCCGGCGCGTTCCTGCCCGTCCGCGTGGTGGGAATACCAGCCGAGGTCCGGGCGCTCCTGATGCGGATGGCGCGCCTCGAGCTCGGCGGCGAGGGCCCGGCCGAGGCGACGATCACGGTTCCCGGCGGCACCGTCGAGGTGCTCGCGGGCGGCGGCTTCGACCCCGCGCAGGCCGCGCGGAGGCTCGAGGAGCAGCGTGCCCGGCTCAGGCAGGAGATCGCCCGCGCCGAGGGCAAGCTCGCCGATGAGCGCTTCGTGGCCAAGGCGCCCGCGGCGGTGGTCGCCAGCGAGCGCGAGAAGCTCGCGCGCCTGCGCGAGGAGCTCGACGCCCGGTGACGGCGCCCGTGCCCGCCGAGGATCGCGCGCTGGGCGAGGCCGAGCGGTACCTGCTCGGCCTCGAGCTTTTCGGCATGCGCTTCGGCCTGGATCGCATGCGGCGCCTGCTCACCGCACTCGGCGCGCCGCAGGAGCGCTTCGCCTCGATCCACGTCGTCGGCTCGAACGGGAAGAGCTCGACGACGCGGATGGTCGCGGCGCTGCTCTCCGCGCACGGCCTGCGCGCCGGCTCCTACCTCTCGCCGCACCTCGTGTCGTTCACCGAGCGCGTCCGGGTCGAGGGCCGCGACGTGACCTCCGCGCGCTTCGCCGCCGCCGTGGCGGCCGCACGCCGCGCCGCGGGCAAGGTCGACCGCACGCTTGCGGCCGGCGATCGCGTCACCCAGTTCGAGGCGCTCACCGCCGCCGCGTTCTTCGAGCTCGCCGCGGCGCACGTCGACGTCGCGGTCGTCGAGGCCGGCCTGGGGGGCCGCTGGGACGCCACGAACGTCATCGGCTCGCGGGTGCAGGTGCTCACGAACGTCGGCCTCGAGCACACCCGCTGGCTCGGGCCGACCGTCGCGGACATCGCGGCGGAGAAGGCCGATGTCGTCCGTCCGGGCGGGACCCTTGTCACCGGGCCGGATCTTCATCCCGACGCCCGGGTGGTCGCCGAGCGGGTGGCCGCCGAGCGCACCGCGCGGCTGGTCGTCGCGCCGGCCGCGCCCCCCGCAGGCCTGCGCCTGCGCGCGGCAGGCACGTTCCAGCGCACGAACTTCGCGCTGGCCTGCGCCGCCGCCGAGGCGTTCCTCCAGCGCCCGCTCGACCCGGCCGCCGTCGCGTCCGCCGCCGCCTCGACGCTCGTGCCGGGACGCTTGGAGACCGTGGGGGAGCGGCCGCTGACCATCCTCGACGGCGCCCACAACCCCGCGGGCTTCGTCGCGCTGGCCGCGTCGCTGCGCGAGATCCTCGACGGCCGCCGCCTGGTCGCGGTGCTCTCCGTCCTGGACGACAAGGACGCCGCCGCGATGCTCGCCGAGCTGCTGCCGCTCTGCGCCGATGGGATCGCCACCGCGAACGCCCACCCGCGCACGCTGCCGCCCGCGACCCTGCGGTCGCTCGCCGCCCAGCTCACTCCCGGCGCGAACCTGCGCGTCGAGCCCGACCCGCGCCGCGCCCTGGCCCGGGCCCGCGAGCTCGCCGGCCCCGGCGGCGTGGCCCTCGCGACCGGCTCGCTCTACCTCCTGGCCGACCTCAAGCGGCCGGTCGCAGCCGGTCTGGGTTCGGCGCTGTGAACGAGGACGGGCCCCGGGTGCTGAGCATGGTCGTCGCGGTGGCGGTGGTCGTCGCGACGGTGATCCTGCTGTTCTTCGCGATCGGCTACGGGCTTGGGCGGGTTTTCCTGTAACCCCCTCCACTACGATGGCGCCATCGTCATGACGCACCCTGTCGCAATCTTCGGGATCGACTCAGACGGCCTCAACCTCGCCGTCAAGCTGCTGATCCTCCTGCTGGTCTTCGTGTACCTCGCGCTCGTGTACTACACGTACACCGACGCGCGCCGGCGCATCTCGGACCCGATCGTCATCACCTGCGCCACCGCCGCCTCGCTGTTCCCCTTCGTCGGCACGATCATCTACATGATCGTCCGCCCACCGGAGTACCTCGACGATGTGCGCGAGCGCGAGCTCGAGATGCAGGCGGCCGAGGCCAAGCTGGACCAGCTCGACTACTTCCTCTGCCCGCACTGCGACTACCAGGTGGAGAAGGACTTCCTCCGCTGCCCGAGCTGCACGCGCAAGCTCAAGGACCCGTGCGGCAACTGCGCCCGGCCGCTGGACCCGGAGTGGAAGATCTGCCCGTACTGCGAGGCCGCGATCCCCGGCGTCACCCCGCCTCCGAAGCGCCGGCGCCGCCGCGAGCCCGAGGAAACCACCGTCCCTGAGCTCTAGCTCGTCGTGGACGCGCTGCTCAAGGAGCTCGCCGACGCCTCGATGGCCGTCGGCGCGGCGGAGGAGGCGCTCGCAGAGGCAGCCCACAGCACTGCCCGTGACCGCCTCGACGATGCCGCGGCGATCCTCGCCGCGCTCCGCGGGCGCTGGCCGGAGCTCTCGACCGCCGAGCGCGCCGTCGTCGGCAAGACGGCCGCGCCGCTGCGCGCGCGCCTCGACGCCGCGCAGGCTCGCCTGCCGAAGGTCTCGGCCCTGAGCGAGGTCGCTACGGAGCCCGACTCAGAACAGGAGTCCGAGCCCGAGGCCTGACCCGCGCCTCCGGCAGGCCGCCGACCGAGACCCGGGCCCGGAACGGCCGGCCGCTCTGAGCACCGAGGATGAAGAAGTCACTCGGGTCGACCGCCTCGTTGGCGGTCCCCGCCGCGTTGAGCAGGATCGGGTAGAAGAGATCCTTCGCGTAGCCGGGGCCGCAACCGTCGAGCAGGGGAACCTTCACTCCCTTGGTCCAGTGGATCAGGTCCTTTGATCGGTGCAGCCGGACCTGCAGCCCGCAGTCGCTGGTGTCCGGCCCCCGGTACTGGAGGCTGACGGCCATGAAGGCGCTGGTGCCCGCGACCCTGGCCACCGCGAAGCGCAGGTAGCCGCGTTGAGCGGCGCGGTCGGCGGCGCTGTCAAAGCGCGTCGACCCGTTGATGATCCCGTCGGAGGCGGGCCCCTTGCTGGCGTAGTAGTGCGAGCGGGAGCCCACGAACTGCGCCTTGGAGGTGAACGGCGTCGATAGCGTTTACGTGCCCGCGGAGTGCATCCCGGGGCCTCGGGGGTTCCAGCTCGTGAAGCTCCCCGGTGCGCCCTTGGCCGAGAGCGGAGAGCGGGCCACCTTGATGATGCCGTGGTTGACGTCGGGGCTGTCGCTGGTGTCGAGGTAGAAGATGTACAGGTAGCCGTCGTGAACGAATGAGCTGGGGTGGCGTACCCCCCAGGAGACCTTGCGCCCCCGGTCGTCGACGTAGCCGGCGGACGGCCAGATCACCGGACCGTTGTCCTCGCTGTCGCGCAGTCGTCCGCGGCCGACCCAGCTGCTGGGGGTCGAAGCGGCCCGCAGCCCCGTGGTGACGAAGCCGTTGTAGCCCTCATGGCAGTTCGAGTAGTAGCTGCGCCCGCCCAGCGCGTCGTCCGTGCTGGAGAGATCCGCGGGGACGTAGGCACGGCTGCCGGAGATCGCCTCGTCGCGGAGCGCGTCGAGGTTCACGTACCCGCCGGGGCACGGGAACGGGCTGCCGAGCGCCCGCGGGTTGCCTCCCGGGACGTCCGAGCGGCCGAACGGGTAGCCGCCGAGTGCTCCGGGCGTCGCGAGGGCCTCAGGATTGACGGCGTTCTGGTACCAGTTGAGGGCTCCGTCGATCCGGCGGCTCTCGTTCTTGTTCTCCCCGTGCCCGACGAGGAGAACGTCCCCTCGGGCTCGCCCGTAGGCGTCCGGCAGGTAGTGGGCGCCGAAGACGCCGAGGTAGTGCGACTTCCACGGTGTGCGGGCCGGTATGGCCTCAGGCGGACGGCGCAGGTAGTCGGCCTCGGTGATCCGCGCCAACGGCTGACGACATCAATGCGCAGTGAGGTGGCGATGTTGTCCGTCGTCAGGCAGACCGTCGAGGCGTTCGAGGTCAGCCAGTACTGCCGCAGGCCACCCTCCAGCTGCCACGGGGGCGCTTCTGAGGTCGGCCCGGCACCGTGCGGCTCCGCACCGATGACCTGGACCTCCTGAGGCGTCTCGCGGGTGGTGACGGTGATGGCGTCGGCCGTTCCGGCGAAGACGAGCGCGACCCACGTGCCGGCCAGCACGGCCCGTCGGAGATGACGCGCCGCAGGCACGCGACCGATGCTACACCGCACTGCGGCGACGATCAGCTACAGGCTTCCGGGTGCTGCGATCCAGTGGCTGTCGAAGTTGAGGACCTCGGCGAGACGGTCGTAGTGGTGGTCGTAGTGCAGGACGCCGGTACCGGCCTGCTGGGCTGCGGCGGCGATCAACGCGTCGGGCAGCTTGACGCGGTGGTAGCCGGCGCCCTTGCGGCTGAGCTGGCGAAGCGCGGCGATCGCAGCGCGTTGCACCGAGATGCTCACGGGAATGTCGCGCAGCGTCGCCTCGTCGTCCTCGAGCTCGAGGACCTCGTCTGCGTTACGGGCGGCGTAGAGAAGTTCGAGGGTCGTGATCGAGCAGGTTGCGATCTGCCTGGATCGCAGCGCCGCGGCCCACTCGTCGCGTACCGCCGGGTGGTGGGCTCGGGCGCGAGCGGAGGTGTCGGCGAGGTAGACGCCGCCGCCGAACGCCGGAACGCTCACGGCTGGCCCCAGCCGAGCCGGTCGACGTCGGCCAACACGTCGCGGTCGTAGCCGGCGTCGTCGGAGGTCGTGCGGCGGATGAGCCGCTCGATCGCGTGGGTGTCGTGCTGGTGATCTGCCAGCAGCGCGTGGGCGCCGCGGATGGCAAGGTCATGGACGAGCGTTGCCGCCGGGGTTCCCGGGGCGACCAGTGCCGCGGCGCGGTCCAGCGCGTCGGCCAAGGCTGGGTCCTTGGTCACCGGGATACGGACGTGAGAAGTCGGCACCAACGCATGATAACACCGAGGTGTGGCACCGCTGCGGGGATTTCGCGAACGGGGCGACCTCCGGTACGCCGACGTGCGCTCGCTCACGGCGCCTCGCGAGCCTTCGCCGCTCGGGCAACTAGCCTGCGCCGCACATGCAACGCACCCTCATCCTCGTCAAGCCCGACGCCTTCGCCCGGGGGCTGACCGGCGAGATCATCGCGCGCTTCGAGCGCAAGGGCCTCGCGCTCGTCGCCGTCAAGCACCTGACCGCCTCGCGCGAGACGACGGAGGAGCACTACGCAGAGCACGCGGAGC
>JAABUS010005832.1_pt1 | contig 15667 bp, 13 predicted proteins | sample 5560161 | NCBI WGS metagenome assembly JAABUS01 (sample SAMN10711885, study PRJNA513376) | rock metagenome | isolation source: Antarctica rocks | place: Antarctica: Victoria Land, Trio Nunatak nord | collected 2016-01-04
TGCGTTGCGGTATCCGTGTCAGTATCAGCTGAAGAGTGCGAGGATCTGTTCGCCGCCCTGCGGCCCGCTGCCATAACCGCGAATGTTGCCGTCGCCATCGACCGCGACCGCGATGGCTTGCTTCTCGACATCCCTGAGGCCGTAGCTGGTGGTCACGGCGCTATCCCAATCGGGGAGCATGATAATGATCCGGGAGGGGTCGGCCGGACTTTGCTTGCCCTGCTGCTGCATCATCGCCGTGGTGTCGCGCACGACCTCCTGATAACCGCTCTGGATCCGTCCTTTGGCGAAACCATGCATCATCTTGGGGATTCCGCTGAGATCGAGGATCGAGATGATTGGCAACGCCTCGCTATCATGGTGGCTGCGGATCGCGCGGCTGATCTGCCGCGCCTGATCGGTGCTGTCGCGCCCGCTGAAGACCAGGACGACCTGGTTGCCCCGGTAATTGCTGAGTGCGACGGGGTGTCCGACGATATGGTTCAGGTTAAAGTTCGGAGCCGCTGCCAGTGCCGTCATTTCCCACCTCCAACATCGGTACAGAACAATCATCTCCGTTGCTTTAGTACGTCGCGCGGCGGGGGAATATCACGGCGCTCAGGCGAGCGGCACCGGCTCGGCGACGAGTGGCAAGGGCCGGCCGTTGGCGTCCACCAGGATGGCCTCGTGAAGGCCCGCTTCTTCGAGCATCATCAACTTATCCGCGACTAGCACGCGCTTGAGGGCGACGATCGCCGTCTCGACCATCCCATCCTCAGGCTCGCGGGTGGTGAGGCGTTGGAGGGCGAGGCTCGGCGTGACGAGCAGGCGCACGAGCCGGTTGCCGTAGTGGGCGGCGCTGAACCGGACAAATTCGTAGGCGACGGCCGCGATGGCCGGCACCAGGACGATCCGCGAGAGGATCCGCAACGGGAGCGGCGGGCGACCGAGGAAGATGAAGATGACGATCGAGAAGAGGACGACGATCAGCAGAAAGCCGGTGCCGCAGCGGGTGTGGAGGGTACTCTGCCGCTGCACCGAAGCGACATCGAGCGCTGCGCCCGCTTCGTAGGCGTTGATCGTCTTATGCTCCGCGCCGTGATAGCCGAAGACGCGGCGAATATCGGGCGTCCGCCCGATTAACCACAGGTAGCCGAGCAAGATGGTGAGGCGTATCAATCCTTCGATCAGGTTGCTGACGAGCGACGAGGCGATCCAGCGATCGAGGAAGTGGATAATCAGCAACGGCAGGACAAAGAAGAGCGCCGTGCCGAAGAGGAGCGAGAAGGCGACAGTCGCCCAGAGGATCGGCCCGGTGATTCCCTGAGACTCGGCGGCTGGTTGTGGGGTGGCCTCGCCCGTCTCTCCCTGCCGTACGCGCTCTTGCTCTTCCTCGTCGATGAAGGCGATATTCGCTGAAAGGGTCAGGGCGCGCATCCCGAGCAGCAACGCATCCCAGAGGACGAAGACGCCACGGATGAACGGCCAGTTCCGTACCTGACTGCGGTAGACCCACGAGTCGAGCGATGCGCTGTGGAGGGCGATTCGCCCGTCGGGCTGACGGATGGCAACCGCCATCTGGCGTTGGCCGCGCATCATCACGCCTTCCATGACCGCTTGGCCGCCATAGTAGTAGCGTTTGCTCATCGTTCGCTCCGTTGTTCGTCATCGTGCGGCAGGGGTGGAGTATACAAGAAGTGCCGGGCGGCTCCCGATCAGCGCGGGCGGGCGATCAGTTGGCGGTAGAGGGTCAGGTAATCATCGGCCAGCGCATCCCAGGAGAACTGACGCTCGACCAGGGCGCGTCCCGCCGCACCAAGTGTCGGCCAATTGGCGCGTGCCACCAATGCCTCCGCGAGGGCGGCGGCGAACGCTGCCGGATCAGCGGGTGCGGCAAGAAAGCCGGTTTGCCCCGGCAGAATCTTGTCGGGTAGTCCACCGGCAGTCGTGGCGACAACCGGCAGCCGGTGCGTCAATGCTTCGAGCGCGGCGAGCGAACTCCCCTCGTAGAGCGACGGCACCAGCGCCAGATCGGCGCGTGACAGCAAGCTATGGACCTCCGCATCGGGCAATGCGCCGACTAGTGTGATATTGGCCGCGAAACCCGTCTGGCCGATGGCCGTGCGTAAGGCCGCCTCTTCGCTCCCCTGACCGACGATCAGCCAGCGCCAGCCGCTCGGCAGCCGACCGCGCAGCAGGGCGAGCGCGGCGATCCCTTCCTGTAAGCCCTTATTGCGTTCCAGTCGTGCCACACTGACGAGCGTGAGCGGGCTATCGCCCAAGCCATAGCGCGCGGCAAGCTCGCGAATCACCGCCTGATCGACCAGCGCATCGAGTTCGCCCGTATCTACCCCATTCGGGATGAGCGCAATCCGCTCCTTCGGCACCGCTAACTGTCGCCCGATCGGCGCGATCAGCGCCCGATCGGTAGCGATGACCCGCGCCGCTGCACGCGCCACGCGGCGCACCCCGTAGCGAAACGGCGCATATGCCAGCCACTTCGCGCGGTCGCGGCGACTGAATTCCTCAAGGCCATGCGGGTTGAGGACGAGGGGGGGGAGAGGCGATGCGGCCCCCCAATTCTGGGGGGGGCGAGGCGTTAGTAGCGCCGGGAGATTCCGCGAGGGCCGCTGCTTTGTCAGGCTTCCTTCTCCCCCCAGCATTGGGGGGCCGGGGGGGCCGTACTTCTCGGCGTAACCGAGCCCTGCCAGCCCATGTGCGTGGACGATGTCGACCCGCTCCCGATGGCAGAGTGCGACGATTGCCGTGCCGAGTGTGCGGGCAAACGGCGCGTAGTGAATGAGGCGATCGGGGATCGAGTTAGGGCGCAGCGGGAGTTGGCGGCGACGGTAGGGCACGGTGTGCCAGGTGACCATCCCTGTGAAAGTGTCGGGCGGCGGTTGATCGGGGTGGGGTGGCTGGGTGAAGACGGAGAGGCGCACGCCGCGTCGCGCGAGGGCGCGGAGGTGATGCGTGACCGCCCGTTCGAGCCCGCCGAAGCCATGCTGCGGGGCGACGGCGCGACTGGCGACGACGATGTGCAATGGAGCATCGCCGCTCATCGGCGGACTCGTGCGTGGTTGCTGGCGACGAGTTCCCTATAGAGCGCTTCCACGCGCGGTACGACGACCGCCTCGGCGAAGTTGGCGGCGATATGCGCGCGTGCGGCCTCCGTCATCCGGGCGCGGCGGGACGGATCGGCGAGGAGGCTGGCGAGGGCCGGGCCGAGTCCCGCTGGCTCTGCAGCGAGCAACCCCGTCACGCCATCGATAATGATGTCCGGGTTGCCGCCAACCGCCAGGGCCACGGCTGGCAGCCCCACGCTGCCCGCTTCCAGCAGGGTCCGGGTGAGCGGTTCCTCCCAGCGGGCCGGGAAGATCAGGGCGTCGGCGGCGCGCATCAGCGCCATAACCTCGTCATTCGGTCGCTCGCCTAGCATTTCAAGCTGCACGCCCCGTTCGGCACACTCGCGTGTGATCTGCGCTGCGAGCGGCCCGGTGCCCGCGACCAGGAAGCGCGCCTGTGGCACCGCCGCCAGCGCCGCCGGGAGGAGATCGGCCCCCTTATGCGCTTCCAGCTTGCCGACGTACAGGACGGTTGGTTGTGAAGAGTCGTGAGTCGTGAGTCGTGAGTCGTGAGTGGACGTGGTCGGTGGGGTAAGGCTAGTGCTATCTGCGTTGCCCTGTTGCTCTCTCGACTCATTTATGCCCTTCAGGGTACGACTCACGACTCGCGACTCGATGTCGATGAAGTTCGGCAGCACGCGCGGCTCCAGGCCGGGGATACCGTCGCGGAGCACCTGAGCAACGTAGCTGCTGACCGCGAGGGTGCAATCGGCGGCGAGTAGCGCACGCTGACGGCGGCGAAGGTTCGCGGTGACGTAAGGGAGCGCGGCGCGCACGATCGGTCGCAACGGCGCACTGCCGCGCGAGAGGCAGCAGATTTGGCAGGCAGTTGAGCATTGTTGCAATTCGGGGCAGCGGGGCAGGCGTGTCCCGATCGGGCAGGTCGGCCAGTAGTCGCGGACGGTAGCGACCGTTGGCAGGCCCGTCACCTTCCCGGCACGCACAGCGGCGGGGATGCTGATCAGGTGTTGGCCGTGGATCAGGTCCACGGCCTCTCTCGTGGCGAGTTCGGCGAGGAACTGCCCGAAGCGCGGCCAAAAACGTTCCTGTCGGTTGAGCCCGCGCACGAACGGTAGGCTGCCCCCGCGCGAACTGAAACCGAGTTCGTGTACCGTTAAGCCGTCGTATTCGGTCAGTAGGTTGCCACGCAACCCTTCACGCGGCCGCGCGATGATCGGGCGATGGCCGCGCGCCCGCAGTGCCCGTGCGAGATGGTAGGTACTCCAGCCACTCCCACCGCAACGCGGCGGGAAGACATCGGTTGCGAGCAGGATCGTCAGCGCGTCAGGCATTGCAAAATCTCATCCAGGCCACGGCAGTGCGCGGCCCAACTATAGTCGCTGACGACCCGTTCGCGGGCCGATCGGCCCATCGTCTGTCGTCCGGCGTCGTCAGCGAGGAGCGCACCGATCGCCGCGACCAGCCCAGCCCGATCGCCGACCGGGTAGAGTCGCCCTTCCCCTCCTTCGCGCACGATCGTATCGAGGGGCGGGATCGCTGGGCAGACGGTCGGCAGGCCCATCGCGCCGTACTCGAAGATTTTCAGCGGCGACCAGTAGAAGCCGAAGTGGCGCAGCGCCGCATGGCGTGCGGGCTCGAATGGCGCGACACCGATGTCGGCCACCGCCAGATGACGCGGCACGTCCGGGTAAGCCAGCCGCCCGGTGAAAATGACGCGCCGCCCAAGCTCGCCCCAGCCGCGCACGCGCTCGATCAACGCCGCGCGCTCCTCACCATCGCCGATCAGCAGCGCCCAAAGGTTCGGGCGGTCGGGCAGGAGTGTTTGCAGCGCATCGAGCAGCGATTCCACGCCGTGCCAGTGGCGGAAACTGCCGGAGAACGCCAGCACTTGCGCTTCACCGCTCGGTGGTATGCCGAGCGCCGCTCGCGTCGCCATAACTTCCGCTGGATCGAGCCGCGCCGGATCGAAGAGATCGGCGTTGGCCCCCCACGGCAGTTCGACGATCGTGCCGGGTCGGGCCAATGCGCCGACCGTTGTTGCCAGCGGCGTGACGATCCGATCCGCCGCACGGACCTGCCAGCGCGCCCAGCGCCGCAGCGGGCGACCAACAGCGCGATCGAGGCGGTCTTTGCGCGACCCCGGCGGATCGTAGACCGGGGCGTTGACCTCCAGGATGCTCGGCAGGCCGCGCTGTTTGGCGTAGACGATCCCCGCCCCGGCCAGATTGTAATAACGCTCCATCACCGCATCGGGTCGAAAACCTTTGGCGAGTCGCACGATCGTCGGGAGCAGTGTCAGCCCTAGCGCCTGCGACTGCGGCCTATTGACGATCTCGATCGTGCCGCCATTCGCCGCGCTTGTCGCGGGTGTCGGGCCACTATCGGCGGGGCCGGTGATCGCGAGGATCTGATGCCCCCGATCAGCCAGCCCGCGACAGACCTCGATAACGTGCGTCGAGCCGCCGATCGAGCCGGGCACCGGGATACCAGCCGCAACGTAGAGAATCCTCACGAGTGAGCGCCCCCCCCCGCCCCCCAATGCTGGGGGGCGCTTGGCCCTGCCGAGAATCGCGTGGCGGTCCTTCTCTCGCGCTGAGCCCTTGCGACTCAGCTTCCTGCTGGCGTAGCCCCGCAAACACTCCCGGTAGGCGCCCCCCAGCCTTGGGGGACAGGGGGGGGGGCTCCACCTTCCGCAGCAACGCAAAGAACGGCCCACTCCGCAGCCCCCCGAAGAGGATGATGTCGAGTTGCATCAGCCCGGTTAGCGCCTGCAATGCGAGGCGAATAGCGGGGCGACGACTGACCAGTTGCCGCGAAGAGCCACCATCGGTGGATGGGGTTGCTGGTGTTGCCTTCGCGGTTGTCGCATCCTTTGCTTTCGCCTTGCGACCCAAGAGCAGCCCTTCGCCCAAACGCACCAGTACATTGTCGATCAGCCCTTGGAATACACCGTTCCAGAACCGCACTTCCTCGACTCTGAGACCATGATAGGCCGCGAAGCCGACGACCTGCGGCCAGGTCGTGAGGACTTTGACATGGTCGGACTTGCGGATGTCGTCGGTGTGGAAATCGCCGATATTGCGGCGACGCAAGAGGCGGCTGAGAAACCCCCAGATGGCGATGATCGGCCAGAGTGTCGAGCGCTCGCGCGTGTTCGAGTAGAGGTAGAAAACGCCGCCCGGCTTGACGACCCGTGCCGCCTCCGCGAAGAACCGTTCCAGGCCGGGCGCGTCCAGATGCTCCATCACATCGATCGAGTAGGCGGCGTCGAAGGCCCCGGTCGGGAATGGCAGGGCACGCACATCGCCGAGCGCGAGATCGAGTTGGGCGACAGCCGCATCGGCGAAAAACGGTGCGGCGTCGAGCGCGATAATCTGCGCGCCACTCGTGGCACTCCAGAGGGCGAAGCGCCCATCGCCCGCGCCGATATCGAGGATCAGTTTCCCCGGCCCCAGCGGCAGCCAGCGTCGCAGCCAGCGTTCGCGCACCGCCGCGCCGAGCAGTGGTGCGCCGACGCTGCGATAGTCGAGCGCGGCGGCGAACTCGTCGGCGTCGGCGGTGTAACGCGTCTCCCGCCCATCCAACTCTTCGGGCGGCCGCAGATCGAGGATCCCATCGCTGAAGGGATACGCCGCGCCACAGGTTGGGCAGCAGAGCGCATGATCTTGATGCGTCAGGGTGACGAGTTCCTGCCCTGGTGTCTGCGTCAGCAGGCAGCGAGGGCAGCGGGCCAGCGACATCAAGCGTTCTGAAATCACAATCGTCTACCGCTTCTTTGGCTGTTACTGTTACTGGTCATAGAACGAATTGCGATCGGTGAATAGCTGGCGCAGGATACTCGGCAGGTGGAATGGGATCCGGAACTGATTGAGCAGATTCTTGGGCCAGACTAGCAACTGCCGGTTCATCCAGTCTCCCGCGAGGACGAATTGGATGAGCAGCCCTGCATTCCAGGCGATTGTCAACACACTGACGAGCGGCACAACGATCCGCCAGAGCGGCGAACGGTTTCGCCCCGCCGCGAAGAGGGCTTCATAGGCGTATGCCAAACCAATGACGAAGATCGGCGTGCAGTTGAGGAACCGCCGTGCGCCGAACGACCCGGCGGTCGTCCAGGTCTTGATCGCGCCGTTGATATACCACGTCAGTAGGAAGCCGATGATCAGTGCGAGGCCGAGGCGTGGATTGCGCCGGATGAGCAGTACCGCGCCCGCCAGCGCCAGCAGGACGATCGGGCTCCAATAGGGGAGGGCGTGGGCCGGATCGGTCATCACCTGCCAGAAATTCGGGGAGATGATGTTCATCTTATCCGAGACATCTTTGTTCGGTCGCGGCACGCCGTTGAGGGCCTGATAGGTTAGCAACTGCGGGATATAGGTGACGATCGCCGCAATGCCGATGACGGCAACAGTAACGATCGTGCGGGTGATCTCGCGCCATCCTCCCTGCCGCAACAGGCCGATGAGCCCCACGGCGGCGTAGAGGGCCGGGACGATCAGGAAGAGGGCGTCCTGTTCGCGGATCATCGCCACCAGCCCGCCGATGACGCCGAGGCCGATCGCGCGTCGCACGGTGAGCTCGTCGCGCCAGCGGTTCCAGAGATACAGGAAGAGGGCGACGGCGAAGAGCGAGGCGGCGTGGGAGTAACCGGGCGCGAGGTGGCTGTAGAAGATCACCGGCGTGCCGAGCCAAATCGTCAGCGTCGCCCAGAATGCCGCCGCTTGCCCGACCAGGGTGCGACAGAGCGCATACGAGAGGAGTAAGCCCGCCAGCGCATAGAACGCCGAGCCCAAGGTGATCGCCCAGAGGTACGGCTTGCCGTACCCATCGGCGGTGACCGCCATACCGGATGCCTGGCCGATCAGGGCCGCGACATGGCCGAGCGCGTAGAACGGTGCCCATAAGACTGCGGTGCCGATTGGTCCGAAGTTCGGTTGTATACCGGTCGGTGTGATCGTATCGATAAACGTTTTCTTGAAGCCACTCCGGGTATATTTTTCCGGCGAACGGTCGAAGAAATACTGATATTCGTTGAGGAAATTGAGATCTCGATCGAACGCTACCGAGTGCAGATAGGCGAAATACTCGATCTCGTCGGCTGCACGAATATCATGGGTCATCAGCGGCAGCGACAGCAGGTAGAGGCCGATCAGCAGGAAGACCGCGCGATCCAGGAACGCCGAGCGCACGTTGGTGGCCGTCATCTGCCCAGCGCGGCGGTGTACCGTGCCGCGCTGTGTGTGTCCTTCCCCGCTGTCGAGCGTCAATCTCACCGCTTCTCTGTTCCTTGCCTGCTTGCTTCGTTCGCCATTGCCCGCACGGTCGCCGCGAGTTCGAGGATCGTGGCGGCGCGTGCCCGATAAGTAAACGCCGCTACGCGCGTGCGGACGCGCGCGGCCATCGCCGCCGCTTCGGTCGGATCGCGCTGGATTGAGGCGAGTGCCGCCTGGAGCGCCGTCACGTCACCCGCCGCGAAGTAGCGTGCGCCATCATCACCCAAGATTTCGCGCACCGCCGGGATGTCATCGGCCACGATCGGGCGCTCCATCGCAGCATACTCGAACATCTTCAGCGGCGAGGCATTGAGGCCGTTGATCACCCCCGGCACAACGAGCGCGTCGGCGGCGGCAACCCACTCGGCAACCTCCGCCTGGGGGCGCTGACCGGGCAGGCGCACCGCCGCACCGATCCCCAACTCCTCGGCCAGCGCGGCCATCTCCGCGCGTTCGACAGGACGCCCGCCGACGAGGATCAGCACACTATCGGGCACCGTCGCCTGGAGTGCTGCGAAGGCGCACACGAGACGATCGAGGCCGCGATAGGCCCAGGTCAGTCCAGCGTAGGTTACCACAAAGGCGGTGGGCGCTAGCCCGACCGTGCCGCGCGCCGTGGCCTGATCGCGTGGGAACCAGCAACTGTCATCGTAAGCATCGGGGATCGTGGCGGTCGCATCCAGGCGCTTCAGACCCGATCGGTCGAGCCATTCGCGGAATCCCTCGGTCAGCGCGACAACGCGATCGGCGCGGCGGATCGCCAGCGAATCGATCAGGCGCACGAGCGGTCGGGCGAACGGCGAGCGGGCGCGCGACGGATTCCAGGCTTCGAGCGCATGGCATTCGTAGATCAGGCGTGCGCCGACCAGCCGCGCCAACCCCGCCCCGAACCAGGCCGCACAGATGGCATCCCGGATATAGACAACCGTCGGTTCGTCACCGCGCCGCCGTGTCAGCCAGAACGCCGCACGGAAGGCGAACCAACTTCGTTCAAGATAGCTCCACGCCGTTGTGCGCCAGAGGTGCGAAAAAATATTGAACGGGAGCCGCAACAGATGGTGCGCGCCGATCGCCGCGAACGCGCTCTCACGCCTGGCCCAGCGCGGGATCAGCACCGCAACAGTAGGATCTTGCCCGCGCAGTTCGCGTGCGGTGCTAAACGTCTGTACCGCGTTCGCCGAGCGCAGCACCAGGCTGGACGGGTAGGCGATGTACGCTAAGTACGAAGTACGGGGGAAGTACGAAGTACGAAGTACGAAGTACGAAGTGAGGTGCCGCAAGGCGGCTGGCAGATATCGATGGCTTCTAGCCCGTACCAGTTCGTACTTCGTACTTCGTACTTCGTACTTCATCCCCGTGCTTCCTCGTATGCTGCCAAGACCCGCCCGACGACGGTGGGCCAGGAAAAGCGGTCCGCGACGTCGGCGCGACCGGCCACACCGAAAGCGGTGCGGCGTTCGTCATCGGCCAGTAGCGCATCGATCGCTGCGGCCAGGGCGGCGGGGTCTTGCGGCGGCACCAGCAGGCCGGTCTCGCCGTGACGCAGCACCTCGCGGAAACCGCCGAAGTCGCTCGCGATCACGGCGCACTCACAGGCCAATGCTTCGCAGAGGGTAATCCCGAAGGTTTCGTTGACGAAACTCGTACCGAGCAGAAGATCGACCGCCGGGAAGAGCGCGGGCATCGCCTCGTGCGGCACGTCGCCGAGAAAGATCACGCGGTCGGCAACGCCGTGTACAGCGCCTAGTCGCGCCAGTTCCGCGCGGTAAGGGCCATCGCCAGCCAGCGCGAGGACCGGTGCGGGCTCCGAACGCAGGAGCGATAGCGCCTCGATCGCGTACTCGGCCCCTTTCCAGCGGACCATCCGGCTCGCTTGCAAGAGGATAGGGCGCTCCTGCCCGCCCGTTAGGCGCTCACGCCACGCGCGTACTGCCGGGTCGGTGCGCGGGCGGGGCACGAAATGCTCGACGTCGATCCCGTTGTAGATCACGCGCGGCGTCAGGCCGTAATGTTCGGCGACTTCGGCGGCGTTGGTCGCACTACAGGAAACCGTCGCGTCGATCGCGCCGCTCCAGCGCCGATCCCCAGCGAAGAAATCGCGCCCGTGACAGCCGAAGATCAGCTTCGTCTTCTGCCTGGTGAGGCGACGTACGATCGTGCCGACCGGCAGATCGAATGGCTTCTGGATATGGAGAATGTCATAGTTGCCGCGCAGGAGCCAGGGTAATGTCGTCAGGCCGAAACTCAGCCGCTCGATCAGCTTGGTCGGGCCGTAGAGGCGGTCGAGAAGCGGCAACCGCCGCAGCCATTCGCGGCGGATGAATGGCGCACGTCGCACCCGCACCCCCGGCACCGGCTCGTCGCCCAGTCCGCCGCCACCGCTGCCGCCGATGACCTCGACCATGTGCCCCGCCGCCGCCAGGTGCCGCGCCAATTCCCAGACAAACGTTTCCACACCGCCCACCTTGGTGGTCGTGGTCACGTTATGGAGGGCGATACGCAGCGGCGGTAGTTGGGACGCCATAACCGGTACAGAGATTGGTGGTGTGCCGATGTTGGGCGCTGAGGCCGTCACGGTCATCCGCGTGTTCCTGTCACCGCACGTTCCCCCTGCTGCCGCACGAGATGAACCTCGAACGTCCCGAGGAAGAAGGTCCGGTAGAGGCGATAGGCGAGGGTGGCGAGGCCGATCCGGCGCAGGAGAGCGATCGGCCGGGCGAAACGTGTGCCGCCCCCGAGCGGCCCCGAACGGACCCGGCGCTCGCGGGTATCCTCGGCGGCGAAGCCGAGTGCGCGACAACGGGCGACGAAACCTGGAAAGGTGACATAATGCATCGCGGAGAGCGCCTGTCGATCGCCGAACGCGCTGGCCTCTTTCCCGCGCCCGCGTCGCCTGATCAGCGCCTCGGCCAAGGGGCGCGGTAGCCAGTTGATCCCGCGCAGATGGTAATGCGGATCGCGGAAGACGAAACGGTTCGTGGCGGTGACGATCGCGTGGCCGCCCGGAGCGAGGACACGCGCGATTTCGCCTAGCGTCTCTTCCAGGCTCTCGGCGTGTTCGAGGACATCGAGGCAGACGACGATATCGAATGTACCAGAGGCGAACGGCAATGCCTCGCCGGTCGCGGTGACGAACGGCAATGGCAGATCGTAACGCGACGCTCGCAAGGCGCAGATCGCGCCATAGGCTCGGTTCGGATCGTGTCCCACCGCCCGCGCCCCGGCCTGACGGAGGGCGACGACGAGGCCGCCCATCCCGCAGCCGAGGTCGAGGACAGACCGCCCGGCTAACGGGCCGCAGAAGTCCTCGATCTGACGAAGACGATCGGCCTGATACCGTTCTTGCCAGAGGCGGTGTTCGCGCCACTGCGCGAAGTCGGCCCGCCAGCGCATGTGCGCCGTCCAGCGATCGACGAGCCCTTCTAGCGCGGTTTCGTCGCCCGCCTTTGTGTCCTGAGTTGTCCGCTGATCGTTCGCTGTTATTGCCACCATCGGCCCTAACGCTGTTTTCGTGCCCGCTAATCAAGCCGGAATTGTACTTGATAGCGCGGGGGTCTGTGGTGAAACCGGGCGCTGGCGCTATGATGACTGATACGTTGTCTGAACAATCCTCGGAAAGCACTTTACAAGATTATCTATGCCAATGGTATAATGTCCTACTCGGCCTTCGGGCGATGTGAATATCTCTTTGCCGACGCTGTGCGAATGTCAGTTCTTTGAACTGTGCCTGGAGGTACAAGCCTGCGGAACCACCGTAATCCCAATCTCACTGGTCTGACCTCTAGTTCGTTCGCTGGTATGGTGTGGATACGCTCTTGCATGATGTAACAAAGGAGTATGAGGGTGAAAAACGATCGCGATTCATCATTGTCCGGTAACGATCTGCTGGAATCAGCTCGTCTGTCTCGGCGTGGTTTGTTGAAAGGTGTCGTTGCCGCAGGGGCGCTCGCATTGCTTGCTGCCTGCGGTGGCAACTCCACCACGACCTCCGGCGGGAGCGGCGGTGCCGCAACCTCCGTCCCTGCTGCCAGCGTCGCGCCGACCAAAGCCCCGGCTGCGAGTGGCAGTGCCGCACCCAGCAGCGCCGCCGCCAGCACCAGCCCTGCCGGATCGGCCGCAGGCAGTACGGGCGGCACGACGACGATCGTCTGGTTCGCGGCCCGCGATACCAACGGCTACACGCCGAAGCAGGTCGAGGCGTTCAACAGTTCCAATAAGAGCATTCGGATCGACTATCAGGAGCAGGGCGCGACGACCACCGACCTCCACGATAAGTTCGTGACGGTTGGCTCGGCGAAGGATCCGTCGGCGGATATCGTCTCTGCCGACGTGCCGTTCGTCCCTGAGTTTGCCGCTGCCGGTTGGACGATATCGCTCGACGAGGCGCTGCCTGCGGCTGACCGCGCCGGGTTCTTCAAGGGGACGCTCGACGGCGCGACCTACAACGGCAAGCTCTATGCCTTTCCTTTTTACAACAATGGCCCTGGCCTCTACTACCGTAAAGACCTCTTCGACGCGAAGAGTTTGCAAGCGCCGAAGACGTACGATGAACTCCTCAATGCGGCGAAGACCCTGCAAACCGCCGATCTCGCCGGTTTCGCGATGCAGCTTCCGCAGAACGAGGGCGGCATCATCAACTGGATGGAGTACCTCTGGGGCTACGGCGGCGATCTGGTGGACGACAAGCTGCAAGTCGTGGTCGACAAAGGCACCGCCGGCGTCGATTCGATGCAGAAGGTCGTCGACTTCATCTATAAGGACAAGATCATCCCGGAAGCGGCGCTACAGTTCAAGCTCGGCGCGGATGTGATCAACCTCTTTCGAAGCGGCAAAGCGGCGATGATCCGTCTCTGGTTCTCGAGTGTGGGCGAACTTTACAAGCCCGACTCGGCGTTGAAGCCGGAGCAGTGGGCGATCGTGCCGCTGCCGTCGAAGGATGGAGCCAAGGCTGGCCCCGGCTGCCTCGGCACCTGGAACCTAGCCGTTTCCCAGTTCTCGAAGAAACAGAAAGAGGCGATCGAGGTCCTCAAGGTCCTGACCAACCAGGAGAACCAGAAGCAGCGTATGCTCGGCTCGGGGAACCTGGCCGCTCGCCCAGCGGTCTTCGATGACGCGGAGATCCAGGCGAAGTTCCCCTGGGCAAAGTCGGCGCAGGCGTCGCTCGACACCCTCAAGCCGCGCCCGGTCACGCCGTTCTACCCGCAGATGTCGGCTGATGCGATCCAGCCCGCCTTCGGGCAGGCGATGGCGCAGCAACTCAAGCCGGATGCGGCGATCAAGCAGATGGCCGACAAGATGCGGACGATCCTGAAGTCCTAGCGGTGGTGGTGATGGGGGCGTGGCGCGGGGCAGGCTCGTTCCGCGCCCCCATATCGCACCCCGGCGGATAGCGGCCACGTTTTCGGTCAGGAGTGGGGATGGCAACAACAGAACGGGTCATCGCTGGCATACCGCGCCGCACCAAGGCGCGGCGTAGCGCACAGGCGCAGTCCGATGCGCGCCTCGGGCTTCTATTGGCGACGCCTTCGGTACTGTTCATCATCGCGGTGGCGCTCTTCCCGCTCCTCGGGACCATCCGCGACAGCATGTTCAAGATCAGTCTGCGCTTCGCGAATCAGCCCCAGCCGTTCATCGGGTTGGAGAACTATAAGAATCTGCTGCAGGATGATCGATGGTACAACGCCATGCGGATCACCGGGATGGTTTCCGGCGTGTCGGTCGCGGTGGAACTGGTCCTTGGAATGATCATCGCCCTGGCGATCAACCGCGCCTTCGTCGGGCGCGGCATCGTTCGCGCGGCGGTGTTAGTCCCCTGGGCGCTGACCACCGTCGTCTCGGCGAAGATGTGGTCGTGGATCTACGATGCGCGGTACGGCGTCTTCAACGACATCCTGATCCGCCTGCATATCATCGATCAGCCGTTGATCTTCCTGGCGAAGCCGAACTTGACGATCTGGGCGATGATCGGCGCGGAGATTTGGAAGACCACCCCATTCATGGCGCTGCTGATCCTCGCGGGGCTGCAGCTCATCCCGAGCGACATCTACGAGGCGGCTTCGATCGATGGCGCGACCAGTTGGCAGGCCTATTGGCAAATCACCCTGCCGCTGCTCAAGCCGACGATCCTGGTCGCGTTGCTCTTCCGCACGATCGACGCCGTCCGCATGTTCGACTTGCCGCGCGTCTTGACCAACGGCGGACCGGGACAATCGACGGAGACGGTGGTCCTCTATGCGTACAACACCCTCTTTACCAGCCTGAACTTCGGTTACGGGTCCGCGCTGGCGGTGATGACCTTCCTGACGGTGCTGCTCGTGAGTTTCGTCTATATCAAGGTGCTCGGTACTTCGACGGCAGGAGGGCGCTCATGACCGCACCGGCGAAAAATCTCACCACGCGCGAGAGCGCGGCGATCACCCATACGGCGCAGCGGCACCGGATCGCGGTGCTCAAACAGACCGGCTTCTACTTGTTCATCGCGCTGTTCGTCGTCTTCTGCCTGGCACCATTCATCTGGACCCTCTTGACCTCGTTCAAGGGCGGTTCGACGATCTACAACGTGCCGATCAGCTATCTGCCCAATCCGGTCGATCTGGTCAATTACTCGCAGATCTTCCAGCTGGAGCGGTTCCGCTGGTCGCTGCTGAACAGCGCGATCGTGGCGACGAGTGCCACGGCGATCTCGCTGTCGATCGGCTCGTTCTGCGCCTATGCGGTCGCGCGTCTGGACTTTCCGGGCAAGAACTTCTTGCTGGCGGTGGTCCTGGGGATCTCGATGTTCCCCGGCATCGCCATCATCGGGCCGCTCTTCCGGCAGTTCAACGAGTGGGGCCTGACGAACAACTATCTGGCGCTGATCCTGCCGAACGTCACCTTCACCCTGCCGATCTGTATCTGGACGCTGACGGCCTTCTTCCGCGACATGCCGATCGAACTGGAAGAATCGGCGCGGGTCGATGGTTGTACGCGGATGCAGACCTTCTTCAAGATCGTCGCGCCGCTCGCCGCACCGGGGGTCTTCACGGCGGCGATCCTCCTCTTCATCCAGGCGTGGAACGAATTCCTCTTCGCCCGCACCTTCATGAGCCAGCCGCAGCGGCTCACCGCGACGGTTGCCATCGCGCAGTTCGAGGGGGCTGACGCCGCCGCCCAGTACCCGTGGGGCCAGATCACCGCCGCGTCGATCGTGATCACCCTGCCACTGGTCCTGCTGGTCCTCCTCTTCCAGCGCCGGATCATTTCCGGGCTGACGGCTGGGGCGGTCAAGGGCTGACGCGAATGACGAATGACGAATGACGAGTGATGAATAGGGGCGGCGGCGGGCTGAGA
>JAABUS010005836.1_pt1 | contig 15652 bp, 14 predicted proteins | sample 5560161 | NCBI WGS metagenome assembly JAABUS01 (sample SAMN10711885, study PRJNA513376) | rock metagenome | isolation source: Antarctica rocks | place: Antarctica: Victoria Land, Trio Nunatak nord | collected 2016-01-04
ACCAAACCATTGATGAAACAATTCGTGAGCTATAACGTATTCCCATTTATTTTCATCCACGAGTTCTCTCGCATCCTGTTGTGCAACTTCACCATGCAGAGTTGCTGATGTATTTTCCATGGCTCCGCTTACATAATCTCTTCCTGTAATCTGTGCATACTTTGGCCAGGGAAAATTAACACCGGTTATCTTTGAATAAAAAGCGATCATTTCCGGAGTTAAGCCAAATATTTTTCTCGCTACAGGTGCATATTCTTTTTCTACATAATAACTTACTTCTTTGCCTTTGTATTTATCCTTTATAACTGCATAATCATCTACACCCATGAAAAATAAATAAGGTGCATGCGGCAAATTCATTTTCCAAATATCTGTTCGGGTGCCATCACTATTCTTTTTTTGGCTAACCAGCAAACCATTAGAAAGCGTAACATATTTAGCAGGAACAGTCATGCTGATCTCTTCAGTTGTTTTTTGATTCCGTTTATCAATAGTTGGAAACCAGGTTGAATTTGCTTCGGTCTCACCCTGCGTCCATATTTGGGTTGGCTTGTCCTTTTCTTCTCCCTTAGGATTAATAAAATACAAACCTTTTGAATCTGATATCGCTTCGCTGCCTGTAGTTTTCATTTCATTAGGCTTAGAAACATAATTTATATAAACGGTATAGTTTTCATTTGCTTTATAGCTTTTATCTAATGTTATTTTAAGATTCATGCTGTCATAAGAATATTTTACCGTAACATTTTTTCCTGCTTTTACAACAGACACTTCATTAATATTCATGCCTTTTGCATCGAGGTTTAAAGAATCAGTGGGATAGAAATGGGGATGCAATGTTATCCAGGCTTTACCATACATGTATGCTTGTCGTAATCAAATTTTACTTCTAACCTGGTATTTACCAGGTCATTTATTTTAGTGGCTGCAGCACGATATATTTTTTTCGAGGCTTCCTGTTTGATTGAGTCAGCATTTTGTGAACGTGCAGTAAGTGTATTTAATATTAAAACAAAGGAGATAAATCTCTTCATGGGTTAGTAAATTTTATTAATATTAAACTAATATCAATATACAAAAAAATATTTTACCGTTTCTGATCTTTACTTACGGATGAGGTTAAAACTCAAAACCGATATCTTTCCTGTAATACATTCCTTCAAAAGAAATTCTGTTTAAAACCTTTGTTGATTTATCAACTGCTTTTTTTATATCGGCTCCAAAAGAAGAAACTGCCAATACCCGGCCTCCGTTCGTTACGATTTCATTACCCCTTTGCTTTGTTGCTGCATGAAAAATTAAAATATCATTATTATTTCTTACATTTTCTAATCCTGATATTTCTAAATTTTTTTTGTAGTTTCCAGGGTATCCCCCGCTTACTGCCATGATTGTACAGCAAACTCTTTCATCCATTTCTATTTCATAGTCTTGTAACGTACCATTATGTAGAGCCATAAACAATTTAACCAAATCATTTTTCAATCTTGGCAGTACTGCTTCGGTCTCCGGGTCTCCCATGCGGCAATTATATTCTATTACAAAAGGTTCATCTTTTACTTTTATTAATCCAAAAAATATAAAGCCTTTGTACTCCAGGTTTTCCTTATGTATTCCTTTAATTGTCGGAGCGATAATAGTTCTTTCAACTTTTTCCATAAAGATATTATCAGCAAAAGGGACGGGGCTTACACAACCCATTCCGCCGGTATTTAATCCTGTGTCACCTTCACCAATCCGTTTATAATCTTTTGCATGTCCAATAATTTTGTAATCCTTTCCATCTGTAAGCACGAAAACACTTACTTCTATTCCCTGCAAAAATTCTTCAACAACAACTTTGGCGCTTGCTTCTCCGAATTGCCTTTCTTTTATCATAGAAGTAAAAGCCTCTTTTGCCTCTGTTTCGCTTTCGCAGATAACTACACCTTTACCTGCAGCCAGACCATCGGCCTTTAAAACAATCGGTAAAGAGTGTTGAGCTAAATAGATAAGACCATCATCAAAGTTTTCTTCAGTAAATTCTGCATAGCCTGCTGTTGGTATATTATGTCTTTGCATAAAATGCTTGCTAAATGCCTTGCTTCCTTCCAGTTGTGCCCCTGCAGCAGATGGACCACTTATTATTATATTTTCAAGAGATTTCTCTTTTTTAAAAAAATCATATATTCCTGCGACCAGCGGATCTTCAGGACCAACTATTACCATTTCTACTTCCTTATTAATACAAAATCTTTTTATTGCTTCAAAATCCGTAACAGCAATATTTACATTTTCACCGCACATTGCTGTCCCTGCATTTCCCGGTGTTATAAATAACCTTGAGCACATCGTACTTTGTTTTATTTTCCATGCGAAGGCATGCTCACGGCCACCTGATCCTATAATAAGTATATTCATAACAAAAAATAAATTGATAGCAAATTTTAATTCAGGCGAAAGTAGATACTATTTGCAATTGAATAAAGGCGGTTAGAATTTCCTGGTTAAGCAAGTGATTGATATAATCAGTATTTTGAGGCGATTATAATAATAATAAAAATTGTTACAAAACAACAACCTTGTATGGACATAATAACGCCAGTGCAGGAAATATCGAAAAGGAAACATCCTAAAGGACTGTATGTGCTTTTTGCAACGGAAATGTGGGAAAGGTTTAACTACTATGGTATGAGAGCAGTATTGGTACTGTTTATGACAAAAGCATTATTGTTTGATAAAGTTTTTGCATCTAATCTGTATGGCAGTTATACCGGCCTCATTTATTTAACTCCATTGTTAGGGGGATATATTGCAGACAGGTATTGGGGCAACAGAAGGTCTATAATTGCCGGCGGTCTTGTAATGGCTATAGGTGAATTCATTTTGTTTTTTTGCAGTTCTTTGTATAAAAGCTCCCCTCAGTTGTCAGGTATTTTGTTTTATTCTGGTTTAGGTTTTATGATTGCAGGTAATGGATTTTTTAAACCCAATATTTCTTCTTTGGTTGGCCAGCTATATCCAAAAGGCGACCGGAGAATTGATTCTGCCTATACTATATTTTATATGGGTATAAATGTAGGCGGCGCACTCGGTCCGTTTGTTTGCGGTCTTGTTGGTGATACCGGCAATCCTGCTGACTTCAAATGGTCTTTCCTTGCAGGTGGTATTGGTATGATCCTTAGTGTTATTGTACAAAAACTTTTTCATCATAAATATGTAAAAGACCCTGATAATAATATACTTGGCTTAACACCGGCTGATGCTCCTAAGAAAGTTATCAATCCTGTATTCATGATTACAGCTTTGATTATACTGTCTTTGTTTATGATAGGTCTGGTCTATATTGACGCTAAAGTTTTCAGTTATTTGTCATACTTATTATTAGGCGCCGCGATATTTATAGCTGTCTTTATTTTTTCTGATAAATCATTAACCCCCAATGATAAGCGACGTATCGGAGTAATATTTATAGTAGCATTCTTCGTTATTTTTTTTTGGAGCGCTTTTGAACAAGCCGGTGCTTCCTTAACTTTTTTTGCTGAAGAACAAACACAGCGTGATCTTAGTTTTTTTGTTGTTCCTGCGAGTTTATTTCAATCATTGAACTCTATTTTTATTGTAACATTAGCACCTTTATTTGCCTGGCTATGGTTGAAATTGGGTAAGTATGAACCTGCCTCACCTACCAAAATGGCCTGGGGTTTATTTTTACTTGCACTTGGTTATTTATGGATAGCATTTGGTGTAAAAGATGTTAGCGCCAACATTAAAGTAAGTATGATTTGGCTGACAGGAATGTACTTTTTGCACACGTGCGGTGAGTTATGTCTCTCACCTATTGGTTTATCGCTGGTAAATAAATTAGCGCCTTTCAAGTTTGCTTCTTTATTGATGGCTGTATGGTTTTTAGCAAATGCCGCAGCAAATAAATTAGCGGGTATATTGAGTGCTTTATATCCTGAAAAAGGAAAAATTACTTCTTTTATGGGTTATGAAATGCATAACATGTATGAGTTCTTTATGCTCTTTGTAATAATGTCTGGTGTCGCTGCTGCTATCTTGTTTTTTCTTACTAAGAAATTACAAAAAATGATGAATGCAGGTAAAGAAACTTTAAACCCCTGAAGGGGCTTAAAGATCAGCAAAATGAATAGGGAAAACCTGGTTAAAAAAAACATTTTCATTACCATTATGATACTATGAAAAAAATTCTTTTTAACAATCGGTTCTATTTAACTTAAGAAAACCAAAACAGGCACTTAATAAAATAATTCAAAACAGCTTTTTAAACAATAATACATGCAGCAAGAAAAGAAAACATTTAAACCCTTTGTTTCTCCGGAAACAAAAATGAAAGAATTTACTGTAAGGGCTATTGTAATGGGATGTATAATGGGCTGTCTGTTTGGCGCAGCTACCGTGTACCTTGCTTTAAAAGCCGGTTTAACTGTCAGCGCTTCTATTCCTATTGCAGTAATTGCAATCACATTGGGAAGAAAACTTTTCAGAACAACCATTTTAGAAAATAATATTATTCAAACTGCCGGTTCTGCAAGTGAAAGTATTGCTGCAGGAGTAGTTTTTACACTGCCCGGATTTTTGTTTTTATCGTTAGCAGCAGATGGTAAAAGCGTAGGTACGCAATACTTTAATTATATAACCATTTTAGTGCTTGCAATATTTGGAGGCCTTTTAGGAACACTTATGATGATTCCTTTAAGAAGGTCTTTGATTGTGAAGGAACATGATACACTGCCCTATCCTGAAGGTACTGCATGTGCTGCTGTTTTAAAAGCAGGTGAAAAGGGCGGAGAGGTTTCAAAGACAGCCTTTATCGGAGTGGGTGTAGCCCTGACGTATGCTTTTCTGCAAAGGATTTTTCATGTAATAAGTGAAGTGCCGGGTTATGCTACCAGTTTAAGAAATAAATATTTTCCGGCGGCTCATGTTAGTGGCGAAATAACTCCTGAATATTTAGGAGTAGGATATATTATAGGACCGAAGATCGCGGGTGTTTTGGTTGCGGGAGGTGTACTAAGTTGGATGGTTTTAAACCCATTACTGGCGACTTTAATTCAGGATCAAACAATTATAGCACATCAATTGGTTAAGCTGGGTTATTTAAAAGATATCGCAACTTCGGGAGGTGCAGGAAATTGGAATCCTGTTACCCACACTTTTGCAGACACGGCTTCGGCTTTATATCGTGCGTACATCAGGCAAGTAGGTGCAGGAGCTGTAGCTGCCGGAGGTTTTATAACACTGATGAAAACTATTCCTACCATAATATCTTCATTTAAAGAAAGCGTAGGTTCATTAAAAGAAACAAAAGTTACAGGCACGGTACTTCGTACAGAAAGAGATCTGAGCATAAAAGTAGTCTTGTTTGGAAGTATTGCTTTGATAGTATTGATGGCTTTTATACCAATGATACCGGGAGATAGTATTTTAAGCAAGCTGTTATTGGGAATATTGGTCGTGATATTCGGAGCCTTTTTTGTTACAGTTTCTTCAAGAATTGTCGGAATTATAGGTTCGAGTAATAATCCGATAAGTGGAATGACGATAGCTACTGTAATGGCAACATGCCTTGTATTTATCGGCATAGGATGGAGCGGGAAAACATACGAACCAATGGTGCTTGTAGTAGGAGGAATGATATGCATTGCCGCAGCAAATGCTGGTGCAACTTCACAGGATTTAAAAACAGGCTATATAGTAGGAGCTACTCCTAAGTATCAGCAAATTGCTTTGTTCATAGGCGCTATCTTTTCCTCGATAGTTATTGGCTTAACGGTTAAAATTCTGGACTCACCTACAATCGAAATGGCAAGACAAGGCATCACTCATGCGATTGGAAGTGATAAATTTCCTGCACCGCAGGCAACCTTAATGGCAACTTTAATAAAAGGTATATTATCCTTTAACCTGGACTGGCAATTTGTTTTTGTTGGTGTTGCCTTATCAGTAACAATGGAACTTTGCGGAATTAAATCATTAAGCTTTGCTGTCGGAGCTTACCTGCCGCTTTCTACCACACTTCCTATTTTTGCAGGAGGCGCTATCCGGGGTATTGTTGACTGGAGAAAAATTAAAAAAGAAGGTGTAATGGAGGAGGATGACCTGGGTAAAGGAAGCTTGTTTGCAACAGGTCTTGTAGCGGGCGGTGCGCTGGCCGGAGTTGCAGTAGCTTTATTAACGGCAGGAAGTGATAACATAGCAGCGAAGTTGCAAAGCCTGAGCGCCGAACATGGATTAACAAATGTATTGGGAGAGGCAGGATATGAAATAATGGGTGTTCTTTTTTTTACACTTATGGCGTGGTTGCTTTTTAAAACTGCTCTAAAAAAGAATCCTGCAATAGATATTGATGATACCACTGATTATGTTAGAGATATAAAGTGATAGAACCACGATTTTCTGGATTAGAAAGGATTATGAGGAGATAAGTTTTGACCGTTTAATGGATAACAAGTCAATCTTCATTTTTTTGATCTTTTATTTCTCCTTTTGTATCAATTCATTTCACGTCTTAAAGTATTTTTAATCAAATACTGGCAACTCTCTTTGAACTTTTCTTCCGTTCCGCCGTTTACATTTGCAAATTATTTTATGCTATGGCAAAAAGTGGAATTGTTTTAATGAATCTTGGTTCCCCGGATTCGACAGAGGTAAAAGATGTCAGGAAATATCTGATGCAGTTTTTAATGGATGAAAGAGTTATTGACTATCCTTATATTTTAAGATTGCTTCTGGTTGGCGGTATTATCGTTCCGTTTCGGGCCCCAAAATCAGCAGAGGCATATAAATCAGTATGGACTAAAGATGGTTCTCCGCTTATTGTGCTTACCAGGCAATTGCAAGCTGCACTTCAACCAAAGGTAGAAGAACCTGTAGAAATAGCTATGCGATATGGAAATCCAACAATGGAACATGCTTTTGACAGGTTAATGGAAAGAGAACCAGGGTTAGAAGAAGTTGTTGCCATTCCTTTATATCCGCATTATGCCATGTCTTCTTATGAAACAGCAGTTGAGCACGCCAAGGAAGTTCATAAAAGAAAAAAATATCCGTTTTCGCTCTCTTTTATAAAACCATTTTATAATGAGCCTGATTATATACATGCTTTGACAGAAAGCATCAAACCATATCTGCAACAGGAATATGACCAGGTACTATTTAGCTATCACGGTTTGCCGCAGCGGCATATGACAAAGGCCGACCCCACAAAAAATCATTGTTTAAAAGTTCTGAATTGCTGCGAAGTGCCTTCACCTGCACATGCGACCTGTTACCGGCACCAATGCTGGACAACTACACAATTAATAGCAGGTAATCTTAACATACCTAAAGATAAAGTTGGTTTTTCTTTTCAATCAAGGTTAGGCAGAGAAGAATGGCTAAAACCGTATACTGCTTTGCGCCTGGAAGAATTACCAAAAGAGGGAGTGAGGAAGCTTATTATACTGTGCCCGGCTTTTGTCAGCGACTGTCTTGAAACACTCGAAGAGATAGCGATGGAAGGCAAAGAGACTTTTTTACATGCAGGCGGTAAAAGCTTTACTGTAATTCCTTGCTTGAATGTTCATCCTTTGTGGGTTCAATCGCTGGTAACTTGGGTAAAAGATTATGCTGAAGGGAAGATGGAAATGGTATTGGAGGAAGCCTGATAAGTTGAAAATTTAATTATTAATTTTCAGTTCTTTATAATGTCATCTGAAGGTTCTATTTTAGTTGAAACTTTTCTCCATGAGAATTTTAATTGCCTCTGCCATACTTGGTCTGTCTGCTGTTATTGCATTTTGGGTTGCAGGTTCTGCAATAAAATATCGCTCAAAATCGGGTGAGACTATTGTCGTAACTGGTCTGGCAGAAAAAGATTTCATAAGTGACCTTATTGTTTGGAATGGGTCTTACTCCCGTAAATCACTTGACTTAAAAAGCGCTTATGCTTCTTTAAAACAAGATGAAAATACAATCAGGCAATATCTTAAAGGAAAAGGTATTGCCGAAGGTGAAATGGTTTTTTCTTCTGTAGAAATAAATAAGGAATTTAATACCAGGACAGATGAGAATGGAAGGCAGGTTGGCCAGGAATTTACAGGTTACAACCTGACACAAGTGGTAAAAGTTGAATCAGGTAACGTGAACAAGGTTGAAAAAATTTCAAGAGAAGTGACTGAATTAATTGAAAGTGGTATAGAGTTCAATTCTTCGCCTCCGGCGTATTATTATTCAAAATTATCAGATATAAAAATAGATTTACTTGGTAAAGCCAGCAGTGATGCAAGGGCACGTGCCGAAACGATTGCAAAAAATGCCGGAAGCAAACTCAGAAGCTTAAGAAAGGCCAATATGGGTGTTTTCCAAATAACCGGTAAAAATAGTAATGAGGATTATAGTTATGGTGGCGCCTTCAATACTTCACAAAAAAACAAAACCGGTTCTATTACTATCAAAATGGAATTTGCTACAGATTAAAAAAGTTCGTTTCTTACAACTTTTTATTTTCGTATAAATGTACTTATACTTAAAAGCGCTCCACATTATTTTTATTGTAACATGGTTTAGCGGCATGTTTTATATGCCCCGACTCTTCATCTATAATACTGAAGCGAAAGAAAAGCCTGAAGCTATTCGTAATGCTTTGCATGATCAGTTTAATATAATGATGAAACGGTTGTGGTATGGTATCACCTGGCCCTCTGCAATACTTACTTTAATCTTTGGTTTTATAGTTATGTTCAAAGGCAGTTGGAACAAAGTTTTATTTGAGCCGGAGGGAAGTTGGCTGCTGGTTAAGTTGTTTTTTGTAGCAGGATTATATATTTATCATTTTACTCTGCATAATATCTTTAAACAAGAGCTGAAAGGCAGGTTTAAATATACTTCTCAGCAACTGCGCTTATGGAATGAACTTGCTACTGTTTTTCTAATTGCTATAGTAATGTTGGCTGTTGTAAAACAAAGTTTGAGTTTTATTTGGGGTCTTATCGGCTTGCTTGTATTTATTGTTTCATTAATGATCGCAATAAAGATTTACAAATTCATCAGAACGAAAAATAAAACCCCCAACCCTTGAAGGGGCTTAAATCTAACAAGATGAATTTGTTAAATTTTTTTGTTTTGTTGAAGTGTGCGACGCAAGAAAAGCTAAATAAAAGTTCTGTCGCTGGTAACCAAAAACAATCAAAATAAACTTTAAATGGCATCTTAATTTTATGCAATTAATAATCTTGTTTGCTGTTGCATTAGCGTTATCATCCTGCAGTAACTACTCAGCTAATGAAGCTGATACAATTGTTTATGATGGAATAGTGTACACAGTAAATAACAAATTTGAAACTGTACAGGCATTTGCAGTAAAAGACGGAAAAATAATAGCGACGGGAGCTGATGATGAGATATTGAAAAAATACAAAGCAAAAGAAACAATTGATGCAAAAGGACAAGCGGTATATCCTGGTTTTATTGATGCACATTCACACTTTTTAGGCTATGGTCAGTCTTTGTTCATGGTTGATTTGTTTGGAGCAAGCAATTGGGAAGAAGTCATAAAAAGAGTAAAAACATTCGCTGCTCAACACCCGGAGGAAAAATGGATTATTGGTCGAGGCTGGGATCAAAATAAATGGCCGGGGAAATTGTATCCCGCTAATGAAAGATTGAATGAATTGTTTTTGCAAAAACCTGTATTACTAACCAGGGTAGACGGACATGCAGCTATCGTAAACCAGAAAGCATTGGATGTTGCAGCAATTACTCCTGAGCAGAAATTAACCGGAGGCGAGATAGAAACAAAGAATGGAAAACTAACCGGATTACTGATAGATAATGCAGTTGATTTGGTAACGGCTAAAATGCCGGCATCTGCTATAAACGATTATATAAAGTGGTTAACTGAAGCACAAAAAAACTGTTTTGAGGTTGGGTTGACAACTGTGACAGATTGCGGATTGATGTATAATGATGTACAGACGATTGACGGATTGCAGAAGGAAGGGAAGATTGATATGCGTCTCTACATAATGCTAAGTGATGATACAGCTAATTATAAGCGTTACCTGAATAAAGAGCCTTATAAAACAGATAAAATGTTTGTAAAAGGAATTAAGGTATATGCTGACGGTGCATTAGGAAGCCGGGGGGCATGTTTGCTGAAGCCTTACACAGATAAAAAAGGCTGGTATGGCTTTTTGCTGAAGGATAAAGAATACTATGACAGTATAGCCCATGTAATTGCAAAAACGGATTACCAAATGTGCACGCATGCCATTGGTGACAGCGCTAACAGAACAATATTGAATATTTACAATAAGTCCTTGCATGGGAGCAATGATAAGCGATGGCGTATAGAACATGCTCAGGTTATTACCCCTGCTGATTTTTCTTTGCTTTCAAAATCTGCTATCGTACCTTCTGTTCAGCCAACGCATGCTACCAGCGATATGTACTGGGCTGAAGAAAGGTTGGGAACTGAAAGAATAAAAGGTGCATATGCATATAAGCAATTACTGAAACAAAACGGATGGCTTCCGTTGGGAACTGATTTTCCTGTTGAAGATATCAGCCCGTTTAAGACTTTTCTTGCTGCTGTTTTCAGAAGAGATGGAAAGGGGTTTCCACAAAATGGTTTTCAGCTGGAAAATGCTTTAACAAGAGAAGAAGCCATCAGAGGGATGACAATCTGGGCAGCAAAAGCATGTTTTTTAGAAAAAGAAACAGGAAGTATTGAAGCAGGCAAAAAAGCTGATTTTATAATTCTTGATAAAGATTTAATGAAAATACCTGAAAGAGAGGTATTAGCAACGAAAGTAGTTGCAACATTCCTCGGCGGTAAAAGAGTATATAATAACCCTTAAGTATAAAAACCTTATAGGTTTAATTCATCTGCCGGTAACTTTTTTTACCAGTTATTCATTTGTTCTTTTATAATTCTTTCATATTCTTTCGCTTTTTTATCCTTCCAGTCAGGATCGTACCTTACAAACCAGCTTAGCCACAGAGATCGTGATAAGCGCATAAAAACCGGTTGCAGTAATAACAGAGAGACACCATTGAAAACTAACCAATAAATGATACTGTTATCGTACAACGAAAAACCTATTAATACCCACCATGCGATAAAAGTCGCTACGCAATAAGCAAATGTAAGTGCATAACTAACATAGCCTGTGCCATAATAAAAACCCACTTCAATTTCAGTAGGTTGACCACAAACGGGACAATTTTCATTCATTTTCATGTTATTCTTAAGATCATAGGCATTATCTGTCTGATAAATCTTGCCTTCGCGGCAACGTGGGCAGCGATTAGTCAAAACACTCCACAGGTACAACGGTTTCCTGATTTTCTCGGTCATAAAATAAAATTGAAAATGCAAGGTAATCATTCAAAAATGATATAAGATTAATAGGAATCTTATATCATTGCTTTTTGACTAATTATTGATTGCAATTGTTTAGCTGAATGAACTCCGGATTGTCGCCAAAGTGTTTCCCCGTTTTTAAATAATACCAAAGTTGGAACACCTGATATGTTTAAGGAGGTAGCAATTGGCCTGTTTTTATCTACATCTATTTTCAAGATCCGAATGTTGTCACCCATCAACTGTCTTAATTTTTCTAACACAGGTTTCATCATTTTACAGGGTCCGCACCACTCTGCATGAAAATCCACTAATACAGGTTTGTCTCCTTTTATTATGTCACCAAATGTTTCTTTTACTTGTGTATTCATAGTTTTTTTATTTACTTAAGATTACTTTAAAATTAAAAATCTACCTCTTGTAAATGCCACAATTTTCGTACCCATGATAATATTTATAAATCATAAATGCCACTCGTTAAGGCTTATAAACCTTCTGCAATTTTTTCCATCTGAATGCTTCTGCTGCCTTTTATTAAGAAGTAAGTATCACGATAATTACGCTGATGCCACCATTCAGCCGCTTGCGTTGAGTTGTTGAAATATAAAAAAGGGTGAACAGTTTTTGCAAAGTCCCCTCCTACCAGCAGTACTTTTGCCCATGTATATTTTTTTACAAGGTCAATAATATTTTGATGTTCCTGCATACTTTCTTTGCCTAATTCCATCATACCTCCCAGCATAAGCACTTTCGAGTTTGATTTATATTTTGCAATATTTTCGATGGCAAGCCGCATACTTGTCGGATTGGCATTATAAGCATCAAGAATGATATGATTAGAACCTTTGATCAACATTTGACTGCGGCTGTTACCAGGTTCATAAGTTTGTATTGCCTGAACTATTTTTTCGAACGGAACATTAAAATATTTCCCAACAGCTACAGCGCATAATACATTTGGTAAATTATAATCTCCTACTAATTGGGTTTGAATAGTTGCCGGCGATTCTTCATTAATAATTTGTACCTGTAAAAAAGTTTCTGAAGGTAAAGCCTTGCCGGTAACGAACGCATCAGCCGTTCCATAAGTAATTATGTTTTCAATGCCTCTGCTCATTTCATACAAATATTCATAATCACTAAAAATGAAGGCTGTTCCCTTATTCTTATGCAGATAATCAAATAATTCACCCTTCCCTTTTCTTACGCCTTCTATTCCGCCAAAACCTTCCAAATGTGCTTTACCGCAATTTGTAATGATACCATGGGTGGGCTCTGCGTACTCACAATAACTTTCAATTTCTTTCTGATGATTTGCTCCCATTTCTATCACCGCCATTTCTGCATCTTCCCTAACCTGCAGCAAAGTAAGCGGTATTCCGATATGATTATTAAGGTTGCCCTGGGTAGTATAGGTTTTAAAATGAGAAGCTAAAACAACGCTTACGAGTTCTTTTGTAGTTGTTTTGCCATTGCTACCGGTAACAGCTATAAAAGGAATATTGAATTGTTCACGGTGATATTTTGCAAGCAACTGCAGGCTATCCAAAACATTATCAACTTTAAGGATACGACCGCTTTCATTAGCAATTTCAGCATCAACAACAGCGTAAGCTGCGCCTGCTTCAATAGCCTTTTCGGCAAAATCATTACCATTGAAATTAGGTCCGGAAAGTGCAAAGAAAATATCTCCCTGCTTCAGCTTACGTGTATCTGTTTGTACAAAAGGGTGCTGAAGGTAAAGCTCATATAATTGTTCGGTAGTCAAGTGATAAAATTTCCTGAATAAAATTTTGAGAAACCACAATTAAGGGATTGGAAGGATTTTAATGCAAATGATACTTTTTTTACAGGATAATTGGGTTAAGTTAAGATAGCATGAAGCAAACATAATAAATAAGATTAGAAAAAAACAGATAGTATTTGGCATTCAATCTTTATTGTGGCGGAAACTTTTTATAAATTGTTCCCCTATGAAGTATTGTCATTACAACAATCTTTGGTTTTTCATGCTTCATTCCTATTCTATAGTCACCAATACGAATTCTGTAGTAAAATTCATATCCTTTCAGCTTTTTTATGTCTGGAATATCATTAAGATTGTTTGCAGCTTCTAAACTTTCAAGTATAGCTCTTGCGCTTTCCTGAATATATCCCGGGCAATGTTTTAGCTGCTTTAAAAAAACCTTTGTTACGATTACTTCCATGCCATTTCTTTCTTTAGTTCACCCAAAGAAATCGTTTCTTCATTCTGCATATTGTCCATTAACTGACCAAGAAAAAAGTCCTCTAATTCATCATTTTCAATAACGTTAAGAATTTTATCTATTTCTTCTTCACTCCAACTATTTCGTTGTTTCTTGACATAAAAATGATTAGGTGATATACCGATTTTTTCAGCAATAAAAGAGGTTTTATAGCCGCTTTTTTCAATTAAAGCGCCTAATGATTTCCTAAGTATTTGATAGTTTTTAATAATTTCCCTCATGAATTGTTTTATTAATCTTACAAAGATTATACTAATTTTTACAAATTTAGTAAGTGTCTTAATTAAAATTGAGGTAGGAAAGTATTATTATAATTATAAGAAAAGTAAGGAAAACAAAAAAAGCTACCCGATAACCGGATAGCTCTTTGTTTTGTATTCACCCTTTACCTTATCTTTTTTGTCTTCTTGCCGGGAAGAAATTACCTGTTTTTCGTTTATTACCTTCAGGTGATCCGGGTGCAATCATAGCACAACGGAAACCAATAGTGTTACTGCTTTGGTCTTCTTCCATAAATCTGCGTGTGCCAGGGCTTAACCAATACGGCCTGTCGTTCCAACTGCCTCCTTTAATTACTCTTGACTTATCACTTATCAATGTAGTTACTCCATAGCCATAAGTAGCATTACTTAATGAGTCTCCATCAAGAAAGTTTATAGCATAAGATCTCTGATAGTTGCGACGGCTGCGTAAAGTTGAGTCTGATTCATCAATCATTTTTATTCTGCCAAGGCTATCTCTCAGGTTGCCTTCTCCGCCACTCATGTCTATTTTCTGAAAGCGATTACCCCTGAAGGGGTTAAAGTCGTCTGCCTCCATACTTGTCAAAGGACGATATACATCTGCTACCCACTCGCTGACATTTCCGCTCATATTGTATATTCCAAATCCATTAGGAAAAAACGCCGTTACCTCTGCAGGTATAGCTGAACGGTCATTTAAACCACCCGCGACACCCATGTTATCACCACTTCCGCGTTTGAAGTTAGCTAAAAAACTCCCTTGCCATGAACCACGGCGGGTAGCGCGAAGGTTATCGTAACCATCGTTTTGCCATGCAAAAATCTGTCTGTTGCTGTTATTTTCTTCCCCTCGTTTTTTCTCGCTTTTGCGCGGTTGAGGGTTTTGATTGAGATAACCTAATGCAGCATATTCCCACTCAGCTTCACTTGGTAAGCGGTACCCTGGCAATAATACACCATCATCAAAAGCAACACGTGTACGGGCCCGGCCCTGAGCATCTTTCAAATCATTCTTTTTAGGTTTACCTGGAATGCCCTGGTATTCGCCCATAAGGTAAGACTTGGTATTGAAGTTTTCCTGCCCGCCACCTGCAAGCTCAGTTTTAATTACATTTCTATTTTGATAACCCTTTGCGATCAATTCACCCTCATTAACCCTGTCTGTACGCCATACGCTGAAATCATAAGCCTGTTTCCAGGTTACGCCTACAACGGGATAAAAATTATAAGAAGGATGACGAAAATAATATTCTACATAAGGCTCATTATATGCCAGTTCGCTTCTCCATACCAATGTATCAGGTTTTGCACCCTGTACCACTGCTTCATATTGCGGATCAGAGAATACATTTTCTATCCAATGAATATATTCACGGTAGTGAACGTTAGCAACTTCTGTTTTGTCAATAAAAAAAGAGTTAACCGTAACCCGGCGGGGAATATTATTCCAATCTCCCATAATGTCTTCAGTAGTTGCTCCCATGGCAAAAGTACCACCTTCCACAAATACTAATCCAGGGCCGGTTTTAATATCCTTTGCCTTTGCAAGATTATACCCCCCCATATTTTTATCATTATAATTCCAGCCCGTCATTTCTGACTTCTGCGCTTTGTGCTTACATGAAGCTACCAATGCCAAAGATCCAAATAAGATGAAAAAATTTTTTAGACGCACTATTTGTTGCATTTCAAACAATTTAACTTGTAATAAACGGTAGTAAAAAATAATTATTGTAAAGTTTATTCATAAGCTTTGCGAATATAAAAGATTTATCCAGATAATTGAATAACTA
>JAABUS010005838.1_pt1 | contig 15649 bp, 12 predicted proteins | sample 5560161 | NCBI WGS metagenome assembly JAABUS01 (sample SAMN10711885, study PRJNA513376) | rock metagenome | isolation source: Antarctica rocks | place: Antarctica: Victoria Land, Trio Nunatak nord | collected 2016-01-04
GTGTGCGTGGTCCAGCCTTTCCTGCCTTTACTAGGCGCCAAGAAACCGCCGTGGCGTCCGTCCATTGAAGCTAGGATAACAAACAGCCCAAGTACCGGAGGATCGTCACCTGGATAGCGAAGGCACTTGGAACCCTCCTGTCGAGCACGTTCTCTGAGATAGAAAAAGGATCCGAGGATACTAACGGTCGGCAATCACTTACCCTTCTGCTTCGTACGATTGCCTTAATCTCAATCCAAGTAGCTCTCCTAGAAGCTATTCGGCAGATCGAACAGGGCCTCCGGCTTCTCTTCGATCTGCCGCTCATGAACCGCGTTCAGTACGGTGCAGAGGGTCTTCTCCATTAACGGGTACGCGTTTGGGCGCTTCCGCAGGACGGTAAAACAACTCACAAGCGCGATCTCTTCAGGAGATCCAAGCGTACTATCGAAAGGAGGCACGGGATGTCAACGGAGCTTGGAGGATTGAACAAGACCCCGGATGGGATGGTGGTGGGGCTGGTGCAGTTTCAGCTCCCGGTCATTGAGACGCCTGACGACCTCTCGCACCAGACCGAGCGGATCTGCGACAAGGTTGTCCGCACCAAAGAGGGCATGCCCAACCTGGACCTCATCGTCTTCCCCGAGTACTGTCTGCAAGGCCTGAGCATGAGCACCGCGCCGGAGCTGATGTGCAGCATCGACGGTCCGGAGGTGGCCGCTTTCAAGGACGTCTGCCGCGAGCAGGGCGTGTGGGGTTGCTTCTCGGTCATGGAGGAGAACCCCGACGGCAACCCGTGGAACGTCGGTTTGATAATCGACCCAGGGGGTGAGATCGTACTCTACCAGCGCAAACTCCACCCCTGGGTACCCGTCGAACCCTGGCAGCCAGGGGACATGGGCCTCCAGGTGTGCGATGGTCCTGCGGGCTCCAAGCTCGCCCTCATGATCTGTCACGACGGCATGTTCCCTGAGGTGGCCCGCGAGGTGGCTTACAAGGGTGCGAACGTGGCGCTACGCACGGCGGGGTACACCATACCTATCCGCAACGCCTGGAGGATCACCAATCAGGCCAACGCCTTCTGTAACCTCATGTACACTGCCTCGGTTGCCATGGCGGGTACTGACGGTATAAACCGGTCCATGGGCGAGGGCATGATCGGCGACTACGAGGGCGAGACGATCGTGCGTGGCAGCGAGATCCCCGGCGAGGTAGTCATGGGCGAAATATTCCCCAAGCGGGCCGATCAAGCGCGTGAGTACTGGGGGGTGGAGAACAACATCTACCAGCTCGGGCATCGGGGCTTCGTCGCCGTAGAGGGCGGGGTTACGGACTGCCCCTACACCTACATGCAGGACCTGGTGGCAGGCAAGTGGCGCCTCCCCTGGGACGAAAAGGTACGGGTCAAAGATGGTGCTTCCCAAAAGGCTGGAGCGAGTAGCGGCTATCTGGGCGGATCCTGAACGGAGGGCGGATGCTATTCGCGCCGCTGTGCACGAGGGGGCACAGGTCGAGGCATCGGGTGTTTGGCAGGGACGGCGCGTGCTGCACGCCTACTCCATTACCGACACGCAAAACGACAACCGCGTCCAGGCGCACGAGTCTCCGGAACAGCAACCCGGTGAGAGGCCATTGGGGCATACCGCGCGTTTTGTGGTGAACCATGCCCTGTGCGACGTAGTGGTCCTGGCATTAGGAAGGAATCATGTCCCTTCAGCCTGAACCTATCTACGAAGTCCCGGAAGACACAGCCCGCGTCGCCTTTCCGAGGGACGACCCTTTGATGCGGATGCGTGACGAGCTCAGCCCCCTGTGGGAAGATATCGCCAAGCGCCATAAGATGAAGAAGGTGTACGAGGAGGCGTTCTTCTTCCGTACCCTGTGGCAGAACTCCGGCCCATCAATTCCCGGCATCATCCAGTCACTTATGATGACGTCAACCTCGGGCATGCTCTGGAGGAGGTCCCACGCCTTCTCTCCATTCTTGGCTTCCACGCACTCGTGGCCGAACTTCTCGACGATCTTCAAGAGATCGTGCGGGAGACAGCCTCGTCTTCAGCTATAAGGATCTTCAACCGTGATTTCTCGCTATCTCGGCTTCGAGCGCCGTACGGACGCGCGCGAACTCCTCTTGGAGTTGACCGAGCAGTTCAGGGGCGCGGGAGAGGTCCCCGGCGCCACCCAACTCCTGTAGCTCCGCGCAGATGGCGGCCATCTTCTTTGCCCCCATATTTCCACAGCTTCCTTTGAGGGTATGTGTCACCCGCCTCACGGAAGGAGCGTCGCCGCCTTCTATCGCCTCCCGCAAAGCTTTGAGCTGAGTCGGCATGTCCTTAATGAAAAGCTCTGTGAGCTCAGCAAGGATGTCCGGCTCGCCCTCTTCCTGTAGGTCGCGCAAACCTGACAGTACGCTTTTGTCCAGCGGGTCGGTGGCGCCTCCTGGGACCGCGGTGCCGTTAGTTTGTTCTTCGGGAACGGATGCTGCCGTATCCGGCTGCGAGATCCACCGTTCGAGAACCACCTCTAGCTCCTCGACCTTGACCGGCTTGGGCACGTAGTCGTCCATACCTGCCTCTAAAGCCTTCTCCCGGTCTCCCTGCATGGCGTTGGCGGTCATCGCGATTATGGGCGTATGCCGTCCTAGTTCGCTTTCTTCGCTCCTGCGGATCTTGGCGGTGGCTTCGTAGCCATCCATCTCGGGCATCTGCACGTCCATAAGGACGGCTGCGTAGGAAACGTGCGATAGGGCTTCTACGGCCTCAAGGCCGTTTGCTGCTACGTCGGCGCGGTAGCCGAGGTTCTCTAGCATCTTCGCGGCCACCTTCTGGTTCACGGCGTTGTCCTCGGCGACGAGCACCCGAGCGCGATATGCCATCCCTTTATCCCTCTTGCTGCGTCGGGTACTGAGCCGAGATTCCTTCCCTAGTTCGCCTCCCTCGGCCTCCACACCCATCACGGTGGCTATAGCGTCGTGGAGGTGAGATTGCCTCACCGGCTTGGTAACGTAGGCTCCTATGCCGATGCGACGCGCCTCCTCGGTGTCCCCGCGCATGGCCAGCGAGGTCAGTAGGATCAGGCGCACCGATCCGAGAGACGGGTCCTCTTTGATTGCCCGGGCAAGCTGCATGCCGTCCATCCCAGGCATCTGCATGTCCAGGATGGCCAGGTCGTATGGCTCTTCTTTCTCCACAGCATCCCGCAGCGTACTTAGGGCTCGAGGTCCGTCCTCGGCCATCCCGTTTCTCATCCCCCAGGAGACGACCTGCTTATGCACTATCCTGCGGCTGGTGTCGTTGTCGTCCACCACGAGCACTCTGAGTTCGCGCAGGTCGGGCGGGGCGTTCGGCGCGGGGCGCGTCTCCTCCGGCCGCTTCTCGAATCTGGCAGTGAACCAGAACGTGCTACCGTGCCCCGGCTTGCTCTCGACGTCGATCTCACCCCCCATTAACGCCACGAGCTGCTTGCTTATAGCGAGGCCGAGCCCCGTGCCGCCGTAGCGTCGGGTGGTGGAGGCGTCGGCCTGTGTGAACGACCGGAAGAGCCTCGAGTGCTGCTCGGGCGTCATACCTATGCCGGTGTCCGTGACAGAGAAGCGCACCACCTCCTGTTCGGCCCCCTCCAACAGCTCCACGCGCAGCACTACCTCGCCTGCCTCGGTGAACTTTATAGCGTTGCCGATAAGGTTCGTAAGGACCTGCGTGAGGCGTCCGGGGTCACCCCGCAGTACGCTTGGCACCTCCGGCTCGATGAAGTTGGCTAGCTCCAACCCCTTCGCGTGGGCCCGCTCGGCGAAGAGTCCCAGCGCCTCCTCTACAGTGTCGCGGAGGCCGAAGTCTATGATCTCCAGTTCCATCCTTCCGGCCTCTATCTTGGAGAAGTCGAGGATGTCGTTAATGATGGTGAGTAGGTTCTCACCCGAGATGCGAACCGTCTCGGCGTACTCGCGCTGCTCTTGGGTTAGGTCCGTGTCTAGCAGCAGTCCCGTCATGCCGATCACTCCGTTCATCGGCGTACGGATCTCGTGGCTCATGTTCGCCAGGAAGTCGCTCTTGGCGCGGTTGGCTGCTTCGGCCTCTTCCCTGGCCCTTTCCGATTCCTCCTCGGCTTGCCGGCGTTTGGTGATATCCATAATCGAGCCGAGCATCCGTACGGGATCCCCGTTCTCGTCGCGCACCACGTAGCCCCGATCAAAGACGACCCGGTAGTAGCCTTGTCTGTGGCGCAACCGGTATTCGGCCAACCACGTCTGGCCTCCAGTCTCAATCAGTGCCTCGAGGTTCGAGAGTACTCTCTGCCGGTCCTCCGGATGTATCCGCTCCTCCCACCACGCGCCGCTGTTACCGGCTTCCTCTGGCGCGTAGCCGAGCATAGGCTGGGTAGCGCCCGCCCACCTCTGCACGCCACTCCTCAGGTCGTTGTCCCAGATGACCTCGTTAGTGGCCTGGGTGACTAGGCGGAAGCGCTCCTCGCTCTCGCGGATCTGCCGGTCGGCCCTCTTACGTTCGGTAATATCTTCTACCGTCCCTTCGAGACCCAGCAACTCCCCGGTTCCGTTTCTGACCGCCCGCGCGCTAAGAGAGAACCAGATCTTCTTATCATCCTTGCGACGACCTAGTCCCTCGAACCCGTAGACGTCGCCCTTCTCCCGCACCTGCCGGACGAACTCTTCTCGTTGGCCGGCATCCACATACAGGTCGCGACCGACGCTCGAAACGGATGTCGTCATCTCTTCCGGAGAATCGTAGCCGAATATGCGTGCCATGGCGGGGTTTACCGTGACCAGACGTCCATCCAGCGTGCTCTGGTAGATGCCCTCAAGAGCGTTCTCGAAGATACTCCGATACTTCTGCTCGGCCTGCCGTACGTTGGTGGCGAACAGATACACGATAACCGCAAAAACCGGAATCACCATCAGCGGGACGTAGGAGGTCGCCGAGATCAAGCCGACCGCTGCGCTGATGCCGATAACCACGCAAGCGACTACGATGCCGCCCCACGGAATGAGCAGAAAACTGGCTATGAATATTGGGAAAGCGAACACCACGTAGGCGCTCTTGAGGATGGCATCTTGGAAAAGGAAGAGCGGCCCGAAGACCAAGAACACTATCGTGATTACGCTTGTCAGGCGCACAAAACCAATCCGGTTGACGAGAAGCATCAAGAGCAGAACGGCCAAGGAGACCCCGTCGGAGAGATAGTAGATGCGCTCCGCATGGACTACGTTGGATATGGTTATGCCAAGACCTGTCAGCACCATGCCCCACAGGATGATCGCTAAGATGCGACCCTTGTAGCTCGGATCGCGACTCTGGCTACGAAGGTGGGACCACACGACTTCCTCCTCTATCCTTCCTCCACAAGCGCTACAATCAGCATGATATCCGCCCCGGATATCATAACAATACTCTATCTTTATCGACCGCTGTCTCGCAAACCTTTAGCAACCCGCAGATGCCTGGGCGACAGATCAGCCGTGCCAGCTACACAATTGGAGATGCTGTCGAAGCATTGAACGCGAGGAGCGCAGCCTGTAAGGTTTGATCCATTAGTGCTCGCTGGACGAGCGGCCGCCCTTGCCAACGCGGACTCTTGCCGCACGACCTCGTCGCTGGGGCCCAGAAGATCTCAGAGAATAGTACTTCGTTCGTATGACAGGGTGGCGGCGACCCGGCGGGTACCTTATATTGGGCTTTGAAGGTTTTTCAGCCTCGCTGATAACTGAATAATAAGCTGTAGAGGTGGCCTAGAAAGGACCAAGTATGAGACGAATTTTGCTACTTATGCTGCTTTCCACGATGCTACTAGCCGACTGGACCGGGGCGGCAACCGCCGAGCCCCACAAAAACCAGATCCTGGTGCCGGCCTCCTGCGATAGCGGTCAGAACTACACATTTGTCATCAACGGGATGAGCAAGGTAGGCCAGATACGCGGAAGTACGGACAACATCGTGATCAAGAGGTTTACCGTCACCTACATCGACTCGGACGGGACCCGGTTAGGAGGCGACGAGTTCGACCAGGGCAACAAGAATGGTGTGCAGAGTGATCTAATAAGCTGCAAGGGCCAGACCACGACCGAGCTTCAGGGCCTCGGGACGGTTACAGCGGTGTTCGAGTTCCAGGGTTTCGTCACCCCCCGAGGCAAACAGTGAATAAACGAGGAACCTCCACCTCAGCAATCTTTGCACGCCCGAATTAGAAGCGGGTTCCCCGAAGCGCCATTGAATTCTGGATACGCTCCACTTCTTTGTCCTGGAGGTGCGCCCTTACTGTTCTCGTGACTTCTCCTGGGCCAGGAAACGCTCTGCGTCGCCCAGGGCCGTGAATGAGAAGGCGTAAGCGGCGAGGAAGATCGTTACTCCTATGGCCCCGTACACCAGGGCCACGTTCCCCGTCTGCTCGATCACCACGCCGCCGACGAAGGTGCCAAGAGGGATGGCCGACCACGAGAGAACCGAGACGACGCTCTGGACACGACCCAGCATATGATCTGGAACGATCGTTTGTAGGAGGCTGTTACTGTTTATGTCGAAAAGCACCACGAGCCCCCATATCGATGCCCACAGTAACATTCCGGCCCAGTACCGGTGCGTCGAGGCCAGAGCCACGATGAGGACTCCGCCGAGCATCAGCGTGCCGAGCAACATTTTGCCGAAGGGGAGACGCTCGCGCAGCGGTTTGGCCGCCAGCGCCAGCGCGATCATCCCGGTGCTCCCCGCCGCATAAAGAAGGCCCACCTGAGTGTCGCTGGCTTCTAACCGCTCCTTGGCGAAGAACACTAGCTGGGCATAGATAGTGAACCCCACGCAGTTGACCAGCGCCATCACGAAGCAGGTATTGCGCAAGACCGGATGGCCCAGCACGTAGTTCAATCCCCCGGCGACGTCGCGGCGGAAGCTCGCAGACCCCTCTTGGCGTGCGCCGGCAGCGTTGAAGCTGGTTCCTATGGTTCTAAACGACAGCGCGGACAGGAAGAACGACAGAGCATCGATAATCAGAACCGCGTAGACGGGAACCAGCGCCACTACCGAGCCGGCCAGCAGCGGACCCACGACTGCCGCCGCCGCGTAGCTGGCCTGGAGGCGCCCATTCGCCGCCGCCAAGTCCTCCTTCTTCACCAGGCTGGGTATGGCAGCAAACTCTGCGGCGTTGAAGCAGATCCAGAGTGTCGAGCTCGCGAATCCTACCGCATAGAGCCACCAGACCGGCAGCAGACCCGTTACGGCCAGCAGTGGGACAGAAGAGATAACCATCGCCTGCGCAACATCGGTCCAGATCATCAACCGCTTGCGGTCAACCCGGTCCACCCAAACACCGATGACAAGACCAAAAAGCAGATAGGGAACGTACTCGGCCGCGGTGACGAGGGCCAGGTTTAGAGCCGAACCGGTTAGCTTGTACACCAGGAGCGGTAGCACGAAGACGGTAAATGAGCTGCCGACGTTCGAAACGGTTTGTCCAAACAAGAACCTCCAGAAATCCGTGCTAAATCCTCTCCCGTGGGGAGCTTTCGCAGAATTGGATCCCGGAACAGGGCGCGTCATAGGGCGAGTCGTTCTAGCGTTGCCCTGGTCACGCGAAAATGGCGCGCATAGTCCAGGATGAAGCGGGCAACGTGACCTTTCCGCCTCCCGTTCATGCCCGACGCAAACTGCTCGGTCAGGCGGCATCCGCTAGCTTGGTCGCTACCCGTCGCTTGCCTTCCGTAAGACCCGCGAAGACCAAGAGATATCCCGCTGGCCAAACTAAGATTTCGAGTCGAAATAGCGTCGACCTTCAAAGAGTACGCCCGGGCCGCGGGGTTGCTCCGTCGTGCGATGGTCAACCAGCCAGCGCGGAGAATCGGCGAGCAACGATTCGGCCGCTTCGCCTCCGAGCGGTTCAAAGAAGTAGTAACGCTGGGCTTGATCGCAGCCCATATTCTGTAGCTGACGCAGTTGCTCGAGTGTCCTTACACCCTCCGCGACTGCCCTCATACTCACCGCATGTGCAAGATCTATCACGAGCTGGACGATGGCCGTGTCTTCGGGGCTCTTTCCGAGCCCATCGACGAACATCTTGTCTATCTTTAGATCGTCCAAAGGGAATTGTCGCAAGGAAGCGAGCGAAGAGTAGCCTGTGCCAAAGTCATCGATGGCGAGCTGTACCCCCAACTCTTTCAGTTCCAACAGCAGACCGACAGCATACCGAACGTCGTCCGCGACCACACTCTCTGTGATCTCCAACTGAAGGCAGTGCGGATCCAACCCGGTCTCTCGTAGGATTTCAGCGAGCTTCTGGGCCAGAGTAGGCTCTTGAAACTGCTTTACGGAAAGGTTTACGCTCGTAACTAGCGACGAAGCGGCAGGGTGCCGTATCTGCCACTCGCGGGCCTGGCGACAGGTTTCCCGGAGCATCCAGAGCCCCAGCGGGACGATCAGTCCCGTCTCCTCGGCAAGCGGAATGAACTCCCCGGGGAGGATCAACCCGCGCTCCGGATGCTCCCAGCGCACCAGGGCTTCCATACCGACGATCCTGCCGCTGCTCAGCAAGACCTTGGGCTGGTAATAGATCCTGAGCTGTCTACCCTCGATGGCATACCTGAGATCATTCTCGAGCTCCAGCCGCCGCAGCGCTTCATCGTGCATGTCCGGGTTGAACACTTCGCAGCGCGCCTTGCCCTTTTTCTTGGCCTTATATAAGGCTACGTCGGCGTTGCGTAGCAGGAGGTTCGGCTCTCGGTCTACACCCTCGCTCAGCGATATGCCCACGCTTGTACCGACAAAAATTTGCCGGCCTCCGATCTCGATGGGCGCTCCCAACGCTTCGATGATTCGCCCGGCGACGCGGATGGTATCACCAACGTCCGCCACGCCGTCGAGCAGAACGGTAAACTCGTCCCCGCCAAGACGCGCGGCGGAATCCCCAGGTCTCAAGCAGGCCTGCAGGCGCCGCGCCACCGTGATCAGCAGCTTGTCTCCCGCTTCGTGGCCCAAGGAGTCGTTTACAACCTTGAAGTGATCCAGGTCCATGAACAGCACCGCCCGAAGTTCCCGGTCCCTGTGTGAGTGATCCAGGGCTTTTTGGAGACGGTCGAGGAACAGCGTGCGGTTCGGAAGGCCCGTGAGGGCATCGTGAAGCGCCCTGTGGTTGTTCTGGAGGTAGGCATGATCGAGGCTTCTGGCAAGCAGGTAGACGATCATAGTTACGGCCGCGAACGTGAACAATGAAAGCAGGTTTATGGCGAAGCCACCGAGGACAAGGACGCCGATCACCACAACGCAGACGAGGATTCCACCCCAGGGTATGAGCAAGAAGCTCGCTATGAAGACCGGTATGCACATGACGATAAAAGCATTCGCCAGGGTGTCTTCGTTCAAGAAAATCATCGATGCGGCGACTATAAGGCCCACGGTCAGCACACAGGCTACTCTCATGTACCCCAGCCAGTTAACTACGAACAATCCCGCGAGGAGGGCCAGAAAGACGGCATTGGACACATTGTACTCGTATTGACCTCGCAAGAGATTCGCGATGGACAAGACAGTCGCGGTGGCCGCTATTGCGAGGATAACGACGGCCAGGATACGCCCCCTGCGCCGAACGTCTTGGTCCTGTACGTTGACTTCGAGCGTCATCGCGTGGCTACCCTGCCGGGCCCGGGTCTCAGGCATCCGTCGACACGTTCCCTTTTTGTATAATTGTCTTTGTTTTTCGCAAACTTCTCTACAAAGGTTATCGGACACAGTATAGAAAACCTTTAGGAGTCGAACTTTTCTACGAAACGCGCCGGCCGCTGCCAAAGTCGCCGACTAGACCGACACGTGGAAAGGTGTGGCGCGAGAGGCGGCATCTCTTACCCAGGCTCCCCCAACGTAGCCTGATACAGTCCCAAGGCGGACAATACGATGCTGCGGATGACGGAGGTGGGCGCGTACAAGACTTTCGCGGTCCACATCTCGGCGTAGTCGTTCTTGAACGGGCGCTCGTTGGCCATCAGGTAGCGGGCGGCGAGGTGTAGAGGTTCCCGCGGCACGGGCCGACCGGCGCGATAGTAGTGAAGCAGGGCGAGCAGGACGAGTCCTGTCTCCTCTGCCGTAGGCACGTATTGTCCCCAAGAACCATCCGTACGCTGGGCACAGACGAGCCAGTCCAGGACATCGTCCATCTGCTCCGGAACGTGAGGCAGTAAGGCTATAAGGACCTGGCTGGTCGGATAATAGACGGAGGCATGCCATTTGTCTCCCCAGTAGCAGCCCGCAGGGTCGCGCGCATCGAGCACGTAGGATAGTATCTTGTCGCGCACTCGCGGGCGATCTTTTTCGGGGAGCGTTTCGAGCGCCTCCAGGACGTGAAGGTTCGCGCTGATCGATGGATGGCGCTCGTGGTCGAAGACGGCAAAGTGCTCCTCGCGTTCGTATTCAAGCAGGCACGTCCCGTCCACGTCGTAACCGGCGCGGTGGAGCACCAGGAGCACAGTGGAAGTGTCGTCAGAGTCGGGAAGTGCGGAGGGGGAGGAGCCTACGCCCCCGGGCGACCAATAGTTGCGGAGGTAGTCGTAGTGAGGACGCAAAGCATCTTCGTGACCGGAAATCAGGCATCCGCAATGCAGGTAGTAGATGACCCATGACCGGATGAATATGCCGCAAGGCTCTACGACCGGTAACCCGCCACCATCCCGACGCATCGCCTCTTCCAGGTACGCGGCGCTCTCCGGAAAGCGGCCGCGCCAATCCGGTACCTGGCTCAACAGCCACGCGGTGGCCGATGGGGAATCTACCACGGACCCGTTGGGCGAAAGCAGGCTCGCGATGTCTTTCGGATCGACGGCGTCTGCGAAAGCTTCAAGAGAGAATAACGCCGTTGTCTTTCTTTCGAAGAGTCCGTTTGTCGGTAGGAGCTGCAGCTTCCGATCGCGCTCTATCTCGTAATGACGTAATTGAGCGTAAGGGAGATCCAGGCCCATCTTCTGACCCTCGTCGAGAAGGGTGGGTAGGATCATCTCGAACCCTGCCGTGGGCTGAACGTCTTCGTCGAGCCTGCCAGCATGCTGCCAGATGTAATGCTCGCCGGCCAACCGTTGCTCGTGGTCGCGTTGACGGGACCCGAAACGGCCCAGCAGCAACACCACCGCCAGGGTGCTGAGCAACCGGTCGTGGATATAGGGGATCCTACTGCCCCAGCTGCCATCGATGTGCTGGCGCTCAGTCAAATTCTCCAGTAAATGCGGATACGCCAGACTCCCATCCTCATCGGTCAGTCGAGCAGCCCAGGATGTGTCGTAGGCGCTGGACTGCGTAAGGTGTGAAAGGTCTGTTCTCAATAACTCATCTACCGCAAGGTTCAGGTAGGACGCGAGACGCACGCTAGACCGTTACCTTCCGGACGAAGCCGGACGAAGCTGACCGAAACAGGCCGCGCAGGCAAGACGATTCCCCAGATTTGCACAGCAAAGCATCCCCCACGACCGTTGGCGTGCCCTCCTCTTAGGCGAGTGTCCCGTTACAAACGGGTTCATTCGCATTATTGTTGTTATTTATATAATATAATGAGTATCAAGTGTAGCGTCAAGCTCGTCGCTAACTTTGTCGCGAAACGAACTGTCACGCCAGGTTTGTCGAGGAGGTGTTTAGTAGCTTGAATGCACGATTCGTATCTGCTCCCCAACTATCCGAGTGGCTCGGCTGGTCCGCGGAGCGGGTGGCGCGGTGGGTCTCTGCTCGAGAGCGGCCCGTCGTGATGGGGTGGCCCTTCAACGGTACGCGCCGCTGGTATCTCATACACCGGCGCAAGCATCCGGATAACGCGGACTACATGACGAGCATAATCCGGCGCCAAGCGGAATTGCACCGCTTAGTCTTCGCCCACGGGGTGAGCGTGATAGTCGCGCCGGGGTTCGGGGCTGAACTGCTCCAACGCGGGGTATCATACACGCGATATGTACTAGGCGGCTTGTTGCAACTGTCGAACGATGAGGTCTACCGGGAGATGTTCGACGCTGGGGTGCGGCTTCGTTTCTACGGCGACTATGAGGAAGTGCTCGATGCGCCGGAGTTTCGCCCCTTGCTGGACGCGTGCGCGGACCTGACGGCGGCCACCGAGTCAAGAGATGGGCCTTTGCTACTGATAGGTTTGTTCGCCGACGCGCCGTATCCGAAACTGGCTCGCTTGAGCGTCGAGTTCGCGAAGAAGCGAGGCCGGCCACCGAACCGGCTGGAGTTGATCGAAGCCTACTACGGGCTGGCCGTGCCTGATCTTAGCCTGTACGTGGGCTTCGCTCAATCCGCGTTGTTCGACGTTCCGTTACTTGCGACCGGCGAGGAGGATTTATATGCTACCCTGACTCCTTCGCCGGATCTGACCGAGAGACAGTTACGCGAGATCCTCTACGACCATCTCGTGACTCGCCGTACACCAGAGGCCGATTACGAAGCGCTGACAGACGAAGCGCAAGAGGAGCTCGCAAGATACGTAGTACGCTACTCCGGGGCCACACTAGGAGTCGGTTGCGTAGATCCCCTTACTGGCATATGGAACCCGCTGTTACCGGACAAGGATCACTAGAGTAACCGGACGACAGGCTACGCTTCCGGCTTTCGATCCACCGCCCGATGGCATGATGACGACCATCATGCGCTTCATCAAGGCTAACGGCCTTGAAGCCGTGATTGCCCTCGCCCCCAGCCTCTTGTACAGCACCGATTTCGGCACAGTCCAGTTTCCACTGGACGGTTCGGGCTTCGCCATGCGGGCCGTGTACGCGCGGAGCGTCAGCCGCTGCCCAGGATGCGGTCGAGGAAGACTCAACCTGCCTCAAGTTGAGTGCCGTAGAGGGTTAAGTCAGCCTTATGTCGTGCGCGAGGTCGACGGTCAGGTCCAGGGTGAGGTTTCGTAGAGCTATTCACGCAGCGCTACTGGCGGTGTCCGCTCTCTCGAAAGCTCTGGCCATTACAATGTCTTCATGGAGCCACATAAGGTGTTCGTTGGCCAGAGGGTGCAGTTACCGGAATGGCATGGCACCCCTGATCAGCTTATCGAGCCGCCAATGGTAGAGGAGATCTCTACCGAGCACAGAGCTTTCTCGACGCATACGCTGGCGAAGGTAGTGTGGTCGGTAAGGGAGCTTGATTTGGAGATTACAGAGAGCGTCGTGATGGAGAATGCGGCTTCCACCCTCACCATGCTGCAAAAACTCAAAGATCTGGGTGTCAACATTGCCATAGACGACTTCGGAACCGGCTACTCGTCGCTCTCCTACCTCAGACGCTTCCCGGTGGATTTCCTGAAGATCGATCGTTCGTTGATCCAGGGATTGGGCCAAAATCCCAGGGATGAGGCGATAGTGTCAGCGGTGATAACCCTAGCGCACAGCCTGGATGAGCGAGTTGTAGCTGAGGGCGTGGAGACCGAAAGGCAGCTCGACTGTTTGCGAGAGATCGGATGCGACTTCGCTCAAGGCTACTACTTCGCTAAAGCGCTACCCGCCAATGAGGTGGGTACGCTGCTCGGTAACGGAGGTAGCGGCGCATAGTGTCATCTTGGGATTATGGTGTCATCTACCAAGCAGTACGTAGGGCACTCCGAGGAATTGGAGCTAGTCTCGATGTTAGTTGAGCGTCCCGAAGCCGAGAAAGCGAGAAGTCAAGGTTGAAGATCCTTATAGCCGAAGACGATGCAATCTCCCGCACTATCCTCAAGAAAACTATCGAGAAGTCCGGCCACGAGTGCCTGGAGGCCGAGGACGGAGAGAAGGCCTGGGAGATCTACCAAAACACAGAAGATGTGGACGTCATCATAAGTGACTGGATGATGCCGGGCATCGATGGGCCGGAGTTTTGCCGCAGGGTGCGGCAGAAGAACGCCTCCTCATACACTTTCTTCATCTTCCTTACGGCGCTCGGCGATAAAGAGCACCTGCTGGAGGGCATGAAGGCTGGCGCTGACGACTACCTCTCAAAGCCTTTAGACCGCGAGCAGTTACAAGTGCGTCTGGTCGCTGCCTCCCGGGTAAATTTGCTGCACCGGCAGCTCAACGAGCAAAACCAGCAACTCAACGAACAGAAGGCTGAGCTTGAGAAGCTCAACCGGGAGTTGTTCGCCCTGGCGCGGCGTGACCCACTGACCAATCTGAGTAACCGGCTTCTGCTGCACGAAGATCTAAAGATCCTGAGTGCCCAGACGGAGCGCTACGTTCGAGGCTACTGCGTGATGCTCTGCGACATCGACTGCTTCAAGCTATACAACGACACCTATGGCCATCTGGCCGGGGACGAGGTACTCAAGAAAGTGGCAGAAGTGATCTCCGGGAACCTCAGAGCGGGCGATACAGCCTACCGTTACGGGGGCGAGGAGTTCTTGACCATCCTACCAGAACAAACCCTGGAGTCTGCGACTCCTGCCGCCGAGCGTCTTCGCCGCAGCGTAGAAGGTCTCGCCATCACCCATGAGACAAGGACGCCGCCGGGGGTCGTGACAATCAGCGTGGGCTTGGCCACCTTCTCACAAGGCGAGAAGAGATCGTTTGAGAAACTGCTCAAGGAAGCCGATGACGCCCTCTACGCGGCGAAGGAGGCTGGCCGCAACCGAATCATGGTCCACCGCACGACAGCCAGTGCTTAGAGGCTGAGGATCTTAAAGATCTCACCCTTGGAACGCTAGAGCGTATGGATTGCCTCTTCCTGGACACAAACGTCCTCTTCTCGGCCGCCTACCGGAAGGACGCCGGGGTGCGGATGAAGATGTCGCCGCTTCTTTTGATGTTCTCGAGGACCCCACGATTTGCGGGATTGCGGATAGCCTGGGTGGCTATGAGCCCGGCCCTCGTTAGTCGCCCTTCCTCTATTAGTCGCCTGGCCCGCTCGAAGAAGTAGCACACCAGGTCGGGGGACCCGGCGATTCCTCCCTCGTAAACGTTTTTGAGCGCGTCGAAATAGTCGTTGCCCAGGATCCCTCGTATGCGCCGGCCTCCTAAAAACGGAGGGTTGCCGACCACGACGTCCGCCTCGGGCCAATCGGGCTCGGTTGGGTTGCCTCGCTCGTCTCGCGCGAGGATAGCATCCATCTCCACGACGTTTGTCATTGGACCTAGGATCGGGTCGGGCGGGGAGCCGTTTAGGTTGAGAGCGGGGTGCTCGGCCTTGAGGTCCACGATGAGGCGGCGGACGGAAGGCGGCAGGACGCGCCTCTTCGCAGGCTTCGACCCAAAGAGGCTTTCCATGCCGACCTCCTCGAAGCCCGCGATCCTGCGGTAGAGGGTCCTCTCAGAAACCCCGGTCTCGGCCGACCGCTCGGGCACGGGCTCGCCGAAGAGGACCAGCGGCCTGATCCTCTCATACTCCCTCTGCTCCTCCCAGATGCATAAGAGCTCCAGTTGTTCCCAGCGAAGCTCGTCGGTGCGCTCCAGGCGCTTCCTCTTGCGCCTTCCCATGCTTCCCCCCTCCGTAGAGCGATGTGTGGGAGCGGAAGAATGCCACGTCCAGGACTTTCCGGCCAGCCGGAGGGATTCGGAACCTTTCGCGGGATCTGCCAGGCCCCGCTGCAGCCATACGGTGCGCTATTGTTGGCCTAGAGCGATTTGCGAATAGAGTGGTCTCGTGCAAATATGTTGCGCATGAGCATCTACTCGAAGGACCTAAGAACCAGAGCGGTAGCCTCGGTGGATCGGGGAACCCCTAGAAAAGAGGTTGTGGAG
>JAABUS010005839.1_pt1 | contig 15647 bp, 16 predicted proteins | sample 5560161 | NCBI WGS metagenome assembly JAABUS01 (sample SAMN10711885, study PRJNA513376) | rock metagenome | isolation source: Antarctica rocks | place: Antarctica: Victoria Land, Trio Nunatak nord | collected 2016-01-04
GGATGGGGCATGGGGTATGGGGATTTTGTGGGGGGAGGATGGTGGGATGGAGGGAAGAGGAGAGATCGATGGGGATGAGGATAGCGAAAGGAAGGGTAGAATCAAGGGGATCGCGGAAGCGGGAGCAGGCTTGTTGATGTTGTTGAGAGTTTGTGTCTCGGGCATTATTATAAGCAGGCTCACTCAATACCAACACTTGGGTAAAAGGGACGAAAGGAGACAGTTGTGCGGGGGACGGTGTGGTTGTCAGAGCGCGAGGCATCACAATGCGCATTGAAGATGGTGTTGTCAAGGTGTCGCATGCTCTATCACATCTCTCATCGCTCCTCTCTCATATCTATCCAGGCTCGCACACCCTTCCCAGCACTCTAAACCCGGGCTCCATCTGCCCAGCCTTCCGCATCTCACATATCGCCGCGGCCGCGACAGACTTCACATTACTCCCAGTCCCCACTCCCCGTCCTCCTCCCCCACGCCTTCGATAACGGAACAGTAAAATGCCCACCCCTTCAAAGACTTGCGCACTTCTAGCCAGAGAGGCTGGCTAGACGCGGTGATATCAAATTCGTTTCCGTGTCATTTGCTGTAACCGTAAGAAAAAGACCAGGGGATGCAAATTAAAAGAGGAAAACAGCCTGTATGAGCCGAGAACGCCGGGTAACGATGATGGAGTTGTGTATGTAGGCGATGCGGAACGATGGGATCTATGTGCACGAAAAGAAGAAAAAGAAAGTAGGTGGAAGCGGGCGGTCGAAAAGGTGTGGAAAAGGTAAGTCGAAGACCATGGTTTGAGGCTTGGAGGGTGGGACTTGTGAAGATGATTGTCGCACGTATTGGGTGATTATGCAGTTGATGGGGTGTTGCTGAAGCCGAATCACAGGCTCATGGTCAACCATTCCCATTCCTGCGAATTGCTGATCGGCCCACCAGCCGTCATGGGCTGCTGCAAACTCGGTGCCGTAGCTCCGAAACCTTGCGCAGGTACTAAAGTGCTCGGGGTGGACTGGTGAAGACTTGACTGAGGGTTTATCGCCGGGGCAGGTGTAGTTGTTTTGCTACCCGCATCGTCCGCGTCAACCATCTCGGTTTCTGGACCGGCTCGACTCCCCTGCTTTTCGTGTCTTCGTTGGCGTTTGGAAGTTACGGCAGCCGCGACTGGCCGAGTGGTTGTATTGTTGACGGGTACGATAGATGTAGGTTTGGGTGGCGCTGCTGCAATTGGCACTACACCTCCTTTGATGATACCAGGAACGGCAGGACCGTAGCTCGTGGGTGTGCTTCCTTCTGTGGATCCTCCTGTTGAGCCTTGAGCGGACGATGGCGACGCCGAGTCGTTGAGGCTAGGTGGTTTGGCGGACGTGGGTGTTGTTGCCGGGGTGTGCTGGATGGAGTTCTTGCGGGATGCCTTTTTCGAAGAACGGGTCGAAGTACCAATCGGCAGCTGGGTACCGCTGCCACGGTTGCGTTTCTTAATGACGTCCGTCTTTAGTGAGAGCGGACGAACGACTCCATGAAGCTTGAGGAACAAGCCGCAGGCGTTGCAGAGAGGATGACCTTCTGGATTTCGACGCCACAAAGGGGTGGTCTGAGTAAAGCAATTGGTGCACGTGGTGGGCACTCCATTATTCTCGCCGTTCTTGGAACCACCAGGGCTACCGGGACGGGATGGAGCCACACTGCTGTATCCAGATTCAGGGGGAGAGTTGGGCGAAGATTGCGGCCTGATCTGCATCTGTTGCTGCTGGGCGAGCTGCACAGCGTTCGGCGTAGAACTGATCCTCGGGATCTTTTGCGATCTCTGCGAGTCATTGTTTCGATGTCTGACGTCGCTCACGGATGCGGCTGACCCGGTGCCTCGATGCAGCCCGCCTCCTTGCGTCCAGTCTTGCGGGGATACCATCTCGGTTCCGCCTATGGTTACCTGCTTCCGAGGCGGACCTTTGGGATATCGTGCCGCCATATGGTTGATCTGGCCGCCCATAGTGGGATCCCACGCCATGGAGTTCTGCATTACATAACTCGGGTCTTCTATTGGCTGGTACTCTGTCTGCATCATGATAGACCCGTCCTGAAAGGTATCTCCTTCATCATCCTCATTGTCAGAATCACCACCAAAAGAGAACATGTTTTCGTGACGTGCAATGTTCATTGCGGGGGAGTGTGAGTTGGTATATCCCGCATGTAAGGTGTGCGAGGGGTTAATATGTTGCTGCATGGTGAATGCAGGGGCGCTGAGGTTGATGGCAGACGGAGTGCCCGCTGAGGTTACAGCGCTGAACATAGACTCGTGGTTCGGATTGTAGATGTACTGTGGCTGCATATTCGACAGGGCTGACGGCCGGCTGGTCGAGTAATTCTGCATGGCACGTTGTTGACGATCGAAATACATATGCTCGGTCTCGTGTAGAGGCTGTGGCGTGGAGCTTGTCGAAGGGTACCCTGAACCAGGTGGAGAATGGTAGTCTAAAGAATTTAAGGAAGACCCCAAGGGAACATGCTTGTGACTTGTTGTATACGGTCCGTGAGGGGCCAGCGGGGAAGCAGTGGGCGAGAAAGCGAAGTTTTGCTGGTATGGCCCAGCGGAATGTAGGATTGGATCATCGCTCAAGCCGTATGTGTCGAGACTGAATGGTAGGTTGGAGTAGCTCCCACTATACAAAGAGTATGGACCTTGGGGTGCCGTTTGATCGAGGTTGTAGTCGGGTACGCCGGCATCTCCTGCAGACTCGTTTGGTATGACGATGTTGTTCGTGGGATGGACCTGAGGGGAGAATTCGGCAGGTCGTTTCCTTGGCTATACCCAGAAGTGTCAGCCAAACCCATACTGCGTCGTCAGCGAATGGACTCTACAAACCCGTGTCTCGTCGATGCTAGTCTTGCGCACCCGTCGCTGGATATAGCTAAACTCGTTGCTTCTCGAACGATCTTGCGGTGGCGCGGAAGGTGGAAACTCGGGATGCGACTGCTGTTGAACTGCCTTTTTCGTCTTGATGGGGATAGCTGAAGCCATCGCTGTCGAGGGCGCTAATGCTTTCTCGGAGGGAGGCGACGGCGATATGCCAGCGGGAGAAGCGATCGAGCCCGAGAAGATGTAGTCGTCAATGTTCATCGGATCATCTCGCGCATTGTTTGTGTCGTCGAGAGACTTCCGTAGCCTAGCAATCCCCGACGGCGCGATCGTAGCCTGTTGACTTAGCCTACGGCGAATTGTTAGCCAGCTCATACCATCACTAGTCGCACCACGATCGAAAGAGCTGCCCTTCCACCACATACCGTGCCTGTTCCCGTTCTTTGCGCTTCAAATTCATGGCCATCATCCTCCACGTCAGGTTCTCCATCCGCTCTTGATTCGGCAATTGTGTCTTCGTCTTGCTGTAGAGCTTCCATATCTGCGTGCCTAAGGGATCCCTTTTCTGCAACTCGTCGGGGTGGTCGAGGTCACCACTGGAGGCATCATCTTTCCAGTCGGGAAAGAAAGCCTCGCGGAGTAGATCCTTGCGAGTGCTGTCGCTTGCTACGGATAGATCCAGCTTGGCTTGAGTACTGATCTCGGACGATGGAAGTGCTGTCGATGGCGGCTTTGGGGGGTGCGATGACGATAGATCGGGTCGATTGGGTGTTCGTGATGTTTGTGGGGAAGTTGTGGATGCAGCGACATGTGTGTGGTGAGCGCCTGACGACGGCCCAATTGAGGTCTCGAACGGAGTGTCCCACTGGGTGGCTGCATATGCTAGACCCCCACGCGATCGATTGTGCTCCCTCGCCGTACTCGCTAGAGTGGCAGCAGCCATGCTCTTCCAGCCGGCGTCAAGACTTCACAGCTGGTCGCCAACTCCCAGGGACGGGGAGGCAATGGGGGGTGCAAGAGGAAGTAGCAGTCGTTACTCGTTGCTTGCCCTTCGCGCGTATCCCCCTCGGTCGCCTGTTCGCCTACTCGCTCTCCTAGTCCATGGCGAAATAGGACCGAGTACCGACAGAGGGGGTGGAGCCCTGGGTGGGTGAGTGATGGCAGTCTAGTGTTGGTTGGATGGCTGACTACTCGATGTACGGCCCAGGAGGATCTAGGGGTCTGAAGGAGGGTCTCAAGCGGTGCTCACTGGCCAGCATCTCCTGCTAGGGGGACAAGGGGGCAGCAGTCGGGGCGGGCTAAGGTGGACAATGGATGGCGAGCGAGACCCAGTAAGGCTTAGAGCATGGGAAGCAAGTACTGCTCAGTTGAAGCGTGATGGAGGTCGAGGTGAAGCGACCGGGACGATGTGCATTTTACTTTGGCGGGACTGGCATGGGGGCCCCGGTTGGAGTCCGGTGTGTGTGGCGGAATTGAAAAGTGGGGGGACACAGGCTTGTTCAGTGGGACTGTGGGAAGGCTTGGATGGGGAAGGCCTGGATTCGGGATCGTTTGCATTCAAGCCTCCACACGATTCTTGTCCCGGGCTCGCCAGGCTTCGCATGCAATTCTATTTGAAGCAGAAGAATTTGGATTTCTGGGTTTTGATGCGCTCCCGGCTTCAAGGTGCGGAACTCGACCTCCGCGGACTGGAGCGACCTGGCACTGGGCAGGACGAATGGGTATGGGACTTTAAGATCTACCCTGCATACTCCTACTTGATACCTGGGAAACAGGCACGGTAGACGAACATGTGTACTTCTACATGAGCCGCGGGTACCGGATGCAGTGGGGAGGGGGATGAAAAAAGCATGAACAGACCATCAATTGTTCGGCATCGATATTTTCAATTGCACCATGTGTAGAGCTAGGATCCTATGTACAGCATCCTACAGTGCGTCATTTCAAGTTCACATCAGGCATGCATAGCCGACTGTGTGAGTTGGGCTTGCGGATTTGGTAATGCTTAGATGAGTTTCGTGGAAACCAGGGGTCTTGGTCTACCAAAACTTGGACAATCTATGAGAACGAGTAAAGTACTTGGTTCGAATAAGCGCTACGAGCGTAAAGTGATTCCAGGAAGAGATCGCACAATATTGAAGCGATGCGAGAAAACGTTTCGTCTCCACTGTCACATGCCGTTTCACGTTTCATCTGCTAACGTTAACGATTCGATTCATACTTTATGCTAGATGATCGCGCGCGCATGAACCTTTCCTGCTTGTCCCGACCCATCCCGGTAAATCATCGAGATTCGTTTCAGGTATACTTTGATGTTACTTGTAAACTGTCGACTGAGAATCAAAGCTAAAGAATAGCAATTTGGATCACGAGCACAACGATTGAATTTGCGTCGAAAAACCTGAGCAGAACGTCTTCGGATATCTGACAAGCGTTACAACGATAATTCGTTCCTGAGTCGAAAATGAGTTTGTAGACAGGTCAGCAAAAGTGCTCCGGAAAATTCCTGTTTCGCCAGTCCAGACAGTACATTCGAACTTGTATCTCGACTTGACCACCGAATTCGATACTGAATAACTGAAGTCGCGTACAAATGGGCGGGGAAGCGGGTAGATTGATAGAATGCCTGGGCAGGCGGCTTTTCTGCACGTCGCCCTTTTGGGCGCTCTCCGAAGCAAATCAGAGGTTACTTTAGGTGGATATTTCAATCCCTTTCGCGTAACACGAATTCTCTTTGTATAAAGCATGGTGCTCCGTCACCGTGGGTGGCGCAAGCTTGCACGTACCGAGATCGAAGCCGTAGCTTGCACAGTTCATTCGTCAGAGTGTAATTGTTGGGGTGGAAGAAGAGAAGAATGCATAGGTTGGTCCGAAGCACCTTCCTCGTTCTGCATCCACTAGGTCTTTCTGTCAGTCAAAACCCAGATCGGTGCCTCGACCGGGGCATTTTCTCTCAGCAATGCACATGGCACACAAAGCTTCACATCAACAGTCAGTCGAACTGATCTTGCGAAAGATCACAGACATTACTTCATCATTGAGAGGAGGTGTTGTTGTGTGGACGAGGCCCGTGCGCTGGACGAGGGTTCTGTCCGAGCAATCCCCCCACACCAAGAGGATGTTTCCATCCCGTTTGCCGACGCTACGAAGATGGCCCCCATGAATAGTAGACTGATCTGTCAGCATGGTACATACTAGCACGACAGAGGATGGCCGACCAAAGTCTGTTCACACCAAGGGCGCCCAAGCGCAAGGGGATCCCGCAAAGCGATCCATCGTTGACAGCAAATAGATGCGACCTGCATTCGACGAGAGGGTACAGAAAGGAAATCTTGACAGGCACAAAGTCATGCCAAATGGGAATGAGGGTGCAAGCGAGGTGTCTGTCGCCGTAGACCACCACGCTGAACATTGCACCATCACATTTTGAGCTCGATTTGAAGCTGCTTGAGTACCGCCGACGATTAGTGTACCGCTGCATGCCTGGCGTTGAGGAGGTGCGGAAGCGCATGGCCTCCCCAATGCTGCATCTTCGTGATATTCTGGAGTCTTATCGCTCTTCTCTTGCTCCATCTGCAGTGGACCTTCGATATCGCTCGGCCTGGTCGAATATATGGCCACTCACAACTCCTAGTACAAACCCGATCTTGTCAATACCTCCCGCGTACCTGGCTGCGAGATAGGCTGGAAGTAGCCGACGACTTTCACTTCCGTTTCTGGCCTCCTGTCTCAGCGTAATAAGCTGAAATAAACCGGCAAAGCTTTGGCGGGACTGAGGTAGGTTCCGTGGTTCCCTTAGCGGATGGTGCTATATGATTTAATGCGATGTCTATTGGATAACTTTTCAGTGTCCAAAAGTCGAATGGTAATCGATCAGACTGTTTTGAGAGATAGTGAGCAATGTCATTGACAAGCTGCGCACGTCGGGGCGAGGCGGAAAAGGGCAGCGAAAGCGGGCCCATTGTTCACGTGGAGAGGTCGATTTGCTGTGAGTACCTAGGATGCCAGATGTTGTTATGGGGTCTGATCGTCCGTGCCTACTTCAAAGTAGGCTCTTTCCAGACGCAATACATCGCTGGATCTCTGTGATCAAGCTCAGCTCGTCAAGACCGGGTATGGAATTATCAGGATATATTCAGCATTGGGAATGCATGACTTATATAGTAGCGAAACCCTTGGCATGGCGTGATAACAGATAAGATGTCATGCATCAGATAAGCACCTCATGCAAAGCGATTTGCGCGTTATCAGCAGGCTGCGAGCGTGCTGTACGATGCAAGGTATCTTACTTGAGAAGGAACGACACCAAATGATGCATGGGCCCTTACCCATAGCACGCTCAGCACATGAGGTAGCTGAGAGGTGGATGAGAAGCTGAAGGCTTGTGAATAATTTGTGTCTCATGTTGCACTCGATCCACGGCACTGATGAAAGAACGCAAAGACGGAGAATTGATGGACTGAATCACAGTCAAGACCCCTAGCTGAAGAGGCAAACCGTTGAAGCAATCGCCCTACTTAGGCAATTTACCCACATGTTCGGAAGCTGGTAGTATTCGTGTGAACCCGTACAGCTTCATATTATGACTCAGCGACGGCGTTTGGTGTCCCGCCTGTCTGCAAATACGTGAAAACGTTTATCCTCGGTGTTTCCACAGCGGGCATGTTCGAAGTCTGCTGCTATCAATTTGCAAGATGTAGTGATAATGCGCCTTTCCGTGCACAACTCGGTTCACTATGCTTAAGGAACCGTCAAGTAAAAGCCAGCTTTCGTCAAGCATTTGCCCGTTCCTTGAATGAATCAAGTGGTCTTACAATTCCTCGAGGGGTTGAGCTTTACCTTCCCAGCCATCTTCACCTACCAACCTTGCGTTCCTCACTTGGTGCTCGGTAACTCCTCTCCACACATCTACCGGAATCCATCCGATGTACGCTCGATCTCCGAAACCGCCAATCCAGTATACCTCTTCCACGACAAGCTTTGTCCAAGAGCTTGCGTGTATTTGATTCCCTGGCGTCCATGCCTCTGCATCCGGATGTGCTCTCAGAAAGCACTTGTGGACGTTGTCAGTTTCTATCTCACTTGGAGAAAGTGCTTCGATATGCCCGATGAGACTGAATCGTGGGAGGTTCGCTGGAGAATACGTATATACATCATCTGCCGGAGGATGGTCTGAAGGAGGATGATACCTTAATGAGAGTGTAACGTTGCTACCTGCTCGAGCATTTTTGAAACTTGTCGCAATGCTTATAGCGAGAATGGTGGGGTTGTATGGCTGGGATCCGCAGGAGGCATAATAGTCCATAAGACCGGCTGCTGATCCTCCGAGGTTATCCGGCCGGTTCTCAAGGCTCGAAGGCGAAGAGCTTGGAAAAACGGTGGATAATGTAGCGATATTAGAAAGGTTCAAGACACGACGAGCTTGCGTTGCTGATTCGTGAATTGTGGGAATGCTATAAATCGTAGAGCTCGAATTGTCTGGATTAGCGAAAGCATGCTGAAGGTTTGGGGCAGCCGACGCCGTGAGATGGAGGAGAAGAGAGAAACAGGCTGCGAAATGCATAACCATGGTCAGGTCGGTAGATGCTGTAGCCACAGACTGAGAATAGAGACTCCTTCGAACAGAATGAGCTGCTGAAATGTATGGCCACTCCAAGGATATATTTCTAGAGTGGTGGCGGAAATCTGATACTACTGGCCACCACTAAGCAAGCGGTACGGTTGACTCGACGGTTCTGCGGGCTCCGATCAGCTCGTGCGACTGTCTGCGAGGCGGGCTACACTGAATCATAGGCTTGGTGAGCGTATGGTGCTGGGTGGTGTGATGCCCAAGAAGAGGAGTCGGATCATGTGAAAGGGAAAGGTTAAAGTATGGATGCACCATGCGCAAATCAAAGCGCCCGATTATCCCCTTGCTAGTTGCTACGAGCTTCAGAAAGCCTTTGCCGCGCGCTGCCCAATTTCGCGGCCCAACTCCAAATAGATGATAATTATGGTCATGTCCTTACTTCCCCCGCCGTCATGCAAATACTTCTCTGGTATTCTCTTTTCTTAGCCATGTAACAACACCTTTTATATGTATCCATGACATCCGTCTTACCCTCCTCCATCCCCGACTCCCAACTCGGTCTCTCCCAGTCCGAGATTCACATCTTGCGCCAGCATCAGCAGATCGCTCTCACTCAACACCCCTATGCTCACTCTACTTTGTCACGAGGACGCGGTCATGCGCGTACTAGTGCATCGACGTCGCGGGCAGCGAGTGCCGCTTCATCTGGCCAAGGAAGATTGGTGCTCGACCCAGGGAGTTTGGCCGTGCTAGGGCAGCACTTCGAGAGGCTGATGAGCGCAATTCAGAACCGAGTCCAGAATGTATGTACTGTTGCACGGCGAAGATCATCATGAGCTCTTCTTCCTCGCTCAAAGCTACGCATGACCGCTCTTGTGTATCAGATTTGCTGACATGACTCGGCATCAGCTTACGGCGCAGACTCAGACATGCACCATCAGCCAATCCTCACGCGCGGGCGCAGCAATGGCAGCGGCAGACGCAGAGATTGCGCGTTTCCGCGAGATTCTCAGACAGATTGATGAGCTGGAAACAGAATTCGACAAAGTTCGGCACATTAGGGACATAGTTAAGGGGTTTCGAGCGCGAGTGGAGGGGTTGGAGAGACGAGTCGACGCCAAAGGTGGAAGGCGGAGATGAACGAACGACTCATGTCTTAATCGGAGACTAAGTGTAGGCTTTCATGTCAGATATGTAAGATGTAAGATGGTCGGTCGGATCTCAATGGCCTTGGAGTGGTCAATTTATACCCAGCTAGACGCATAACAGAAGCAATTCTACCCTCAATGGACAATGATCCAACCTGACAATAGCGGTGACTTGTCAATCATCTCGAGACACGGTTGAACAGATTGAAAGTGAGAATACTTGACCCATTATTACCAGGCTCAAGTTTTCGATGAAGCACGCTGGTAGGACAAAGTAATGAGCCATTCCTTCTGGAGCCTTTTTCTATTCAATTTTTCCAATCCGCGACTCTCTGCTGCCATGTACTGCTTTCATAGGGGTCAGCCATGCTCCGCGTTTGATTCTTCAGTAGCAAAGTTCGCTCGGAGCTCATACCCTCAAGAACAGCACCAACAGTCTTGCAGTACATCGGTCACTAGCGCCAAATCCCTACCAAAGGCGTTCAACTGCACCAACTTGAATCTGTTTCGATACCCTCTTTAGTGTTTCCTCGGGCATTTAGGCTCTCCTCTATTCCTATACAAATCTTTCTTCTCTTCAAAGTTCTTCGCTATAATCTTCTAGCATGACGAGGGCGTTGCGCACTTTATGCGCAATGTCACCACTATACAAAATTCCTTCGATGTCTTTCAGAGCTTATGTCTATCGGGCAATGCCAACTTCTAATAGCGCATCAACGTCTCGGAACCATGTAGCGCTGATCTCGGCCGCACGCCTGCAGTGCTTATAAAGACGGTGCATTAGGTTGATCTTGGAACGAGGTGGTGGAATCGGTGCTCAACATTACGAAAGAACGCAGAGATGGAAAGTCGATGGACCGCATCCCCCAAAAATTGAGTTACTCAAGGTTATATAATTTTATTTGAAACAGAAAAGTCGTTGAAAACGCTTGTAGCCGAAGAGGCAAACCGTGAGAGCAGGTCCGTCCTCAATGCATTCTCGATGTGGCTTACTGGTCTGCAGAACCCCCTTTGGAAATACTGCTAACTCGGTAGGGTTGTATCCCAGACGAAGTCGCTCAACGATCCAACAGATTTTACGAATTCATGTCGTGCTCCTCGCAGATTTTTCGCAATCTTTCATGGAGCAACTTCGACTTTAGGGCCTATGTCCACATATTTTTTAATTATAAACAAGATCTCGATTACTTAGAGCACTTCAGATTGATTAGGGCACCTTTGGTATTGGTCCCATTTACTCCATATCGACCTAATTGCGATCCACTCGATACGAATTGTGGTCCGTTCGCTACCCTGTGGAAGCGGAACAATATCCGTACCGTGTTCGGTTTGCAAACTTCCCGATGCCATACTTAGATGAATTATATAAAGTCTTAAATATACCATGAGTGTTGCTTCCCCTCCAGAATTAACATCGACAATCTTGTCTTCTAGCCCCCAGTCTCACACCAATTTGAGAACCTCAAGCGCTTTCTCTGATTTGGCGGAGCTGACCGACTTTTACCATTTGATCCTCGATAGCCTTCTCCATCCTATTTCTGCGTTGAATACCAATCTTCCTCACCTGAATCCTTGTAACATGTTCTGGGGGAAACCATTCATTCCGGCTACTGACATTCCAGATTTCCGCGGCAGGGTTATTCTGGTCACAGGAGGTCAGGCAGCCTTCTTCTGTGGGTGTATATCAGCCCGTTAATGATAGAAATAGGCAATACCGGGCTTGGGAAGGAAACCATTGACCAACTAGCCAAACATGATCCGTCACACATTTACCTGGCTGCCCGAACGCCTTCGAAAGGCGAGGCTGCCGTGGCAGACGTTAAGAAGGCTAACCCTTCCGCGAATGTAACATTCCTGCCTCTTGATCTCGCGTCATTCGACTCAATCTCCTCGGCCGCAAAAGAATTTACTGCCAAATCCGAACGTCTAGATGTGCTATTGAACAATGCGGGGGTTATGGCTCTCCCTCCTAGTACGACTAAAGAGGGCTATGAAATCCAATTCGGCACGAATCACGTCGGACATGCGCTGCTCACCAAGCTACTTCTACCGACCATGCTCTCCACTGCGCAGCAACCTGGCTCCGACGTGCGAATCGTCAATCTGACTTCAGAGGGTCACAAGTTCGCTCCATCCAGCGGCCTCAAGCTCGACAAGGCAGACTTGGACAAGGAAGGCACCTGGGCGAGATACGGGCATTCGAAGCTAGCGAATATCCTGTTCACTCGAGAGCTCGCTGCACGTTATCCAAGCATCACATCGGTCGCTGTCCATCCTGGGGTCATCAAGACCGATCTCTACGCACCTAATCAGACCTCGAGCATGTTTATGAAATACGGCATGATGGTTTTTGGACCTTTGATGAAGACGGTGGTGACCGGGGCGTACAATCAACTGTGGGCGACGACAACCAAGAAGGATGAGCTGAAAAACGGCGCTTACTACACACCCATTGGAAGCGAGAGTAAAGGAAGTGGAAATGCACAGAATCAGAGCTTGTCGAAAGAGCTGTGGGATTGGACGGAGAAAACACTGAGCTCAAAAGGGTATTGAGAGTCGCTTTTCTGGGTTCAAGTGACTGCAACTACCCTAGAATTTTCCCTATCCTTGCTATTACATAATAAGGTGTCCTGGCATTATATCCCATGTTCATAAGGAGCCTCTATTCGTACCCTACCTTTACATACATTAAAGGGACCGTACAATTAATGTCGGGACCATAGCTGATGTTCTCTATCTTATGCCCCGGCATGCTGCATCTTGTAGGGGTCAAGGGTCAATCACGTAAATATTCAACATTCGACTTGGCTCATTGCACAATCGCTTCTTCTTCGTCCTTTGCCTGTGCAAGTGTGATGCTCTAACGTTTTGCCTTGTTAGCTATTGACCTTCACTGGTTGATTGGCCCATCACCATCTCGTTGAACCGTTCTGTGATACAATATCTCTAGTCGAGACATGGAACAGAGAAAATCGTAAACGTCGGGTACGAATAGAAACCCCTTTTTCATATGGATCGTGTGGTGGACTATGCTTGCTGTGGAATGTGCTCCACTCTCGCAGTGTCGCATCAGGTGCTGTCCTCGGAAATAAGGTATTCATAAGCTCGAAGCAAGCTCGACCAGGATAAGTGCTGTTCTTGGGCCCTTCAGCAGATGTCTGATGACAGGCTGGAGTCATGACGATCGTTTTGTCCAGGCCTGAATTATAAGGCTATCGGGCTGGGCGGGCAATATTGCCCGCACACGGAGCTCTGTGATGGACGGTCGCTCCGGTCAACGGCGTGGTCGCCTCGGCTGCCACGTATGCGACGGTGCGCTGGATGTAGGTGCATCATGAGTGCAGATACTCAGGGACAAGGTGGGTATACAGGTCCTAGAAGCGACAGAGCCGTGGAAGATGAAGTATACGAGTCGCTGCCAGTCGAGAGGAAGGCGCGCGAAGGCGGAAGTCAATCTACGGTTCATCGGACAACCTTGCGGACTCGGCAATCTGGGGGCACGCTAGAATCTGGAAGGACGATCACGATTGCGGAGTTGGAACCTGGAACCAGTCCCACTCCCTGCCAGGCTGACGATCTTGGACCAGTCGGGCGACAACTGCCGCCCCCCTTCCGCCTGTTTCAGTGCTCATCTCTCCTGAGTCCAGCGGGCTGGGAGCCTAAGGTAGGAGGTGATGTGGATAATGGAGGGAGAAAGTATTAATACTGTGCTATTTGCTAGCCCCACCAACGCCAACCATAGAGAAATGGTCGACTGCAGCGCTGCAGCGCTAGGGCGCCCACTAAATGCACCTCCATTAGCTACTTTACTTCCTAAGCCAATTTCGACCATACCGTACTCTGTGAAATCCCTTCCATCTTTCCCATCCTTTTCCCCACTCCCCTCCCCCTCGAGCATCGTGGGTCACCCTCTATGGCCTTGTCGAAGGCTGTGGGATCCCAATGCTCTTCATGACCTGACGACTCTGTCCCATTTTCGTTCTCCTTTTATTTCGACTTCGCGAATTGGCGTTGGGCGTGTGGGCTACAATTAATAGTCCCGGTTTATCAGAACCTTACATTCCCTTGGAGGTTTATTAGAGCCTTACGTTCCTTTGAAGGTTTATTAGAGCCTTGTCATTCCCTAAGCGTTGCAAACACATAATGTCGTCCCCTCGTACATTGATCTATCTGCTTAGACGGGATCTGCGCCTCGTAGACAACCCTATATTACACGAAATCTCGAAGACTTTTCAACAATCCCAGCATCCCTATACCCACCTTCTACCCGTCTATGTCTTCGCTGCCCAACAGATCGAGGTCTCCGGTTTCCTCTCTTCCGACTCTGAACATTCGCCCTTTCCCGAAGCCAGGTCGCTGGTCGGCGGCTTCTGGAGATGCGGACCCCACAGGTCGAAATTCCTTGCGGAGAGTGTGTGGGACCTTAAAAAATCATTGGAAAGCGTTGGAAATGGGCTGGAGATACGGGTTGGATTGCTAAGCCAAGTGGTGGCAGAATTGCTGGATGCGTTCAAAAAGAACAGCATCGAAGTGGCAGGCGTATGGATGACGGAAGAGGAGGGCACGGAGGAAAAGAAAGAAGAAAGACTTGTCAAAAGGGCTGCGCAGCTGGCACAGACCCAGTTCAAGCTTTGGGTTGATGAGAAATATTATGTCGACGAGTCAGTCCGGTTTAGGCTGTGCGTTTCAATGCTGACGAACCCTACAGTCGCGATGTTCCTCTATCGAGCCCCAGTGATCTACCAGATATTTACACCAGCTACCGCAAACAAGTCGAACCTCTTCGAGATGCCCCTCGTCGAACCCTCCCCGCACCAACTAAACTCCCACCTTTGCCGGCGCATATCCCGCCTCAGTCCTCTCCATTTGCCATTCCCTCGGATCTCGAAGGCGTCATCAATGCTCTCCGCAAACCTCTCTCTCCAGCCCTTGGCCTCGCCAATCCGCCCATTATGCCATTATCAGGTGTCTCAAGCGCTCACCCGTTCCTAGGCGGCGAAACTACGGGTCATGACCGCATCAAGCATCTCGTGACGACGGGTAACATGACCTCCTACAAAGACACGGTAAGCAACCCTCTCGCATTGGCAACTGGTCAAAGCTCTATACGCTCAATCTAGTTGTTCACACTGTCACTGTTGTTCGACCCATTTTCGGAACAGCTCGTTCATTGCTGCCGTTCGCGGTCCGCTAATCAGGCTTGCTAACCCTTCCACAGCGCAATGGTACCATCGGCCCCGACTTCAGCACCAAGCTCTCCGCTTGGCTCGCCCTCGGCTGCGTCACGGCACGGCAAATCCACGAATACCTTCTTGCCTTTGAAGATGGCACTACTGCCCTCGGCAAAGGTACCCACGGCTATGGGAAAGGCGAAAACAAAGTGAGCATCCCCTCTTCTGACTTCTCATCACCGACCCGGCATTACAAGACACCGGCCGAGCCTGTATAACATCTACCCCGTCATTCCTGGTCCATCAATCCCATGAACCATGCCAAAAAACCCGACTAACCCACTCCCCCCCCCTAGGGCACCGCCGCCGTCCGATTCGAGCTCCTCTGGCGCGACTACTTCCGCCTCACCCTTCGCAAATTCGGCGCCCGCCTCTTCCACGTCTCCGGCTTCAAGCACGACACTTCCCAGTCCTGGAAATACTCCCGCGCCAACGACCCCGCCACCCAAGACGCCGTGCGGCGCTTCCTCGAAGGCACCACCGGCAACGGCTTCATCGACGCCAGCATGCGCGAGCTCTTCCTCACGGGCTACACCTCCAACCGACTCCGGCAAAACGTCGCCTCCTTCCTCGCCAAGCACCTCGGCATCGACTGGCGCATCGGCGCGGAGTGGTACGAGAGCCTGCTGTGCGATTATGATGTCAGCAGCAATTGGGGCAATTGGCAGTATAATGCGGGGGTGGGCAATGATCCGAGGGAGACACGGATGTTCAATCCGGTGAAGCAGGGGTTTGATTACGATCCGTTGGGACGGTATGTGAAGATGTGGGTGGAGGAGGTGAGGGGGGTGGAGGATGTGCAGAAGGTGTTTCAGCCGTGGAAGGTGGAGGTGGAGAGGAGGAGGGAGATG
>JAABUS010005840.1_pt1 | contig 15646 bp, 13 predicted proteins | sample 5560161 | NCBI WGS metagenome assembly JAABUS01 (sample SAMN10711885, study PRJNA513376) | rock metagenome | isolation source: Antarctica rocks | place: Antarctica: Victoria Land, Trio Nunatak nord | collected 2016-01-04
CCACTACCGCTGGGGGACTGGCGGGTCAGCCGATCTTGTCCAGGCTGAACGTGACACCGCTCGTGTAGGCCTCGGTGTCGGCGCCGTTGTTCTTGCCCGTGGCGTCGGAAGCTGCGTCGAGCTCGGCCTGCACGGCGACCTCGGGGGTGCCGATGAAGTTCGCGTTGAAGTCGATGCGCAGGACCACCTGTTGAGCCGTGCCGGGCAACTCGGCCGAGGCATACCCGATCGCTGCCTCGTCGATGAAGACTGTCCCGACGACGCTGCCCCGAGCCTGGCCGGTACCGCGTGCGGCCTCCGTCGCGTAGGCACCGGAGTAGGTGATGGTCACCCGATAACGTCCCTCGCCAGTCTGGCTCCCGGCCACGGCGTCGGTGACGTAGGCCACGGCGTCGGCCGAGGACGGGCGGGTCGAGGACCCGAACAGACCCTTCTTGCTGCCGCCGGTGGCGGCGCTCTCCGCGGTCATCCGGCCGAACGGGTCGGCGGCAACGAAGCCGCTGACCGCGCCGGTGCCCTTGACCAGCGCCGTGTATCCGTCGGCGTAGTAGGCACCCGGGTCGGCAGCGACGAAGGGTGCCCCGGCGACGAGTACCACGGCGGCGACACCGGCGGTGATAAGTGAACGGAACATGGTGGCTCCTCTGCTGGACTGGCTCGCGGTCTCACCCGCGCTTCATCCCTGGTTACGCCGCGACCCCGGGGCGCGTTCGAGGAACCGGAAAGAATCGATCCCGATGTCCGGATGCGGACACAAGGCCGCTACGCGTGCGGAAGTCCGGTCTCGGCGGACGTAGCGAACACGTCGGCGTAGCGGCGGATGAGGTCGAGGATGCGGTCGGCCAGGTGCTCCCAGGCCTGCGGCACGCTAGAGCCGGGAGTGAGCGAGGAAATTGCGGCGACCGGGTCCGGGCGGGCGCCGACCCAGCCCTTCCTCGCGGCCAGGGCTAGGGAGGGTTGACACGGGGCTTTCACCTTCCCAGGTGTCGAGGAGCTTGACGATTCCTCGGCAGCGAACGGGGTCTCCGGTGAAACCAGCCGCGAGCCCCCATAACCAATAGTCGGTGGCTCGCAGCACCGCCCATGACCGGGCCAACGTCGCGTCGAGCGCGGCCGCGTCGACCAGCGCGTCAACGCACCAGCGGAGACCAGGCGCTTCGACGATCTCATCGAAGCGGGTCCACAGGAGCTGACCGACCTGGTATTCCAGGGCGCCAGCCACTATCAGCGGATCGATGACGAGCCAGGGTTCGCGATCACCTGCCAGCACCTGGTCGTAGTGAAGGTCATGGTTGACGAGCAGCGCTTCATGGTCCGTCGACAGATCGGCTGCCAGGCCGAGGGCGGTGTCGAGCATCGATGAGGAGAATGGGCGTCCGGCTACCTCCCAGCGCTTCGGCAACGAAACCCGTAGCTGTCGAGCGATGCCGCCTGTCGTGCGCAGGCCGTCAGGGGGTCTGATGGCCAGCCGGCGCAGCATCTCGGCGATGACGGGTACCGCGCGTCGGATCGGCAGGTCGCGGAGGGAGCGGCGGTGGTCCAGGCGCTCGAGCAGCAACGCGCCGCGCTCGGGGTCAGCCTCGAGGAGCCGGGCTGAGCCGTTCCCATCCCAGAGTCGCAGAGCGAGCACCTGCTCCGCCACAGATGCGTCGGGCCACGTCGTCTTCAGGACGGAGGGCTGGCCGTCGCGGCGGACGAAACCGCCACTGCGTTGTCACCGTGGCTCGACATCTCATGGTCGATACGGAGATGCCACCTGGCGCACTGCTCGGCGATCAAGCGGGGCAGCGCGGCCAGCCACCGGACGCCGGCATCCCCCTCACGCTGCCAGCGACCGAACTCCCGAAAGGGCTGCGGGATGGCAACCGGACGCCGCGCCGTTGCGCGGCCAGTCGTCTGCGGCTCCGTCACCCGAACATCCTCCCGCCACTGCCCCATCCAGTTGGCGCTGTCCAGGACCGGCTTCGTCGACGTGCTCGGAACCAGCCACTTCGGCGCCCGAACGACCCGCCTCCCGGCAATCTGGCGCAGAGGGCGCGCACACCGGTATGCGCATCTCGCCATGGCTGGCCACCTCAACCGCCGGGCAGCGCGCCACACACCCGGGGAAGTCGGCTCCCGCCAGCCGATCGTCAGCGTGGAGTCACGGGCGGGTGCGGACGCTGTGCGGCTCGCCGTGCGGGAAGGACGACCGAGCGGGGGCGGCCAGGTCGTCGGCGTACCGGCGGATGAGGTCGAGGTTGCGGTCGGCGAGGTGGTCCCAGGCCTGCGGCACGCTCGAGCCGGGGGTGAGCGAGGCCATCGCGGTGGCCGGGTCCAGGCGGGCGCTGACCCAGCCCTCGTGGGTGGCCGCGCGGGCGACGACCTCGGCGATCGGGGTGACGATCATGGAGTTGCCGAAGTACAGGACACCCGCGGGGTCGATGCCCACCGCGTTGGCGCCCACGACGTATACATGGTTGTCGTAGGCGCGGGCGCGGCAGGTCAGCTCCCAGATGTCGGCCGAACGCAGCAGTGCCGACGGCCGGACGATGACCTCGGCGCCCTGCACCGCCTCGATGCGGGACAACTCGGGGAAGTCGCCGTCGAAACATATGGTCATGCCGATCCGGCCGAGTTCGGTGTCGATCACCGAGGTGTCGTCCCCCGGCGTCACCCAGCCGCCGCGTCGGCGCAGCTCCGAGCAAAATGGGTGCGTCTTGCGGTAGACCCCCAGCAGCGCCCCGTCCGGCCCGAGCATGGCCGCGGAGTTGTAGACCGTGCCGCGCTCCGCACCGCGCTCGTAGGTCGGCCAGACCAGGTGTACGCCGAGCCGCGCGGCCACCTCCTGACCGGCGTCCAGCACGGGGCCGGGCAGCTCGGAGACCAGATCCCACAACTCGTCCGGGCCGCAGCCGGGCGTGAATCCGGTGGTGACCGTCTCGGGCAGGACGACGAGCTCGGCACCGGTGGCGCCCACGCAGCGTTCGACGTAGTCGACCGCTTTTGCGCAGTTGCCCGCGATCGACTCGGCCGAGAGCGGTCCGGGCACCGGTGAGAGCTGGACGGCGGCCGCGGTGAAGGCGCGCATGTGCTACCTCCTCCGGCCGAGGATCGATCCGACCAGGACACCGAGCAGGGCGATCGCGGCGCCGGCCACGCCACCCACGAGGAACGGCCGGACGTCGACAGGGATGTTGCGGTCCCCCCAGGGACGGTCGGACAGGACGACTCCCTCGGGCTCGAGCCCGCCGACGGTCCCGCTCGGTGGGCCCGGCGCCTCCGTCGCGATCGCGTGCAGATCGTCGTCGACGTTGGAAAAGAACTGCCCGGCCATCTTCTTGGCCACGCCACTCAGCACCCGTTGGCCCACGCCGGCAATGACACCGCCGACCACGGCGTCGGCCTCGTAGGACACCGTCGTGCCGTCTCCCTCGGCCGTCAGCCGCACGGTGCAGTCCGCGCTGACCGTGCCCGGGCCGCCGGACCCCGAGGCGCGCAGCACGTACGACGCCGGTTCGTCCCGATCGCTGATCCGCACCTGCCCGAGATAGGTCCCCTTGATCGAGGCCACGCCCGCCGACACGGTCATCCGGTACGCGTCGGGCGCCGTCTCCTCCAGGCTCTGACAACCGGGGATGGTCCGCGCCAGCACGGCCGGGTCGTTGAGCGCGGCCCAGACCTGCTCGGGGGAGGCGGACAGCTTCGCCGTACCGGACAGTTTCATCGACCGGCCTTCCTGGTGGGTTCGGGGTCGGAGGCCAACAATTCGTACAGGTCGCTCGGCGAGACCGGCATGGCCGCGATGCGGACGCCGAGCGCGTCCTCAATCGCCGAGGCCAGGCAGGCCGTGCCGGGGATCACCCCCGCCTCACCGGCGCCCTTGATGCCCAATGGGTTCAGCGGCGACGGCGTCTCCAGGTGTGCGGTCTCGATCCGCGGCACCTCGCTGGCGTAGGGCATCAGGAAATCCATGAAGGAGGCGTTGAGCAGCTGGCCGTGCTCGTCGTAGTGCATCACCTCGTACAACGCGCCGCCGACACCTTGGGCGACTCCGCCGTGGATCTGCCCTTCGACGATCATCGGGTTGATCAGCCGACCGCAGTCGTGGACCACGGCGTAGCGCAGGATGCGGACCTCGCACGTCTCGCGGTCCACGTCCACGACCGCGGCGTGCATTCCGGAGGCGAAGGTGGACCGGATCGGCGAGTAGTAGTCGCGACCCTCCAGCCCTGGCTCCTCGTCGTCGGCCACCGGCGCGCGGTCGGGATCTGCCCGTGGGGCGAACTGGGTGGCAGCGCGGGTGGCGTCGTCGAAGGCGTACCGCAACGGATTGGACAGCACGGCGACCGTGGCCAGGGCGATCGCCGAGGACGGGTCCCCCTTGACCTGCACGATGCCGGCCACGATCTCCAGGTCGTCCGGCCCGCATTCCAAGGCGTCCGCGGCGATCCGCAGTGCCTTGGCGCGCACCGCGCGCGCGGCCAGCGCGATGGCGTTGCCGCTCATCACCGCCGCCCGGGAGGCGAACGTGCCGACGGCGTAGCCGAACCGGCGGGTGTCACCGGTCGTGACCACCACGTCGTCCATCGCGACCCCGAGCTCCTGGGCGACGATCTGCGCGAAGACCGTCTCGTGGCCCTGGCCCTGACTCGTCAGCCCGGTGGATACCAGCACCCGCCCGGAGTTCTCCACCAGCACGTGCCCGCCCTCGTAGGGCCCCACGCCGGTTCCCTCGACGTAGCAGGCCATCCCGATGCCGACGGTGCGGCCCTCGGCGGCAGCGGCCGCCCGGATCTGCTCGAAGTCGTCCCACCCCACCAGCTCGCGCAACATTCCCAGGGACTCCGGGTAGTCACCGGAGTCGTAGATCAGCGGCCGGCCGTCCTGGAAGGTCAGCCCCTGGTCGTAGGGGAACTCGTCGGGCTGGATCAGGTTGCGCTCGCGGACCACCGCCCGGTCCAGGCCCAGTTCGTCGGCGATCCGGTCCATGGTCCGCTCCATCGCGTAACACCCCTGCGGCCGCCCGGCGCCGCGGTAGGGCGTCACGATGACGGTGTTGGTGTAGAGGCAGTCGACGGCGCAGCGGTAGGCCAGTGGCTTGTACGGCCCGAGCAGCTGGGTCGAGGTGATGATCGGGACGATGATCCCGTACGGGGTGTAGGCCCCGTTGTCGTGCCAGATCCGCACGTCCAGGGCGAGCAGTCGGCCCTCGTCGTCGTACCCGGCGGTGATCTCCTGCAGCTGCCCGCGTTCGTGCGCAGCGGAGATGAAGTGCTCGCGCCGGTCCTCGGTCCACTTCACCTCACGGCCCAGCATGCGGGCCGCCCACGGCACCAGCAGCTCCTCCGGCCAGGGGTGGACGATCTTGACCCCGAAGCCGCCTCCCACGTCGGGGGCGACCACCTCGACCTTGCCCGGGGACAGCTCAAGTTTGGCCGCGATCGCGGCTCGCACCGACGTCGAGGTCTGGGTGGAGGTGTAGACCCGCAGCGACTCGTCGGCATCGTCCCAACGCGCGTGGACGCCGCGGCCCTCCAGCGGCATGGCCGCGCTGCGCTCGATCGTCTGGGCGAACGACAGGCGGTGCGGGGCGGCGGCCAGCTCCGCCTCGATGTCGCCGGTCTCCTGCAGGAGGTGCGCGGCCACGTTGCCCGGCACGTCGGCGTGCACCAGCCTTTCGGCCGCCCGCGCGGCCAGTAGCCCGACCACCGGCGGCAGCGGCTCGTAGGTGACCTCGATCAGTCCGACGATGTCCTCGGCCACATAGCGGTCGGTGGCCAGCACCATGACGATCGGCTCGCCCACGTGGCGGACCACCCCGTCGGCCAGCGGATAACCGGTCCGTCCGGCGGTCAGCGCAGGATGCGGGATGAGCAGCGGCAACGGCTCGGCCAGCCGGCCGCTGAGGTCGTCGTAGGTGTAGATGCCGACCAGGCCGTCCACCTCCAGTGCCGCGGTCACGTCGATGTCTGTGATCCGGGCGTGGGCGTGCGGGCTGCGCAGAAACGCCGCGGCCACCGCTCCCGACCCGAGATCGTCCAGGTAGCGGCCGCGCCCCGTGGTCAGCCGGGCGTCCTCGCGCCGGGTGACCCGCTCGCCGAAGACTTGCGTCACGCCGACCGCTCTCCGACGCTCCGGGTCGTCGGCAGGGCACGCTCCCGCGTGATCTCCGCCGCGCGCACCACAGCCTTGATGATGTTCTGGTAACCGGTGCAGCGGCACAGGTTTCCGCCCACGATCGCGGTCGCTTCGTCCTCGCTGGGGTCGGGGTGGTCGGCCAGCGCGGCCGCGATCGTGGTGAGGAACCCGGGCGTGCAGAAGCCGCACTGCAACGCGTGGCACTCGGTGAACGCCTGCTGCACGGGGTGCGGTGTCCCGTCCGGTCCGGCCAGCCCCTCCACCGTGGTGATGGCCGCGCCGTCGACGGTCACCGCCAGGAGCAGGCAGGAGCGGACCGGCCGGCCGTCGAGCAGGACGGTGCACGCGCCGCACACGCCGTGCTCGCAGCCGACGTGGGTGCCGGTCAGGCCGAGGTCGTGGCGCAAGGCGTCGGACAGCAGCCGGCGGACCGGTACGTCGATGCGGTGGGCGGTGCCGTTGACCACCAGCGTGACCGGCCGGTGCTCCTCGGGGCTCACGACGCCACCTGGGCGGCAGCCGCGGTGAGGCCACGGACGGTCAGGACCTCGGTCAACCGGCGGCGGTAGGCGGCGGTGGCGTGGATGTCCGCGTCGGGCGAGACGGCGTCGCGAGCCAGCCGGCCGGCCGCCGCCCAGTCCGCGGCCCCGACGGGTGCGCCCACGACGGCGTCGGTGAGGTCCAGGACCAGCGGCGTCGGTGCGACCGAGATGTACGCCGTCCGCGCGGCGACCACGCTCCCGTCGGAGCCGCAGGTGACCATCGCGGCCACCCCGCAGAGCGCATAGTCCCCGTGCCGCCGAGCGACCTCGACGAAGGCGCTGCCGCTGCCTGGGGCGAAGGCGGGGAAGGTGGCCGAGACCAGGAGCTCTCCCGGACGCAGGCACGACTCCAGCGGCCCGACGAAGAACTCCTCGGCGTCGACATCGCGCTGGGAGGTGGCCGACCGCAGCCGCACCGTCCCACCCGTCAGGGCCAGCACGGCAGTCATCTCACCCGAGGGGTCGGCGTGCGCGAGGCTCCCGCAGGTGGTGCCGCGATTGCGGATGGCGGGATGGGCGACCAGCTGCAAGGCCTGCCGCAGCAGCGGTTGTACGGCGTACGCCCGGTCGTCCTGTTCGACGTCGGCGTGCCGGGCGATGGCTCCGACAGTCACAACGGAGTCGGCGCTGTCCACTGTGGACAGTGCGGAGATCCGGTTGATGTCGACCAGGTGCGCCGGGGAGGCAAGCCGCATGTTGAGGATCGGCAGCAGGCTCTGCCCGCCGGCGAGGACCTTCCCCTCGTCCCCCACCTCGGCGAGGACGCGCATCGCGTCCTTCACCGAGTCGGGGGCGTGGTAGGAGAACGCTGCGGGCTTCACCTGCGGGCGTCCCCTCGTCGGCGGATGGCTGTCAGGTCCGTTCTACCTCGTCGGGCCCTTGTCCAGCCTGGGGGGATCCCCGGCTGCCGGGTCGCGGACCTCCTCGTGCACCCCGGCATGCCCGATCGCGGGGCCGGTGCCCTCGGCGTACCCACTCTCCGACTCCAGTGCGTCGCGCATCTCCTGCGGGGCCAGCGCCCTGGCGACGTGCCAGCCGACCACCGCGACGATGGTCCCGAGGGCGATGCCGGCCAGGGAGAAGTCGTCGGTGATCTGCAGGTTGACGTTGCCGATCGCCAGGACGATGCCCGCGGCCAGCGGCACCAGGTTGATCGGGTTGGCGAAGTCGACGTGGTTCTCTTTCCAAATCTTCGCGCCGAGCAGGCCGATCATCCCGTAGAGCACCACGGTGATCCCGCCGAGCACCCCACCGGGGGTGGCGGCGACGAGCGCCCCGAACTTGGGGCACAGCCCGAAGATGAGGGCCACGACCGCGGCCACGTAGTAGGCGGCGGTGGAGTAGACCCGGGTGGCCGCCATGACGCCGATGTTCTCGGCGTACGTCGTCGTCGGGGAGCCTCCGACGGAGGTCGCGATCACCGTCCCGAGGCCGTCACCGAAGATCGCCCGGCCCAGGGTCGGGTCGAGGTCCCGTTTGGTCATCGCGGCGACCGCCTTGACGTGCCCGGCGTTCTCGGCCAGCAGGGCGATCACCGCCGGCAGCACCAGCAGGATGTAGTTGAACTCGAAGCTCGGCGCGTGGAAGGCGGGGAGCCCGATCCAGTCGGCCGCTCCGATGCCGCTGAAATCGGTCCGGAAGTGCGGCAAGGCATCGGTGCCGCCCGCCGGGATGGACGTGATCTCCCCGGTCGTCTTGTCCAGGATCCAGGACAGTGTGTAGCCGAAGACCAGCCCGAGGAAGATCGAGATGCGGGCGAAGAACCCGGGCAGCACCAGCGATCCGACGATGACGAAGGCCATCGTGAGCAAGGCGACCCACTGGTCCTGCGGCCAGTAGACGACGGCCACCACGGGAGCGAGGTTGAAGCCGATCAGCAGCACCACCGCACCGGTGACCGCCGGGGGGAGCACCCGGTGGATCGCCTGCGCACCGACGAAGTGGATGAGCAGGCCGACAAGGGCGAGGACGACCCCTGAGACGAGGATGGCGCCGGTCACGTCGCCGTCGTCGCCACCAGCAAAGCGGATAGCGAAGACGCCACCGACAAAAGAGGCGCTCGTGCCCAGATAGCTCGGCACCTTGCCCTGCACCACCAGCAGGAAGACGATCGTCGCAACGCCGGACATCATGATCGCCAGGTTGGGGTCCAGGCCCATGATGATGGGGAAGACGAACGTCGCCCCGAACATCGCCACCACGTGCTGCGCCCCGATGCCGATCGTCCGCGGCCAGGACAACCGCTCGTCGGGTGCCACAGCCTGACCGGGCGGCGGGGTGCTCCCGTCGCCGTACAGCTTCCAACCAAATGCCATGGCCGGCCTCCTCGACGCCCTGGAGCCCCCCGGCGCGGACCGCCGGAACGCTGTGACTCGCCCCGCGGCGCACAGTGTGGCCCCCGCCCGGCCGCGTTGCCTGCGACGCGCCGAGTGGGTGCCCGGGTCGAGCCCGCCGACCGCCGGATGCACCTGGGGCAGACTGGCGCGGTGCCCCTGTCGAGCAGCGCAACCGCGCCCGCGACGCAACTGCTGCGGGCGGTGCCCGTGGCTGCCGGTTCCGGGCTGCGCGCGCTGCTGAGCGGGCCTCCGCAGCCGGTCACGGTTGCGGGGATCGGACGGGGTGCGGCCCACCTGCGGACCGGCGACGGCCGGGTGGTCACGGTCATGACGGCCGACGCGCCGCGGCTTCCGTGCGCGGTGGTGACGGGTAACCGGGCACCGCTCGACCTGCCGTGGACCGTCGGCCAGAGCGGTACGGCGGGGGCCGGTCGGCTTCTCGTCGGTGACCTGACCCTGCCGGTCAGGCGCTGGTGGAGCGCCCGTCCCGTGCTGGAGCCGCCGGCCCCTGGCCGGTTGGCCGCAGCCGGAGCGCTGCTGCGCCGTTTGCCGGATGATGCGGCAGAAGTACCGCAGGACGTCATCGACGGGCTGGCACACGCGGTGGCCGGCCAGGATCCGATCCGGGCGGCGGTCCGCGCGCTGGCCGGTCTCGGACCCGGCCTCACACCGGCCGGGGACGACGTGCTGGTCGGCCTCCTGTCGGCCCTGGTCTGCCTGCGCCATCCGCAGGCGGACCGGTACGCCGAGGAGGTGCTGGCCGGAGCGGCCGGCCGGACGACCGACCTGTCGACCACCCTGCTCCGGCATGCCGCCGCCGGCGAATGCCTGGCGGCGGTAGCCGGTCTGCTGCAGGCGGTCTGCCGAACGGGAGACCCCTCCGGTGCACGGCGAGCCCTTGCCGCCGTCGGGCACAGCAGCGGCCCCGCTCTCTGTCTCGGCGTGCGCCTCGGGGTCCAGGCGACGGCCGGGGAGATCGGCGGATGACCCGCCACGTCGATGTCCGCTCGGGGCTCTACGTCGACTCCGTCCGGCTCATGCAGGTCAGCCGGGCGGTGGCCGCGGTGGACGGCGTCGCGGCCGCTCTCGTCGCGATGGGCACCGAGCTCAACCTCGGGCTGCTCGGGGGGATGGGCTTCGACGTACCGGCCGCCGGGCCGAACGACCTCGTCGTGGCGGTCGAAGCCACCGGGGACTCCCTGGCCGCGGCGCTGACGGTGGCCGCCGACGAGCTGGCGACGACCGGTGGCGCCGGCGACGGTGGACTGGACGGACCCGCGCCGACGGCCCGCACCACCGGGACGGCGTTGCGGCGCTCCCCCGCGACCCTGGTGCTCGTGTCCGTCCCGGGCCCCTCGGCCGCGGCCGAGGCGATGGACGCGCTGGTCGCCGGCCGGCACGTGCTCGTCTTCAGCGACAACGTCCCGGTCGAGCAGGAGATCGCCCTCAAGGACGAGGGCGCGCGGCGCGGCCTGCTTGTCATGGGGCCGGACTGCGGGACCGCGATCGTCCAGGGGGTCGCCCTCGGGTTTGCCAACGTCGTTCGCCCCGGCGGGATCGGCATCGTGGCTGCGTCAGGGACCGGTGCCCAGCAGGTGTCCTGTCTGCTCGACGCTGCCGGTCTCGGGATCAGCCACCTGCTCGGCGTCGGGGGCCGGGATCTGTCCGAGGCCGTCGCGGGGCGGGCCACCCTGCAGGCGATGCGCCTGCTTGCCGCCGACGCCGCCACCGAACGGATCGTGGTGGTGTCCAAGCCGGCCGCACCGGACGTGGCGAGGGCGGTCGGGGAGCTTGCCGGACAGCTGGACAAGCCGGTGCACCTGGCCCTGCTCGGCCCCGGTCACCCGGACCTGACCGCGGCCACCGAGACGGTGCTCGACGCGGCCGGCGTCGGCGTACCGGTCTGGCCGGTCCGGCTGCCTGCGTCGGCTGAGCCGCCTCGCTCGGGCAGGCTGGTGGGACTCTTCGCCGGCGGGACGCTGGCCGCGGAGGCGCTGGGCCTGGTCGCGGATCTGGAGGGCGTGCGGTCCAACGTCGGCCCGGGTGCGGACCTGGCGCCGGCCGAGGTGCTCGGCGGGCGGCCGGAGGGGCACCTGATCGTGGACTTCGGCGACGACGCGCTGACCGGTGGGCGGGCGCATCCGATGATCGATCCCTCGCTGCGGCTGGAGGCGGTGGCCCGCTGGGCGGGCGACCCGGCAACGGCAGTCGTGCTGGTCGACGTCGTCCTCGGGTACGCCGCCGACCCGGATCCCGCGGCCACGCTCACCACCGCGATCGAGTCGGTGCGGGCTGACGGGCGCGGGCCGGCCGTCGTGGTGTCCCTGTGCGGTACGCCGGCGGACCCGCAGGGCTGGTCGCGTCAGGCCGAGCTGTTGGCGGCGGCCGGCGCCGAGGTCTACCTGTCCAACGCGGCCGCGGCCCGCCGTGCGGTCGACCTGACCTCGGGGATGACGTCGTGACCGACCTGCTGGGTACGCCGCTGGGGGTGCTCGCGGTGGGCGCCGAGCTCTTCGCCGACAGCCTGCGGGCGCAGGCCTGCCCCGTCGACCAGGTGGACTGGCGCCCCCCGGGCATCGGGGAGCCTGCCGACATCGCCGCGGTCGCGACCGACCCCCGCCGGGACGAGGCCAACCGCAGAGCAGTGGGGCTGGTGCTCGCCGCCGGAGCCGAACTGGTCGACGTCGTACCGGCCGGGACCGCATTGGGGTTGGATCGGGGAAAGTTCCTGCACGCCGGGCCCCCATTGAGCTGGGAGCGGGCCAGCGGACCGCTGCGCGGTGCCCTGATCGGTGCGGCGCTGCTCGAAGGACTGGCCGGCACGCCCGGGGAGGCCGAGCGGCTGCTGGCCGCGGGCGGCGTGGTCCTGGAGCCCTGTCACCAGCACCGGACGGTCGGCCCGATGGCGGGGGTCGTGTCACCGTCGATGTGGATGTTCGAGCTGCGGGATCCGGTCGGCGGCGGGACGGCGTACTGCTCGCTGAACGAGGGGCTGGGCAAGGTGCTGCGCTACGGCGCGTACGGGCCCGACGTGCTGGACCGGCTGCGCTGGATGTCGGCGGTGCTCGGCCCGGCGCTGCAGGCCGCGGTGCGCGCGCATGGGGCCGTCGACATCAAAGCGATCGTGGCGCAGATGCTGCAGATGGGCGACGAGGGGCACAACCGCAACCGGACGGGGACGTTGATGCTCCTGCGGGAACTGCTCGGTGACCTCATCGACGGCGGCGGGCCCGAGGTGGCCGAGGTGGTCCGGTTCGTCGCGGGCAACGACCACTTCTTCCTCAACCTCGTCATGCCGGCCGCGAAGCTGGCGCTGGACCGCGCGCGCGACATCCCGGGCGCCACGATGGTGGTCGCGATGGCCCGCAACGGGACCGACTTCGGGATCCAGGTGGCCGGCACCGGCGACGAGTGGTTCACCGGCCCCGCCCAGGTGCCAGACGGGCTCTACCTCGGCGCGTTCGGGCCGGCCGACGCCAACCCCGACATCGGCGATTCCGCGATCACCGAGACCATCGGGCTCGGCGCCTTCAGCATGGCCGCCGCACCGGCGATCGTCCGCTTCGTCGGCGGCGACGTACCGCTGGCGCTGGCCACCACGAGGGCGATGTACGACATCACGCTCGGGGAGAACCCGGCCTTCGGCATCCCGATCCTGGACTTCCGTGGCGCACCGACCGGCATCGACGTACTGGCCGTCGCCCGGTCCGGGGTCCTGCCGCAGATCAACACCGGGATGGCCGGACGGGTCGCCGGTACGGGGCAGGTGGGCGCCGGCCTGGTCAAGCCGCCGGCGGAGTGCTTCGCCGCTGCGCTGCAGGGGCTGGCCGCCGCCGTCCCCGGCGCGGGGTAGGGCCTGCACCCCCACCCACCTACCCTGGCCGCCCCCGCCCGGTGATCATGACGTTGGGTCGTGTCACACTCGGGCGATTCCGGGCAGATCGGGCCACCCAGCGTCATGATCGCCGGGAAACAGGGACGGTATAAGTTGACCAGGTGAGTCGGAATAACAGAGGAGACGCCCCGTGACTGCCCCGCAGAAGATGGACCCGACCTTCTACCGCAGCCCGGGTGAGGCCGCCGCGGCGCCCGCCGAGAAGCTCGCCTACGTCGTCGCCTTCGACCGGGCCGGGGAGAAATCCGACGCCCTGACCGTCATCGACGTCGACACCGACTCGGCGACCTACGGGCAGATCGTCGGCTGGGCCGACCTGCCCACCAAGGGCGACGAGCTGCACCACTTCGGCTGGAACGCCTGCAGCAGCGCGCTGATGCACGAGGGCCACGACATGGGCACCGACGGCCTGCAGCGTCGCTACCTCCTGCTGCCGGGGCTTCGCTCGTCCACCGTGCACGTCTACGACACCCGGCCCGATCCGGCCAACCCGACGCTGGTCAAGACCATCACCCCCGAGGAGCTTGCCGACAAGGCCGGCTACTCCCGGCCGCACACCCTGCACTGCGGTCCGGACGGGATCTTCCTGTCCTGCCTCGGCGGGGCGAACGGCGAGGAGGGCCCGGGTGGGATCGCCCTGCTGGACCACAACACCTTCGACGTACTGCGGGCCTGGGAGACCGACCGCGGCCCCCAGTACCTCGCCTACGACGCCTGGTGGCACCTGACCCAGAACACGCTGATCACCAGCGAGTGGGGTACGCCGTCGATGATCGAGGACGGCCTCGTCCCGGAGCTGCTGCTGGCCGGGAAATACGGCCACAAGCTGCACTTCTGGGACCTCGCCGAGGGCCGGCACCTGCAGGAGATCGACCTGGGTGCCGAGCAGCAGATGGTGCTGGAGCTGCGGCCGGCGCACGATCCGGATGCGACGTACGGGTTCGTCGGTGTCGTGGTCAGCACGGCGGACCTTTCCGCGTCGATCTGGCGCTGGTACCGCGACGGCGACGAGTGGAAAGCCGACAAGGTCATCACCATCCCCGCCGAGCCGGCCGAGGCCGGCGACCTGCCGCCGGCGCTGAAGCCGTTCGGCGCCGTACCGCCGCTGGTGACCGACATCGGGCTGTCTGTCGACGACCAGATGCTCTACGTGTCCTGCTGGGGCACCGGGGAGCTCAAGCAGTACGACGTCAGCGACCCGGCGCACCCGCGCGAGGTCGGCTCGGTCCGGCTCGGCGGCATCGTCGGGCGGGTCGGGCACCCCTCCTCGCCCGAGGAGCGACTGGCCGGCGGCCCGCAGATGGTCGAGGTCAGCCGCGACGGCAAGCGGGTCTACCTGACCAACTCCCTGTACGGCGCCTGGGACGACCAGTTCTACCCGCACGGGATCGGTGCCTGGATGGCCAAGGTCGATGCCGATCCCGCCGGTGGCATGACGGTGGACGGGTCGTTCTTCCCGCACGGGGAGGACTTCCGCGGCCTGCGTGCGCACCAGGTGCGGCTGCAGGGCGGCGATGCCTCGTCGGACAGCTACTGCTACCGCTGAGCAGCCTATGAGGGTGAGGTCAAGCCCTTGCTCTGGTTGGTTGTGGGCATGATCGTTGGCCGCGCCGGCCTGGTGCCGCCGCGTTGGTCTTGGTGGGTGGGTCTTGAGCGGTGACGTCGGCGGGGTCCGTTACCCGTCCCTGCTCCACCTAGCGTCAGCCGGGTGGTCCCCGACAGCCTTCATCCGAGCTTTGGTGGGAGGTGGGCGGGACTGCTCATGCTCACTTGCGGGGTGTTCCCCAGGGCCAGCGAGCTCGTCCCGTCCACGTCGGCGTCGCCTTATTAGGCAGGGGCGGTCACCTCGATCCGGGGGTCGCGGGTGCCGCTGGCGGTGGTCGGGTCCCAGGCGGTGCGGGTGGTGATGACGAGGAACAGCTGGCGGAGCAGGCTGCCGGCGACCGCGACGCGGGCCTGGGTTGTCGGCCAGCGGGTTGTCCGCGCGGCCGGTCAGGTGGGCGTGCCGGGCGGCCAGGACCTCGTTGTGGCGCAGCGCGCCCCACACGGCGCGCCAGGCTGCGACGCGCGGTAGCGGCCGGCCTCGGCCGCTGATGGTGGTCTTGCCGGTGTAGTTGCCGGAGGCGTTGGCGCGGGGCAGAGCCCGGCGTGCTTGACCAGTGCGCGGGCGCTGTCGAAGCGGGTCAGGTCCCCGGAATCGGCCAGGATCGCGGCGCCGCCGACCGCGGACAGCCCGGGGATGCTGGTGACCAGCGCGGTGAGCTCGAGTTCGTCCAGGACGGTGACCATGAGGCTTTGGGCGTGGTCGCGTTGCCGTTGTGCGTGGTGCAGGTAGCCAAGGCGAAGCCGGCGCGTTCGAGTCCACCCAGGCGCCGAGCGGGCACCCCGCGCGGGTCGGCGGCCGCGGCGTGCAGCGCCACGATCACCGCGTGCCGGACCCGCTGGCCGCCCCAGCGCGTTAGCTCGCGGGCGACGGCTCTGGGCGATCCTCGATCGCTGCGCCCAATCGAACGTCCCCGAGCTGCTGCGCCTGGCCCGCACCCTGGACACCTGGCGCGGCGAGCTACTCGCCGCGTTCACCACCACCGGCCGGCGGCGGGTCAGCAACGGCCCCACCGAAGCCGTCAACGCCCTCATCAAGAAGGTGAAACGGGTCGGGCACGGGTTCCGGAACCTGGACAACTACCGCTTACGGGTCCTCCTCAACGTCGGCGTCGACTGGAGGACCGTCACCTGGCAAGCTGCCCCCGCCA
>JAABUS010005841.1_pt1 | contig 15646 bp, 12 predicted proteins | sample 5560161 | NCBI WGS metagenome assembly JAABUS01 (sample SAMN10711885, study PRJNA513376) | rock metagenome | isolation source: Antarctica rocks | place: Antarctica: Victoria Land, Trio Nunatak nord | collected 2016-01-04
TATGCAACAAGACACAGCGACATCAACCGCGTTGGTACACCCCTTCAGCGATCTCTAAGTAGACCTAAGTACCCAATCCACGACCAAGCCTCTCTGTTCGAGAGTACAAGTAGACCTCCGCGCGCGCACGCTATGCCATAACCGCAAAACACTGGGGTATTACAAAATCTAACCTATACAGATGGAGAGTCCTACACCCCTTGAGAACGTTAAGGAGAAAGAAAAGGAATATACATAATTAATCCGATATCTCAACCGGCTTCTTCTCAGTTCCTTCCGGACTTGGCGGACTCACAAACGTTGTTAGAGTTGTTGCTTCCGGCTCCTGTGTCACTAATCGTCTACCGTGATCTGGCGGTTCTTCGGGTATGGGATCGGGTTCTGTAGGGGACATGGCGTTGTCCCTGTCCTCGCTTCCCCCGCTACCGGCAGAAGCACCAGTTCGCCTTCTCCGGGTCCTTCTTTCGTCATTGGCACTTTCTCTTCGTCTTCGCACCCTAAGACTACCGTCTTTACTCCCAGGCCTACCATCTGCAGTATCGCCATCGCCACGTAGGCCTTGCAACAAACTAGCGGCACGCTCAGCGACATCCTCTCCTTCACTAATAGCAGCCAGCTCTGCCTTGCGGTCACCTTGCAAGTCGCCACTTGCTACACTTTCTGGACTTAGCAGGTTTTTGTCGTCTTCTTGATCTTCGCTGTCCTCGCTGCGCTTTCCAGGGATATCCGGTATGGGTTGTCCACTGGCTACCCGCACTTGATGCCTATCCTTTAGTCTCGCTCGCCTTCTGCGGTCTCGTTGATCTTTCGCCTGAGGCGCAGCAGCGCGAAGTTTCTCAAGCAACGAGTCCATGGCACCGGATGATGTGGGCGAAAGGGGACCTTCAGGGGAAGATACACCAGCGTTGGCTGCAGCAGGGTTGATAGCTTTGCCGTTAGCACGCTTGCGGGCCATGGAGGCTTCGTTACGACGGCGGGATTCTTCCATGTGGACATTCTTTTCCTTTGATTTCTGTCCGTGCGTTAGTATGACTTCGATCAGGAACATGGCCGTTTTGTATCATCCCACTTACCTTCCACTCAGTGACGAACAAAGCAAGCTTGGAGAAGAATTCACGGCGGGAATTTTCGTCGCTGCTATCCTCGCCGTAGAAGGTCATAATGTCATCATATGTCCGGCTCATTTCTTCGAGATACAATTGCATCTGTTCGGATTTTCGTCTGGCATCTTTCATTGATCTTTGAACCACTAGACTGACTCGGTCCTGTGGATGAAATTTCTTAGTATCACTCAAGTTACCCGTATCAAGCGACGACTGGACGTTTCGGATGTTGTCGATATACTTCTTAGCGTCAACCTGGAGTTGTTCCACATTGAGTTTCTGCGCTGTGACAACCCCACCAATGTCATCGATAAAGCCTTCCCACTCAGGATATTGGTTTCGAACAATTCTTTCGACAAGGTCTGCAAAAGTGGACTCATTCTTTTCGTCCTTGACCATACCGAGGCGTCCCAAGGAGCTTAGCTTAAACCCAGTAGCTTGCTTGTTGGAGTCGTTCATATAATTGCCGATATCTAGGATAAGGCCAAGGATGTTCATCAAGGCTACAGAGTCTCTAAGAGATTCAGAGACCCTAACAACTTCTCTGAGGTGACCTGAGATCTCGTCGTATTCTGTTTCGAAAGTTCTTGTCAGCACCAAAGCTCGCATTCTGGACTTCCAATAATGGCGTAGCTCGAATGCAGTCTGTAGATAGATCTGATCTTCTCGTGTGAGCTCGTTTGGGTCTTGTTCTCTAGGTGTCATGAGCGCATCAGGACCAGTCCAGTCCTTACTGTAGGGTGCCATAAGTTTAGCCGTATTGTCAGGAATGACGCACATATCCTCCTTCTGAAGAAAATCCATGACGACGTCGTTATTGAGCACCTCTTTATCGCAATGTATGATCATGCGTATGACCTCGTCAACTGAAATCTGAGAGAATTTGGCCAACGAGATATGGAAGTTTCGCATTAAATCGCTGGAGATGATCTGTTTCTTGTCGGACTTCTTGCCACCACTAGTGCCGATCTTTTTTATTTCTTTAGCCATGAAAAGCTTCTCAACTTCATCAAGAACACCCTTTCTCGACAGCTCCATATACTTTTCTTCTTTAGCTGCATGCGTCGGGGTATGTGTAGCCCATACAGTAACTTGAGGTGCATCCACTTTCTCCCAGTGCAGCGCCTTGAGCTTCTTTTTTGGCCGAATGAATGGAAGGCCTACTGTGGGTACTGCAGGATATCCAGGTTGCGGTAGATAGCCCCCTTTCGGGGCGCCGGGTAGTGGGGGCGCGTTAGGTGTTCGGGGTAGCGGAGGTGGTGGAGGACCCATTGATCCACTAATTGGGGTAATAGGCATCCGAGATGTGCCCGGCATCGGCGGAGGTGGTGGTGGGGGAGGAGGAGGAGGCGGAGGAGCATCGTTAGAAAATCCGGGCATCGACGGAGACATGGTAGGGGGTGGTGGAGGAGGCGGTGGAGGAGAGGGACCAGCTTCAAATCCAGGCATGCCACCAAGTGAAGGTGGCAGCGGCGGAGGAGGTGGAGGTGGCGGCGGAGGTGCACTGGCTTTCGACTCGGCCTCGTGAATGCCGTCAACCTTAGGTATTGGTTCGTCCAATGGCGTCTTTGGCGAATCAGAATCGAGACTTGGGTGGGATGGTCCGGTCGTGATACCATCGCCTTCAGCGTCTTCGCTTTCACTGCCGTCGTATTTCCGTACCTTTGCAGCAATCTCGCCTAGAATTCCGGTCGCCTGCTGGGGACTCATGTGGGGACGTTTCATCTCAATAAGGCGCGGCTTCTCGTAGATCACGGCATCCTCACCATCTCCTTCGACCTGGTAGAGTCCCTCGCTCACGGCTAGAGCATCGGCAGCAGCTCGTCTCGGGCCCTTGAAAATTTTACTTCGTGCTACGCTACCCAAAGTGGAGCCACTGAAGTTTCTGACCGAGAAGTCCTCTCCAGCTCCTCCGTCGCCGTCCATTTGCTCGCGAAGCTCCCGTAGCCTGTCTGATGGGCCGGCCTGCTGCCAGACTTTACCTTCCAGTTTGCACTGTGTCTTTGCCCGCTCAAGCTGTGTCTCCAATCTTTCCATAAGCATTTCCCGATTCAAGATCCCCTGCAGTTTCTTGGGGTCGGATGAAGAAAGGGTTTCTGGCACTCCTTTTTTGGCGATAGATGCAGCAAAGTCTTGTGCATCTCTAAGCATCAGGTACAGCTCCCTGGTCTCAAGTTCGTTCCGTTGCAGCTCTTGCGCGCGTATTCTTTGAAGATCGGCAAGCTCCGATTTGAGAGCCTCGTTCTGCCGCCCTTGGAGTTCAATGATGGACGCCTGCTCCTCCAACTGTTTCTGCATCTTCGCTATAAGACCGTCAGCCCCCATTTCGATCCTTGCCTTCATCTCATCCCTTTCAGACATTGCAGATTCGGCAATCTGCCGGGCCTCTGTAGTTTCATCAAGTGCCTGCCGTGCTTCGGAATCGGTATGTAGCCTGTCCAATAGACTCTGTACAGAGAAATTCAGGCTTTGCTTCAGATCCATGTCTGGAAGCCTGCGGTCCATGGCCACGTAGCTGAGCATCGCGTCGACCAGTTGAAACATCCGAAGGCGGTCTTCTCCTTCGTTATCTCGAATAAGGAGCATATGTTGCATCGCAGAGAGAAAATAATCCTGCGCACGAGTCCCTTGTACTTTAGACGTTATTGCTTCCACGATTTGGGCCGGATCTTGCATATCTTTGATCTCTCCATCGAGACTATCTCTTGCACTGCTGTTCTCTCGTTGGAGGAGGTCCTCATAGTCGATAGCTTCATTCTCGCGGTATCGCTCGACCTGTTTGTCTATGACCTCGTATTGGAACCCCTCCATCTTCGTCAATATTCTCTTGATGCCGCATGACGTAAATTGAGCCCTGATATGGCATCGTAGCTGCAAGTCGTGCTCCGGAGCATCGATGATCATATTGAGTAAGAATAGCGACGCCACAGCGTATTCCATTAAGAGGTTTTCCATTCCAATGCCTCCACTACGGACCTCCTCGCTAGCTCCTACTAAACTACCCATCTTTCCTCGGCCATCAACAGTAACTTCGACGATTCGCATCCAGGCGTCAAAACGGCCGTTCTCGCCCTGCTGGTTCTTGACATGGTCCATAGCCTGAAGCACCTTGAGATGGCCCTCTCCTTCCGCCCAGTGGCACAAGAAGGTCATGACTTCACTGACTAACTTCCTCGTGGTCAAGCGTGGAGATATTAGGGAGGTCGCAAGGGAAACGATTACTTGTTGGTGGATTAGGGCATCGTCCGCACCGTATTTGTTGTTCATGAGAGCCTTCAAACACTTTACTATGTCGTACTCCCGATCAAGATCTTTATCACTTGTGTTGCCTGCTGCTGGTGCGGGACCTTGGACCTGCCGTCGATTGAGCTTCGCAAGGACGTTCGTCAATGCGACTTGGCCTTGCGCCTCGACAAAGGATTTGACCCAGCTGATAGGCTGCGTTCTCAAGCTGACACTCAAGCTGCCCAATTGCTTTGCCGTAATCGAATCGTTCATGACCTTTCTCACGTACCATTCCGGGCTTCCTTCTTCATCAGATCTAGCAAGGATTCCCTGATGGCCATCGGTGCCGACAACGGTCTGCCGAGCATTTTGTCTCCTTTTTTGCTCCCCTTGCCATTCCGTCAACCTATCCTGATGTACCAACGTCCATTTCTTTGTAATAGGATATGCCGCCATCTGCCGTTTTGCCTGCTCTGGAAGGTTGTGCCAGCCACGCTTATGCATAAGGTCAACGAACTGCGCTTCCACAATTCTATCATCTGAGGGGCGTGGAAGATTGAAGCCTTCGGGATTGAACGATGTCGTGGAGTTGAAACCTGCGGATTGTTGTGGGTGCCATCCAGAATGGTGGTGATGTGACTGGCGTGATGAAGTTGAAGGTCTCTGGGTATTATCTAGAGGTATTGCCGTCCTTGACGAATTGTCTGACGAGAATATACTGGAACCTCGCGTAGCCGAAGAAACAGAAGATAGTACGCTCATCTGATCAAACGAATTTCGATGATTGGAGGAGGTATCGTTGGTAGAAGTTGAATTAAATGTACCATGAGAGCCATTGGCTACGCCAGCAGCGTCTCCAGGAGCTGGGTACTGTAATGGCTTTCTGCTACTCTCGCGCGAAGGTAGTAGTGATGTGATTGGTTTCAAGGAAGAATGAGAGTGTGAGCTTGGCGGAGGTCTTGGCCCAGTGGGATGTGAAATACCGGAACCATTCGTTGGCGGAGCGTTAGGATCCCAGGCCGGATATTGATGGAAATCTCCTCCGCCTTTGTTGAGATGGTGTGGTAACGGTTCTCTGCGGTGTGGAGATTTGTCATTCTTCGGTAGATATTCCATTGATATGGGAGTCCTGCCATCTGCGGCGCTGTCGTAAGGTATCGAAGAGATCGGTCCACCTGGCATTGACAGACCAAGGCTATCTTCACCATAATTCATATCGAGTGATCCTTCTGACTGCTTCTGCGAATGCCTTGACGATCGTGAACCCGTTGTGCTACTAGAGTTGCTAGGGACCTCTAGCACCGACCCTCCATCATCCTGCCCTCTGTTCTCTGGCTGTCTATCCCTGTATAATTTCCGTCCAAAGAACGACCGTCCTCCGGAAGACTGTCTGCCTTTGCTGTCGACTGGCGGAGTTGTTGACGGCATTTTACCAATTTTATTATTTCTTTATTGTTGACGACCGTCGCAACAGTATACCCGCCAACAGCGCTTGAATAAACCTTACCCCTTCCCTAAGAGATTCGTATGATTATTATGAGGTACTGTCATCACTGATTTATCGACAATGTAGAACGATCCGCACGGAGCGCTTTGGTTGCAGCGATTGGCAGGTGCTGCTTTCGCATCATTGTGTCCTCAAAGAGGTTTAGGTGACTTTCCGGCTAGTGGATGAATCCCACCGGCGGCCTCACTTCCTGACTGTTGCCGTCCGTCGTATAGCTGCGGCTCTCATAACCATGTCTTAGGTTCCATTGTTAGATGAAGTTTGTGTATCAGAATCCCCTTGAATAAACCCCCCTGCGGCATCTTTATGTAAGAACGCGCTAGCCATGCTCCTGACCCTGACCGAGGTCGCCGCCGCAAAGGGCCAAGCTCCAAACCACACGTCAGCCCTACAACGTGTCGCATTGATGAACTCTCGTGGAAGGCACGACCGCTGTCTGTTATGTCTCTTGATAATGACTTGATATACAATGATCGTCCCAAGTGTAGCTATCAGTCCACCAAATCTTAAAATCGACTCCCAAGCGAGTATCCCGCGCTCACTCCCCGGCTACATCCCTCCTTCCTCATCCACCCCTCCACCACCTTCTGTCCCACCTCCACCTCCCGGCTACGGCAGCGAAACCATGGCCGCTGGAAGCTCCAGTCTTTGGAAGGTGTGACTTATCATTACAATTGTCTGATTCATGATAGTGGTCTAATCCATTGTACAGACTCTGCTTCTCCCTCCATTTTTCGCCCTCCTCATCTACCTCGTCGCAGTCTACGCTCTACGTCCCCTCTACACCCGCCTTCGTGCCCGCGCCCCTCATAATTACTCACTTCTAGAACCCCTCACGCACCGCATCCCTTCTCTGTTCTCGCGACGTAATAGTGTGGCCAGTGGCGAAAGTCTATTGGGAGACGAGGAATTGGAAGAGGGGCTGCAGGAGAATGTGAGCAGAAGGGGATCTCGGGAGGAGCGAAGACTAAGTGTAGAGTTGGAGAGGGGTTTTAGGGATGAGAGCGACGAGGAAGAGGAAGATCCAAGGAGGTTAAGAAGGTCAGCTGGCTGATACGGGCTTGTTGTTTATGAGAAGGCGTTTAGGAGAAACAAAGTGAAGTGGGAGAACAAATTTTCAGATCAAGATCTCCAGGAGCGGTGCAAAATCCAGTTCTTAGAGCGGATATTTGCTACTCTTGAACAATTCAATATATATATTATATTGTGGATCGCTTTCATATCATCGATGTGTACATGAGGGGCCAAAGGTCTTGAGACACAGGATTTGGCACCGGAAATATTTCTTGCATTGAAAAGAACAATCCTTGCCATACATCTGCACTCGTAGGCGGTTGTATTTGTATGGGTAACCCTTTTGACCAGGAAAAGCATAAAAAGGTCAACAGTTGCAGACTTAGTCACTGTACAGTTGTTCTTAAACCGAGATTATCTATCTATGGACTTTGAGTGGTGAGACTCCCTCCTGCTGAGTCATGATAGATATTTATTTCCCACCAGATCTGAATCCGCCACTGTACGCGTCTAAGATTACCCATTAATTGGGCGATGAGACATTACGATAATTGTCTTCGATGTGGACGCATCATATTGAACGCCCAAAGAAAAGAATGTTACCGGCATTATTCTCCACACTTTTCCCGACGGACATGGACTACTTTTAAGCACACATGGCCAGAGAGAAGGACCAGCGCCTCCGTTAGGGACTCTTCGCTGAAATGGAGCGGGAAAAGGGCTTTGGCCACTTGGATGAGGGATGAGCCAACGATATTTGCCTTGTCTAGTGCTCCTGGGCGAGCTGCCATTGCCATTGTTAGAGTCTCTGGATCTGCTTGCTTGGCTGTATGAATGATTTCTCGAGTTAGATACGCTAGGTAACCTTTGAGTAGGTATATCATGCATTATGTCCTGGAAAGCCGCCGCCGAAACCTCGACATGCTACGCTACGTGCGCTATATGACCCAGCATGTGTTCCGAACGAAGCCGAAATCCTAGATTCTGCGGCTTTGATCCTATTCTTCCCGGCTCCAAAGACCGTTACTGGTGAGGATGTTGTCGAATTCCATATCCATGGCGGAAATGCCGTGGTGAAGGCTGTGCTGGGTGCTATTTCCAAAGTCGCTTCCTCTGCTAAGCTTCATCTCCAAGAAATACGCTATGCTGAACCTGGAGAATTCACTCGCCGGGCTTTCCACAATAACAGACTTGATATGACTCAGATTGAAGCACTGGGGGATACTTTGTCCGCTGAGACTGAACAGCAGCGTCGACTAGCAGTACGAGGAACTACAAGTACACTCGCGGACCAGTACGAAATCTGGAGGGAGCAGCTATTGCAAGCCCGAGGCGTGCTGGAAGCTCTCATTGATTTTTCAGAAGACCAGCACTTTGGTGAATCACCAGCTACGATCATGAAACCTATCACCGAGGAGGTGCGATTGCTGAGAACGCAACTGCAAGCAAGTATCCATAACGCATCGCGTGGTGAGCTGCTACGCAGTGGTATTAGCATAGCTCTTGTTGGAGCGCCGAATGCAGGGAAAAGTTCTCTGCTGAACAGGATTGTTGGAAGGGAAGCTGCAATTGTAAGCGGAGAGGAGGGCACGACAAGGGATGTCGTCGATGTTGGTGTAGATATAGGAGGTTTCTTCTGCAGATTTGGAGACCTTGCTGGGCTGCGAAAAGGCCCGAAAACCCTGGGTACGCCCCAAATTGGGGAGATCGAGCGCGAGGGTATGAGAAGAGCCAAAGAGCGGGCGTTCCGTGCTGATGTTGTCATCATCGTTCTGTCGGTTGAACCAAGCCACGCCGACGACAGGAATAACTCATACGACATCTCTATCAATTCCGAATTAGAAGAGACACTGAGGCAGTGCAATCCTGATACACAGAAATTCATCTGCGTGATCAACAAAGCCGACCTGCTCGAATGTGGCACAGAAAATCAGGGCATCTGCTCGGAAATTGCCCGACATCCAGCATTCGCAACCGTTAATCAAACGTTCGGGCTGCCAGTCTACGCCATATCTTGCAAGGAGGCGCAGGACCATAAGGCCAGCGGACCGGATCCCGGCCGCATCCAGTCACTTTTACGAGGCTTGACGGAGAACTTTAAATCAATGACAGCCGCTGTGTTACCCGAAAATCAGATTGCGCCTGGCGATCCGTCCATGTGGGCAGAGTCTCTTGGTGCGAGTGAGCGCCAACGGATTCTGCTGCAGCAATGCCTCGAACACCTCGAGACCTTCCTTACTGACGTGAGGTCATGCCATGACAGCCCGAAAGCTGCCCTTGATGAGGAGGAAGATGTTGACGTCGTACTTGCAGCGGAAAGTTTGAGAGCTGCCGCCAATTGTTTGGCCAAGATCACCGGGAGAGGAGAAGCCGGAGACGTTGAGGAAGTTTTGGGAGTAGTTTTTGAAAAGTAAGAATTCATCATTGCCTATGATAAAAGTACATGTGCTAACTTGAGCAAAGATTCTGCGTTGGTAAATGAGTGATATAATAGCCGGTTGTGAGAAATAGCCAAAAACCATCCTCCAAGCAATTTTACCGCTTCAACGCTCGCTTTTAACCAGAAATGCAAGTCTATAGGCGCTGAATATGACATCTTATCGAAACACTATCGAAACACTATCAGAACATGATCATCACACGATGCAAAACTTTTGCTAGCGGATCCAGCCGCCTATACTCTTACAAATCTCCAACTCGAACAACTTCAATCCGTCAAGGGAGGGAAGAGTTATACCCTCCCCTTCCAGCAGGACATATGGTTTGCGGTGCAGCAGGCGAACGACTCGAGGAACGACTCGGCAACATTATTCCGTCACCTTCTCTTCGGTGTGGCATCGATATCGATCTGTTGTAGCCTCCTCTCCCAGCAGGCACTGGGCCCTCTGGTGCTGCCGGCGAACGATTCGGCGTACGGTTTGGCGGGGTCAAATTGTATCCCCCTCTTCCCGCAGGCACCGGACTCTGGTTGGGGGAACGACTAGGCGGCGTTGCGTTGTACCCTCCACGACCGCCAATACCATCACCAAGATCACGAGGATGGACCCTGGAGGATGTACTGGTACCGGCGCTGCTGCCGCGTGGAGTATAGACGGGAGTTGTCATATGCTCGTAAGTATTGTACCCCCCTCTGCCCATTGGCACTGGTTGGCCCACCGAAGCAGGCGAACGACTTGGGGATCGATTTGGAGGAGTAGAGGTTGGAGTAGCATTGTATCCTCCTCGGCCAGCAAAGTCCCCCGCAGCAGGAGAAACTGCTCTTGCCATTGCATGGTAACCTCCACTGCCAGCAGAAGAGGAACGATGTTGAGCTGTCAAATGATCTTGGAGAGGTGCAGCGCTGTACCCTTTACTCCCAGCGGGCGGGGAATAACGACCTGGAAAGGCTGCATTGTATCCGCCTCGCCCGGCAAAATCTCCCGTTGGAGCAGGAGAGACGCTCCTGTTGTAGCCTCCACGTCCGGCAGGTACTGGGTAGCTCGCTGGAGAGGGGCTTCTTGATGGGATTCCCCTGTTTGGCGGAAGAGGGGCTGCTCTCCCGGGCGTCAGGTAGCCTGGGCGGGGCGAGCCATCGCGGGAGGACGGCAGGCTATAAGAGCTGGGAGGAGGTGATGGGCTGTGGTGAGGAGCGCCGTGGGAGCCGATACGACTCATGGTGAGAGGTATGTTGGTGGTTAAGGTTATTGGTCGAGACGGTGGTGACCTGAAGTAGACTTGTTGGCTGGTGTATCGCAGTTGGTTATCGGTTAGATGTTATTGAAAGTAGTGTCGATTATCGCTGTTGAAGATGTTGGTTGTAGTTTCTGAATATTCAAGCTGTTTCACCATCCCAACGGTCCAGTATATATATCCTCAACCACATCCTTTTCAATAATCTAATCTCACCTCACCACACTCAGCCCATCGAGGCTTACACATTAGCTCTGACGCCCTCTTCGCAAAAGTTTCTAGAATCCTTCCCAATCCAAACAATGACTCCTCCAAAACACCACATGAGAAATCTCCAAATGTGTCACGTCCTACTGCACCTCATCTCTCGTTCCTGCATCTGCTTATCCTATCTTGGGTCCATCTCCCGGACCCAGCAACCAGCTTCTCATGCTCGGCTGACGAGAAATATTCCCTGCAAAGCCACGCCCTTCCGCATGGCTCTCATGCCCCTGTATCCCCGAACGAGTACGAACCCCTTCGTTTGCTGCAAAAAAGCCGATTCGTGTGGGACCCCTGCGTGTGGACAGCCGGTATGTGTGCGACTCTGACCACGCGAACACGACACCATCAGTCCTTCCCCCCCCCCGGGTAGTACACGTGGTAAGCTGGGGTTCTGACTCCCAGGACCCACAGCTCCGGGCTCCAGCTGAAGGTGCTCAGACAGTGCGATGCGATGAGCGCATTGGCTGCATGACACAGGTTTCATGCAGGTGTTTATTTATGAAAAGGGGAGTACGGCGTGGTGATTGGGTTACAGGCATGTGTGAGGTGCGTTTTAGATTGGGGCAGTGCTTCTTGGCTTCCATGATGGTACTTGGGCGGTGGTGGTGTGTCAATTAGTACCTTAAAAGTAGGGCATGCGGTGACTCGGTGAGGCTGAGTTTGGCGTACTGGTGCACGCTGAACCCCATATCACTCCCAGTAACTGTTTCGGGTTAATGTGCACGGAAAACCCAGTATATCCGCTACAAGTACTGTGTAGGGCTGTAGGGTTCTGTGCTGGCGAGGCGAACCGGCCCGCGACCGCTCGGAGAGGGCTATTTTGGGCTCTCGCTCGAATTTCCTTTGTTTTGTCTTCCTTTTGTTTTTTTCATACCTCATATGGACTGGGTTGCGAGAAGCTTTGCCTGCATTTTTCACTTCGTTATGTGGCATATGCCTGTGCTGCGAATTCTCTACATGCAAGGAACGTCGATGTATGACCCCTCAGTCCATCTATATCGCAGATAATACGCTGCGGACGCCGTTAGACACGCAACGGCCGTAAGGATGTCGTACTGCGTTGTGGACACCTTGGCATGTACGAGCTACTCCTCGGGCTTCACCGGAGCCTCCATCTGCAGAAGGCAGCAATACGGCGAGCAGCAAGTGGCGAATTAAGGTGAGTGGTAATCGCCGATTACTCATGGCTAAGCAAGAGGGCTTGGCAGGATGTGACAAAGATTCGTGAGCGGCGCGAATGTTGCACCGCCGTTACATCGGATATGAAGAAACAGATGCTGCTGCGGAAAAATAGAGTTGTCGATGAGTCGAACGAGGTGGCTCGTTGAGGTGGATTTGGCATTGCGGACTACTAATCCATTAGTAACTCTGTGGGCTCGGAAAGATTAGAAACACCGTAGTAAGGCAATCGTGGGCAATTTGAATGCCAGCAGTTCTTGAGAGGGAAAAGAGGCTCTGGGATTTATCTTTAGAATTGAGGGTATTCGCTCAAAACACGAGAACGATGAGGTGAGTCATTTCGCCGGATTAATCATGCTTTCTCTACAGAATTCCATCAAACCACAAGGTACGGTTGAAGCAGAATGTCTGGCGTAGCTCTCTTAAACAAATTGTTCGAAGGCTTTGATTTTCAGTGTTGATGACCTCTTGCTGGGTACTTTTTGATAAAGTGTGCATTAGGGTTTTGGTTTCTTCGTCCGGCAACTGCAGTCATGCAAATGTCTTATTGAATTGAAGTAGTGCATACATACCTCACTCCTTGTTGAAGCGTCAATTACAAGGATTTCACTGTGGCCGCCAAAATGGACCTAGCTCTCTTTGACAACGACTACAATCAAGTATCTTTCCTATCTCTCTGTAGTCAGCTGTCGTTGCCCCAGATTTGATATGTCTTACGCAGATCCAAATACCAGCCTTGAAATTCTTCTCTTGTTTGAATCTTCTTCAACACTTTTACGAATCCACTATTGCTAGGTCCTTCCATCACTTTCTGGCATCAAGACTGTCAACTCTAAGGGTGTAGATGTGATTGAGAAATACATGTCTCATACAGAAACAGCTTCAAGTTCATCAACATCAACTCCCTTCCAATCCCGGCCATATCATTGTCAATCCTCGCCAACCCGTTCTCGACCATCCATCTATCAAATTCAGAGTTGGTGAAAGCTACATACCCAGAGTCCAAAGATCTTTCTCAGAAGAACTGCATTCCGCACGAACAACCAAGACTCGCCCAAATTAGACTACCACCCAAGTTCGAGCACAGCATACATCCATGCTGCTCCAAAGATCTACAACGCCCTATTCAGGACCGGCTTGAACAGGAATAGCAAGACCCTCAGGCAAGAGGAGCACTACCAAACTAGACGGTTCACCCTTATTGAACAATTCAATCTCTTCATCCGAGCAAGTATAGTCCTTCCCGCATAATACTTATTCCCCAACACATCCTCAAAGCTCGTCAACTAGACCCCCTACCGTCAAAAATCAGCACCACCCACCTCGTACCAATTACCCTACCTTCATCAAAAGCCCTAATCAGACACCCACAGACCAACAAATCTACAACCCCCCCCTATCTATCCCATCCACACACCTCCAAACACCCTCTCCCATCCTCACATCCTCCCACCACAAACCCCAACCCCATCCCCAACCCCATCCCTCTCCCTTAACCCCGCCAACCTCGAGTCTCCCCTTCCCTTCCCTAAAATCAAAACCACGCCGCCAATCGAATACACCCGTGCATCTTTTGATATTACAAAACTTTTCCTTCGTCACTAGCAGTGAGTATGTTATAGTTTAATTAGTAGGCGTGGGTGTGGTATGCTGGCTGGGAAGGGCGGATGGGAGGAGTGTTGATGTTGAGAATCGGGGAAGGGGAAAGAGATTGGGAGGGCTTGTAGGTATGATTTCACCCTGAGCAATCTACACAAGCCACTTTCCGATATTCACAAAAACTTTTTCATAATTCCACCTTTGGCGCTAAACGGACCCCCCCCCATGTATCCATCATATATAGCAACCACAAAACCCACTCCCTGCACCCCCCCCCAATTCTATTCTCCTCCCCTCTCACCCTCAGCCCCATCACCCGTCCAACCCTCAAGCTCCCTGCCTGCCTGCCCTCCCTTCTTTCTCCCTCCCTCCCTCCCTCCCTCCCTCCCCTTCCTTTCCCTCACCATTCTCCGTCTTCCCCCCCCCGTTCGCACCTTCACACCAAACACCCCCCCCCCCATCCCCCCTCTCCCTTTCCCTCGTCCCCGCTTCCCCCCTCAAATCCAAACCGCTCAGCGCGCTCCCTCTGTTCGTACTTTCTTTTGAAAGCGCTAGAGTAGCTGAGATATTTTTAATTACGAGGACCGGAGGAGCGGCTGTGCTTCTTGGGGACTGCCGGGGGTTAAGGCCGGGGCTGGTATTTCTGAGTATTTGGATTCGGGGTTTTGGCGGTTTTTGTTGTTGTTGTTGTTGTTGTTGTTGGGTGTGGCTTGTTTGGATACGCTGGGGATGGGGATGGGGAAGGGCTGATGGGTGATAGGAGGGAGAGGGGTGGGAAGGGAGGGAAGGGAATGGGAGTGAAACAAGGTTTGAGGATGAGGGGAGTGACATGGGGTGGAATAGGTGAAGGTGGTCGACAGAAGAACTGATCAGCGAAAATATTCCTTCAAAACTCCTAAAACCCATCTACATTTTACTCACACATTCATATAACAAATCAATAAATCCCTTTCTCTCCCTCCCCCCCTCCTCTCAAAAAGTGCTCGGACCCTTAGAATATCAGGGCGCCGGGGAGGTGGCCAGTTGCGTCAAGGTGTCAAGATATCTGCAATAGGGTAGGATTGGATACTTGCCTTGAAAAAGAACAGTAATTCGTGACAGCCCAAGGTCGTTGATAAGATGAATAAAAGAGTTTTAGTCTCATCTAAAACTTCGAATTTTCATCCTTCCAAAACCCCTTCCATCCCCTCCATCCCCTCCTCCCTCCCCTCCTCCCCATTCTCATCCCCTACCCCACCCCCCTCTTCTCCCACTCTTCTACCCAACACACACCCAAATACCACAACAACCCCTCAACCCCAACCTCCTCCCCAAGAACGGAAGAAAACAAAAAAAAATCAAAAATGAAATGCCAGAAACTCATGAAAGTGGAAAGGTTGAGGGAATACAGTAGAAAAATCCAAATTCAAATCCAAATCCAAAAAAACACACACATCGAAACTCCACCAGTCCCTCCACCTACCCTAGCCCCCCTCCCCCTCCACCTACCCTAGCCCCCCTCCCTCTCTTCCTCCCCCCTCTTCCTCCCCCCTCCCCCTCCCCATCCCCTCCCCCTCCCCCTCCCTTCCAATATCCATATCCCCCCCCCTCCAGCCCACAACCCCAGCCCACAACCTCAGTCCAACCCTCGAGACCAAGAAAGACACCGGACCGTGTGAAGAGAAAAACGACACTAAAGATCGCATGTACGGAATACATAGATACGAGGGGGTCGCCATTTCCGATGGAAACTGCTTTGCACTACGTCTTTTTAATTAGGTATCGTTGATTGCGAAACCTGTGCCGTTTTTTAGAATTTGCCGAGAGCCCCACCAAATTTAGTGGCGAATCTCCTAAAAGTGCAAAATAAGAAACAGATTTGTAAAATCAACCCCACTGCCCTTCCGATGCTTCATATGTAGTATATTCAATGCTCCGTATGTGACGTATCGAGTGCTCCGTATGTGATATATTCAGTGCTTCATATGTGGCCTACCCAGTGCTTCATATGTGGCCTACCCAGTGCTCCATATGTGATGTATCCAGTGCTCCATATGTGACGTATCCAGTGCTCCATATGTGGCCTACCCAGTGCTTCATATGTGGT
>JAABUS010005842.1_pt1 | contig 15644 bp, 17 predicted proteins | sample 5560161 | NCBI WGS metagenome assembly JAABUS01 (sample SAMN10711885, study PRJNA513376) | rock metagenome | isolation source: Antarctica rocks | place: Antarctica: Victoria Land, Trio Nunatak nord | collected 2016-01-04
TAACGTGATAATATCAGAGTGTCAAGGGAACAGTCCCGAGACGCACAAATGCCCCGCCGGTGCTCTAACACCAACGGGGCGGCAGACAAAGGAAGGTTCCTCCAATGTCCACGACCAATGGTACCACCGCCCGCACGATCACCACGAAGTCCGGCATGATCCTGCCCGCGACGATTGACCAGCAGACCGACTTCAACCTCATCACGACGGCAGTGACGATCTATTACAAGCGTTCCGGCTGCCTCGGCTCGTTCGCCACTGCCGTCGCTGTAGCCGATGCGATGCGCGACAGTAGCGCGGTGGTCGTGCTGTACGTCGGACTGGATGGTGGACAGGATGCGCGGGTGCTGTGGCCGAACAGCATCACCTTCACGAAAGAGAACAAGATCGTCTGCAAGGCGTATTGCACGATGCGCCGCCAGTGGAAGACGTTTCGCATTGACCGGATGCTGACGTGCCACGAGTTGACGACGCCGGATGATGCGGAAACGGCGGCATAGAGTACGGAATCGTGGGGCCGGAGCGGTTCCGGCCCCGAATGCACATGAGGAGCAACCATGAAGGCAGCGATCTATTGTCGGGTGAGCACGACGATGCAAGAGGACAACTACAGCCTGCCGACGCAAGAAGAGGCATGCCGGAAGCACGCCGCCGCACTCGGCTACACGGTCGCTGAGGTTCATCAGGACGTACACAGCGGCTATGAGCTATGGGAGCGCAAAGGGCTGACCGCGCTGCGTGAGGCGGCGCGTGCGGGCGCGTACGATGCGATCATCGCCTACGAACCGGATCGCCTCTCACGCCGTCAGATTCATTCCGCAGTGCTCATAGATGAGTGCGAGCGGTACGGCGTGGCACTCTTGTTTGTCAACGGCCAGCACGATAAGACTGCGCTCGGTGAGTTCCTTGCCAACGTCCGCGCCTTCACTGCGGAGATGGAGCGCGAGAAGTTCCGCGAACGCTCCATGCGCGGGATTCATGCACGGATGCGAAGCGGCAAACTCCGGCCGTCGAACCGTCCGCTGTTTGGCTATCGCTGGATAGACGAAGGCAAAGGCGCATACGAGATCGACGAGGACAAAGCGATCATCGTGCGGCGCATCTTCGCGCTGGCTGCCACTGGCACGCCGCTTCGTGGTATCGCCACGATACTGGAAAGCGAAGGCATCCCGACCGCGAATGGTGCCATCCATTGGCACGCGAGCGTCATCCGCACGATGCTGCGGCATCAAGCGTATGCTGGCATTGCGGTAGGAAATAGCACGACCGCGAAGAAGGTGGGCGGCAAGCAGATACGCGACGTACGCCCCGAATCTGAGCACATCTATCTGCCGGAAGGCACGATACCTGCCCTCGTGTCACGCGAGATGTACGAAGCCGTAGGAACGCGACTCGTGCGCAACAAAGCGGAAGCGACCCGAAATAGTCGCGACCCCGAGGCGTTCCTGCTCAGGGCGGGCTTTGTTGTCTGCGGCTACTGCGGTAAGCCAATCCGAGGGGTATGGACGAAGGATTGCCCGAGCCAACATGCACGGGCATACTACACCTGCGATCCTGCGTCCGCCCCGCATCGCGACTGCCCGGCATTTGCGATGAGCGCGAAGAAGTTGGATGCTGCCGTGTGGACGAAGGTGAAGACGATCATCACGCGTCCGGAAGTGATCGCCGAAGAAGTTGCCAAACTGCGAACCAACGACCCCACGGACGCCGATCTGACCGCAATCGAGCGGGCAATCACGGAGATTGACAGGAAGCGGACGAACCTCAGCCGGTCGCTGGAAATGATTGATGATGCAGACACCGCCGCGCCAATCATCGCCCAGTTGAAGGCGCTCGCGGCCCGCAAGCGCGAGCTTGACACCGAACGCGACGCGGTGAAGGCCCGGCAAGCCAGTTGGCAGACATCGCAGGACCATCTGACAAGCCTACAGGTATGGGCAGTAGCCGTCAGCTCGAATGTCGAGGAATTGACCTATCAGGAACGGCGCGATTTGCTGTCTGCGCTTGATGTTCGGGTGCGCTTGTACCGGAAGGACCACACGCCGCGCTATGAGATCACCGCATCTCTGCCATTCGAGCCAGATATGCCGGGCGATATTGTGTCACAACCATATGTTGCGTTGTGCCCGTTGCGTTCAGCGCGTCGCGCGTTCGCTCGTCAATCGTGCTCGTTTCTCCGAAGATCATCCCGACGGTCAGCCCGGACTCGGGAAACCGGACATGCCGCTTGATGGCCGCCGTGAGCCGCCCGACGGTATTGTGCCGGACATCCGCCGCCGTCTCCGCGTCGCTGCGCTGCTCGACTCGCGCCCATTGTCCGTAGAGCGAGCCGTCCGCATCCCGCCACCAGCTCTGGCGGATCAGCGCCGCGCCACCGATCACGACGACATCCCCGCGCTGGACGATCGGATATGCGGGGAGGGTGGCACGCAGCGTGGCATGCGCGGGCTGCCAGCCGCGTTCCGTCCGCGCGGCGAAGACAACGATTGTGCCACGCACCCGCTCGCCCTGCTCCTGCGGCCACGTCTCCACCATGCCCCGGACGGCATTCGTTGCCTCGTTGGGCCAGACAATCATCGATGGCGGCGTCGCGGTGAGATGCCAGAGTGTTGCGGCGAGTGCACCCATCGTGACCGCCGCAAGCCACACGGCGCTCATCCGCGTGACCAGCGCGAGCAGGAGGAGCGCGCCCGCGAGCAGCGCCAGCATCGCCCATGCATGATGTCGCTCCGGCCCGAGCGCGTTGCCGAGGAGGATCGCGCCACATGGCCAGAGGATCGGCGGGACGGTGCGCGCGGGTGACCCGATTGACGGAGCGCCGCGCGCTGTGCTCGCCGCCACGGGAGGTACGATCACGGCCCGACGGTGATGCGGTCGCGCAATTGATCGACGGTGCGAGAGGAGATGCCGCGCACGCGCGCGAGGTCCTCGATCTGCTTGTACGGGCCGTTCGCGGCTCGGTCCTCGATGATCCGTTGTGCGAACACCGGCCCGATTGTCGGCAGCGCCTCGAGTTCCTCTTTCGTTGCTGTATTGAGGTTGATACGCCCCGCGACGGGAGTGGCGGGGGGAGAGACGGCAACACGCGCTGTCGGACGGGGGTCTGTCGCCGCAGTGGTCGCGGTGGCAGTTGATGACGACGTCGATGCGGCCACCGTGGTGGGCTTCGCCGACGCCGTTGCGCCACGCGCTGACTGGACGGGGATGACGTACTCCATGCCGTCGCCCACGCGCGCCGCCGGGTTCAAGGCGGATCGCTCCGCGCGCTCCGTGTATCCGCCCGCCGCGCTAACGAGGTCGCTCAGCCGCGCATCGCCGCGCAGCGCGTACGCGCCGGGATTCGTCACCTCGCCGCCGATGGCGACGTGCACATCCGGCTGCCAGCTCTCATCGCTGCGCACGATCAAATCCGGGGCGTGACGCTGCCGGAGCACAACGTAGGCCGCCGTGACCACAAGCGCGGCGACCGCGCTGAGCACCATCCCCCGTCGCCTCCGGGCTTCGTCCGTCACGCTTGCCCCCTCACACGCCATTCGTGTTGCATGGATCAGTTGCGCGAGTGTAGAGAAACGTGGCACGATCTGTCAAGAATCGGCATCCGGGCGCGCTCGCGCGGGAGATTTGGGCGGTTGTATGAATCATGCCGATCATGTCGCGCTCATTCGTGGCGGTGTGGAGTCGGGGTCGGTCGAAACGCGGGAACCGTCCGCAACGCCGCAGGTTTGGGCCGATCTCGGCTCCGGCGGCGGCGCGTTCACGCTCGCGCTCGCGGACCTGCTCGCGCCGAGCGACAGCATCCACTCGATTGATCGCGACCATGGGGCCTTGCGGTCGCAAGAGCGAGCGATGGCGCAGCAGTTCCCGGCGATCACGCTGGAGACGCATCGCGCGGACTTCACGAAGCGCCTCGCGCTCCCGCCGCTGGATGGGATCGTGATGGCGAATTCGCTGCATTTCGTGAAGGAGAAGCGCGCGACGCTGACGCTCGTGCGCTCGTACCTCCGCCCCGGTGGCCGATTTGTGCTCGTGGAGTACAACGTGGATCGGGGCAATCATTGGGTGCCGCACCCGCTTACCTTCGATGCATGGCCATCCCTCGCGCGGGAGTGCGGGTTCATTGACACGCGACCGCTTGCGACGGTGCCGAGCCGCTTTCTTGGCGAAATTTTCGCCGCGCTGAGCATTACCTAGCGGTTCGATCTTCTCATGTATCTCCACTTCATCAGGGGTGCGGGAGCGATTCAAGCGTCACGTCGAATGTCAGGTCGGTGGCGGATCTCGGAGCGCGTGATGCGAGACAGGAATTTGATTTACCCTGACAAGATTGCAAGGTGGATAGCCGCCTTTTCGCGGGGCGCTGTCACGATCCTCAACGATGATACACCGAGAAAGAGAGAACGGTTTTTGGTTGGCGACGGAACTAAGTATTCAGGAGAAGTTTTGATGGAAGCAATTCAGGCTATCGTGATGATCGTGGTGGCGTTTGCAGCGCTCGTGGGCACGCTCTTCGTAGCGCTCGTCGCGGGGCTTGCGGGCGTTGATCGGGCGCGCGTCGCGCAGATGCGGCACTCCACCATCGATCTGCACCGCTAATTCGGTTGCCGACGGGACGATATTCTGCTACGCTAGCCGTCGGTTCGCGACGCTGCTCGCGCAATCCGATCGCCCGATGGCGGCGTAGCCAAGTGGCAAGGCATGGGTCTGCAAAACCCTGATCACCGGTTCGAATCCGGTCGCCGCCTCCATCAACCACCCTCTTTGGTGAAAGGACGAATGATGACCGACGTGGATGCATCCTCGCCGGATACGTTGGTGTCCACGAAAACGGTGCACACGGGCAAACTGCTCACCGTCCGCGTCGATACCGTCCGGTTGCCGTCCGGCAGGGAGACGGAGCGCGAGGTCGTCGTCCATCCCGGGGCGATTGCGCTCGTTCCGCTGCTGCCCGATGGTCGCGTCGTCCTCGTCCGGCAGTGGCGGCACGCGGTCGGGCGGATGCTGCTCGAAGTGCCTGCGGGCACACGCGAGCCGGACGAGCCGCCGGAGGCGACCGCCGCGCGCGAACTGACCGAGGAGACGGGCTATACCGCCGACCGCATTGTGCCGCTCGGTTCATTCTTCACCGCGCCCGGTTTCAGCACCGAGGAAATTCACTGCTACCTCGCGCTCGGCCTGCGGGAGGGTGATGCGTCACCCGAGGAGGACGAGGGCATCAGCCTCGCATACCTACCCCTCGGTGATGCACCGGCGGCGGTGGCGCGCGGCGATTTTCAGGACGCGAAGAGCATCGCCGCGTTCGCGATGGCACGGCACTTCCTCGATCTGCACCCGGATGAGGCCCCCGCGCCCCGCTGACCGGCCCGATTACGTGCGCCCCGGTTTGTCCGCGAGCAGCCGCTGGATGTCGGCGGCGAACTTGACCTCGCTGTCGTCCTCCGGCGCATAACCGATCACGCGGCGGGCCGTGAGCAGGCTCCAGAAGGCGCGTGTGTTGCCGGAGATGCCGTAGAAGACCTGCCACGGGATGCCGTGCTCGTCGGCGATGCTCTCCGTCTCGATCGATTTCACGACGAGTTGCTGCAAGTCCCGCGCGCTCAGGTACGCGCCGAGGTCGCGCTTGTACCCCTTCGGGTCGTCCGCGAACTGCGCCGCGTTGATTTCGCGCGGCGCGCCGATGCGCAGGTGCACATTCTCGACCGGTCGCCCCAATGTGCCGGTCGCAAAGACGAAGCCGAGATGCTCGTAGCTCGCCTTGGCCCATCCGTACCAATTATCGCTCTTCGGGAATGTCTCCGGTGTCACCATGTCCATCTTCCCGGCGTGGATCAGGTGCTCGTACCAGTCCGCTGCGTGGTTCGACGACGCGACAACGACACGCCGCACGTTCTCTTCGAGCGCGAGTTGGAAGACGCGGTACGCCATATCGACGTTCGCGCGCTCGGCCTCGTACGCCGAACCGGGCGTCAGGCGTGTGGCGCGCTGTGAGCCGGACATCGCCGCGTCGTTGCCGCGATTGAACGCGAGATGGACGATGCTGTCCTGGTCGCGGAACAAGGAGCGGAGCGATTCGGGGTCGTCGCTCAGCAGGTTCGCGACCCGTACCCCCTCGATGGGTGTGCCATCGCCGCGCGCGTCGCGGACATCGACCAGCGTCAAATCATAGCGATCCCGCAACGCCGGGAGCAGTAGACTGGCGACGTATCCCGTCGCGCCCGTCACGAGAACCTTTCGTCCATTCATCGTGCGATTCCTTTCTCTCGCGGCACACAGGTCGATCGAACGACACGCGCACCGCCGCAGAATGTCCACGCCGAGGATACCACGCACCATCCATCCGCGAGGGTGGCAGGCATAACGAGGTATTCAAAAGTCGCTTGCTGGGAATCCTAATCCCCCTGCCGCACAGAGGGCACCCACCCTTCCCTCAGAGGGAAGGGGGAGCGAGCCTACAAGAGAGCAGGGTGCTACAGGGAACGCCTCGGTAACGCGACGAGTCACCCCTTCCCCGTGGGGAAGGGGCCGGGGGTTAGGAATCTCGACCAGTATTACGCCGGGAGAACGATTGAGCGGCGATTGCCGAGCACCGCGAGCGTGTCCGTCTTGCCGACGACGACGCGGAACGGCGGCGCGATGCGGTACCGTTTGCCGCCAATCGACGCGGGGAGGGTCGTGAGGAATGCCCGGAGTGCGTCGTCGTCCGGCATCGGTCGCTTCGGCCCGAAGACGATTCCCTGCGCGATGGGTTCCGCGCCGTGCTTGCCGAGGATGATCGCCTCGGCCGGCACGTCCCCACGGTCGTCGAGCGCGAGCACATCGTCAATCGCATAGACGCCCTTCGGCTCCGGCAGTTCGATGCCGCTGGCGCGGAGACGGTCGAGCGACCAGACCGTCTCGCCAAGCATCGCCGCATGATCGACAACGGCAGGCTGCACCGGCACGGCGCGCGCGGTCCGCAGTCGGCTCTCACGGCGGGGGGGTGCCGCCCCGCGCGTGGATGCGGCAACCGGTGCGGGTGACGGTGCGCGGAGGGAGACCGGGCGCGCGGCGTGGAACTCGGCGGCGAACTCGGGGTCCAGCAGGGCGCGGGTTGATTTGGCCGCCATCCCGATGGTCGTCTCAACGCCGCGGACGACGTGAAAGCCATTCCGCAGCACCAGCCGCTGGCTTGCTCCATCACCGAGCAGCGCATCGACGAGATTCGTCAGTGGCTGGTAGGGTTCGAGCAACTGCGCGAGCGTTTCCGTCAATACCTGCGTCTTGCTCGACCGTGCGGATAACTTCGCGTCCACGGCGATAGCGCCCGTCGCGCCATTATCCGGGCCACCCGCGAGCACCCCGAGCAGGACCATATCCGGGTTGGTGATACCGCGCCAGTTGTACCACCCCGCGAATGTCTCATCCTCCGCGAGGTTGAGTGCATGGGTGACTTTGAGATTTTCATGCGCGGCGAGCGGAATTGTCTGCCCGATGAACGCCAGGAGACCGGCGGCGACCTCATGCTCCCATTCGGAGGAGGCTTTCGCAATCGCGGCATGTTCGGCGCGCGTGCGGGCGAGGGAGAGATGGTGGGACGCGGAAGTGAGGGGACGGGAAGACGTGCGCCGGGTGGCGGAGGAGCGTGGGGAATTATGGTGGGTGTACGAACGCATACGTCCTATCTGACAAGCTACGGCATCGTGCCGCTAAGGCTGAATGATCGATAAAGATGTGAGTAGCGAACCACTCATATCACGGGTAGTATCGCACAGTTTGGATGCCAACACAAGGCGTTTTCCGCTGACGCCTCCGTCGTTTCACCGTATGCACGCGGACGCCTCACGCACACAGGAGCCGTTGCGCATTTCTCCCGTAAATCGCGGCGCGCTCATCGGGGCCGAACCGCGCGTCCGTCAGGCATCGCTCGACGCGGTCACGCGCGGGGATCGGCAGAATCGGCCAATCGCTGCCAACCAACACATGCTCCGCGCCGACGGTATCAACCGTGAAGTGCACGCTCGCGGGGCTGAAGCCCATCGTGTCCACGTACAGCCGTTTGAGCACGTCGCTTCGGCCGCCGCTCTCGCCCGTCGCGTGCTCCTCTTCCTGATCGATCAGGCCCGCGAAGAGGAGTACCGACGCGGCCATCATCGGGATGACAATTGTGAGGTCCGGCATCGCCGCGAGCACGCCGCTGCGGACGAGCGAGAGGATACTCGCCGCCGTCTCGGTCCCGCGCGCCATCAGCACGCCGGGCTGGTCGTGCTGCGCGAGGTGCTCCGCATATCCGGCGGGGCTGACGGGGTGGACAAAGATCGGCACATGGAGGCGCGCTGCTGCGTCCAGCACCGGGCGTGCTTCCGGCGCGTCGAGGAACCGCTCGCCCCGCGCGCAATCGACGCAGATGCCGCGAAGCCCGAGGTCACGCACGGCGCGCTCGACCTCGCGGGCCGCGACCGCGCCGCCGAATGCGTCTATCGTCGCCATGCCGAGCAGACTGGTTCGGATGCCGCGCCGTCAGCGCGGCGAACCGGTCATTGATCCGGGCGGTCAGTTCGACAGGCGGTTGTTCTCCGGCGCCGACGAGCGTGCTGAGCGGTGCGCTCAGCACTTTCATGTCCACACCGGCGCGGGCCATCGCGTCCAGTTGCGCGTCGATGTCCGTGAGCATCGCGCGGGCGCGCGTCATCGCGGCGCTGTATCCGCGCGGCGTCTCGGCGGGCAGCCACGCAGGATCGTAGTAGTGGCTGTGGAAATCGATCAGCAGCGGCTTCGATTCGTGTGCCACGCGACGCTGCTCCTCCTGATGCAGAACCCGGCGATCACGTCGCCGCAAACCGGTGACGCAGGCCGCAGGAGATCACCATGAACCGCCGAGACGCCAGGAAACCAAAACCGAATCGACGCAGAGGGCACAGAGAATCATAGTTTCCTCCTCCTCTGCGGTTCACTTGGTTTCTCTTTGTCTTCGTGACAAATTTATCCTGCGTTCTCGTCCAGGTAGCGGAGCGCGGCGCCCACCATCGTTTCGACGCCGATGGAGAGGGCGCGCTCGTCGAAGTCGAACTTCGGATGGTGATGGCCCCAGATTTGCCCCGTCTCCTGATTGTTTGAGCCAACGAAGAAGTAGCATGACGGCACGTGCGACGTGAACTCCGAGTAATCCTCGCTCGGCATGAGCGGCGGCCCCGGCTTGATGTGCTCCGCGCCGACGACCTCCGCCGCCGCAGTGCGCACGAGGTCCGCCATGTGCGGGTCGTTCATCACCGGATGGCCGCCGGTGCGGTAGTCAACGGTCGCGGTGGCGCGATAGCCCTCCGCGATGCTCTGGACGATCTGCGGGAACCGTTCGGCGACGTATTCGCCGATTTCCTCATCGAAGAAGCGTGTCGTGCCGCTGAAGGTCGCCGTGTCCGCGATGATGTTGGCCGCCGTGCCGCCCGCGTGGAGCGTGCCGATGGTCACGACGACGGGCTTGAGCGGATCGACCTCGCGGCTGATGAGCACTTGCAGTTGCGTGACAATCGTCGCCGCGACGAGGAGCGCATCGACGGTCGTGTGCGGCATCGCGCCGTGCCCGCCCTTGCCTTGGATCGTCACGCGATAGCCGTTCGCGCCGGACATCGCCGGGCCGTTGATGACGACGACATCGCCGACCGGGAAGTCTTGCCAGATGTGCAGGCCGATCGAGGCGTCGACCGCTGGGTTCTCCATGATGCCATCGGCCATCATCGCGCGCGCGCCGCCGCCGCCCTCCTCGGCGGGCTGGAAGCAGAAGACGACGGTACCGACGATCTCCGCGCGGCGGCGGGCGAGGATGCGCGCCGTTGTCAGCAGGATCGACGTGTGGCCGTCGTGGCCGCAGGCGTGCATCTTCCCCGCGTTCTCCGAGCGGAATTCCAGCCCCGTCTCCTCCTCGATGGGCAGCGCATCCATGTCGGCACGGATGAGCAGCGTCTTCCCCGGTTTGCCGCCTTTCAGCACGCCCTTTACGCCCGTCCTGCCGATGCCCGTGACGACCGCATCGAGGTCGAGCGCGCGCAAACGGTCTGCGACGATGCCCGCCGTTCGCTGGACCTCGAACCCAACCTCGGGGTGCATGTGCAGGTCGCGACGGGTCGCGACGAGTTCCGGTTCCCATTCCGCCACTTCGTCGCGCACGTTGAATGTTGCTGCCATGATTCCGCTTCTCCTCGCTACAACACCGATCGGTCAGTCATATGCGGGCCATCGCGCCGCATCGTCGCCTCCGCTACGTGCGGGCGATGCGACGGGCGCGTTGCTTCATCACCTCGTCGTCGAGGGCGCGCTGGACGCCGTCCGGGTCGTCGCGATAGCAGGCGAGATGGAACGACGTTGCGACCAGCGGGCCGTCAGTCTCGTCGGGGATCATCGGCTCGATCAGGTTGAGGTAATCCTGCTCGCCAATTGGCACGCCACAGAGGCAGCAGCGTTCGAGCGGCAATACCTCGTCCAGCGTCTCCTCGTCCGTGCCGACCGCCGCGCCGAGGATCGCGGCCACGTCCTCGGAATCGAGCGCCGCCGCGCATTCTTCATGGGCGATCACGGAGCCGATGATGTTGCCGAAGGCGTCCGCCGCGTCGATGTACGCATAGTCCGCGCCGAGCGGGATGCGACCACCGCACACGTCGCAGGTCACCGCTTCATCTGGCATGTCGTCCGTCGAGAAGGCATAATTTTCCATCGCCGTAGTGTAGCACAGCGCATCGCCGTCGTTGACAGCGTACGCCCGCGCGCGTACGCTGCCGCGAGGGTGCACAGGGAGGGGGGTGACGTGACGGGTGACGTGCGGATCGCGGTGATCGGCGGCAGTGGGTTGTACCGGATGCCGGACCTGATCGATGCCGAGAGGCATCAGATCGAGACGCCGTTCGGGGCGCCGAGCGACGCAATCACCGTGGGCACGCTTGCGGGGCGTCGGGTTGCGTTCCTCCCGCGCCACGGCGTCGGCCATCGCTACCCGCCGAGCCGCGTCCCGGCGCGTGCGAACTTCTACGCGCTGAAATCACTCGGCGTGCGGGCGGTCATCTCCGTCTCGGCGGTCGGCAGTCTCCGCGAGGAGATCGCGCCCCTCCATCTCGTCGTGCCCGATCAGATCGTTGACCGGACGACGAGCCGCGCGTGCACATTCTTCGATCAACCGGGCCTCGTCGGGCATGTCTCGCTGGCGGAGCCGTTCTGCGCGTCGTTGCGGGGCTTGCTGATCGCCGGTGCGGAGGAGGCAGGGGCGACGGTGCACGCGGGCGGCACGTATCTGTGCATCGAGGGGCCGCGGTTCAGTACGAAGGCGGAGTCGCGGCTCTACCGGCAGTGGGGCCTCGATATCATCGGCATGACCGCGATGCCGGAGGCGCAACTGGCGCGGGAGGCGGAGATGTGTTACGCCGTGCTCGCGCTCGCGACCGATTATGACGTCTGGCACGAGAGCGCGGAGGGCGTGAGCGTCGAGATGGTCGTCAGGAACTTGCAGCGCAATGTCGCGACGGCGCAGGACGTGCTCCGTCGCGTCGTGCCGCGCATCGCGCGCGACGGCGACGATGCGTGCACCACCGCGCTCGCGAACGCGCTGATGACCGACCCGGCGCACATCCCCGAGGCCGTCCGCGCCCGACTGGGCATCCTTGTTGAGAAGTATCTGTCGGCGCGCTAGCGTCGGCTCGGAGTATTCATCATGACGACCACAATGTTCAGCCGCGTGCGCCGCGCGGAACTCCAGCTGCTCTTCCTGCCCGCCATCTCGGCGGTCATCGGCCTGCTCACGCTCGTGACGGTGCGAACCGGCATCGCCCGCTGGGGCTGGCAGGACATGAGCGTCGGCCTCACGGTCGTCGTCGCGTTCTATCTCGTCTCGGCGTTCTTTTCGATCATGAATTTCGCGGGCGACGAGATGCTCTTCCCGATTACCGCCGCGCTGTGCAGCCTCGGGTTCCTGATGATCCAGCGGCTCGGCCCGGCCGTCGCGCCGAGCGCGCATCTGGCGGAGAAGCAGCTCATCTACCTCCTCGTCGCGCTGGTGTTAATGGCGAGCATCGCGGTCGGCATGAAGCGGCAGCATCTGCGTCTCCTGCGCGATTACAAATACTCGTGGGCGCTCGTCGGCATCGGGCTGACGGCGGCAGTGATGGTCTTCGGCGTCGAGATCAACGGCGCGCGCCTCTGGTTCAATCTCAAATTCTTCTACTTCCAGCCCTCCGAACTGCTGAAGATCATCCTCGTCATCTTTTTCGCGGCGTACCTGAGCGACAAGCGGGAACTCCTGAACGCGCCCTACGCCATTGGCAGGTTGCGGCTGCCGCCCCTGCCGTACCTGCTGCCGATGGTCGCGCTGTGGGCGCTCTCGATGATGATCGTTATCGTCGAGAAGGACCTCGGGCAGGGCCTGCTTCTGTTCGGTGTCTTCCTCTCTATGATGTACCTCGCGTCGGGGAAAATGTCCTACGTACTCACCGGCCTGACGGCGTTCGCGGTTGGTTCGTACGTGCTCTACGGGCGGTTTCCGCATGTGCAGACGCGCGTCATCATCTGGCTCGACCCGTGGTCGCGTGGGCAAGGCTCCGGCGCGCAACTGGTGCAGTCGCAGTACGCGCTGGCGACGGGCGGTATCTTCGGCACCGGCCTCGGCCTCGGCGACCCGACGAACATCCCCCTCGTGCAGACGGATTTCGTCTTCTCGGCGATCGGCGAGGAACTCGGGCTGCTCGGCACCGCCGCGCTGCTTGTCTTCTACCTCTTCTTCGTCTACCGGGGCTTTCGCATCGCCCTCGACGCGGTCGATGATTTCAGCCGCTACCTCGCGATGGGGCTGACCACTGTGCTCGGGTTGCAGGCGTTCATTATCATCGGCGGTACGGTCGGCCTCTTCCCGCTGACCGGCATCACGCTGCCGTTCATCTCGTACGGCGGCAGCTCGCTCCTGTCGAATTTCATCATCGTCGGCATGCTGCTCGCGATCTCGAACATGAAGCCGGGTCATGCCGTCGCGATACCGGGGGTGCTGGCATGACGCGCGGGCAACGGGCAACGATCCGGCTCTTCGCCACGCTCGCCCTCGCGGGCATCGTCGCGATTGGGCTGATTGCGCGCAATGACCACATCTGGCTCGCCTGCATGGGGCTGGCCATTCCCTTCGTCGCGGTCGCGTTGTGGCGCGGCGCCCCGCCCGGTCAGCCACTCTTTGGCCGGACATCGCAGAAGCTCGCCCACATCATCCTGACGCTCTTCGTCGTGCTCAGTATGCAACTCGTCCGCACGCAAGTAGTGATGTCCGGCTCAGTCCAACTCCGCACGCAGCAGACGCCGATTGGCCAGGTGCGGAACCCGCGCCTGCTCGAGGCACAGTTGCAGGCGTTGCGCGGCGAAGTCTATACGTCGGACGGCGTCAAGGTCGTCGGGCGGCAGATCGCGACGGACAAGAGCGTGCGCCGCACCTACCCGGACCCGACCGCCGATTACCTCGTCGGCTACTACAGCCCGGTGCGCTACGGCACGAGCAACCTCGAACAGGCGTACAACGCGGAGTTGATCGGCGGGGCGGCGGCGGACCCGGTGCAGGAATTGCAATGGTCGCTCCTGCACCAACCCCCGCAAGGGAATGACCTGCTGCTGACGCTCAACGACACGCTCCAGCGCACCGCCGCGAACCTGCTCGGCACCCGCAACGGCTCCATCGTCCTGCTCGATGCGCACACGGGGGCCGTGCTGGCGATGGTCTCCAACCCGCACCTCAGCCCGGCGGGTCTCGCGACCGCGCCGGGGAACGACCCGGCCGCATACTGGGACACGTTGCGCAACGATCCCACATCGCCGTTCGTGCTCCGCCCGACGCAGGGGCTGTACACGCCCGGCTCGATCTTCAAGACGATCATCGCCGCCGCCGCCATCGACACTGGCAAGGCCCGCCCGGACACGAAGTATGAGGATCGCGGCGCGTACAACATCGAGGGGTATCAACTCCAGGAGAAGAACATCCCGAAGGGGCGCGAGAATCAGCAATCGTGGACGATGCAGGAAGGGTATCAGTGGTCGCTCAATGTCGTCTTCGCGCAGATCGGGACGCAGACGCTCGGCGGGCCGCTCCTCGCGGACTACGCGAAGCGCTTCGGGTTCGGTGAGGAAATCCCGTTCGATCTGACGACGAACGCCAGCCGCGTCACGGACCGGCCCGATTTCCTGCAGAGCGGCCCGGCCGTCGCGCAGACGGCATTCGGTCAGGGGCAGTTGCTCGCGACACCGCTGCAAATGGCGATGGTCGCCGCGTGCATGGCGAACGACGGCAAGGAGATGGAGCCGTACCTCGTCGCATCCGTCCGACGACCCGACGGGACAATCAGCGAGTCGCACGCGCCGAAGGTGTGGAAGGAGCCGATCCGCGCCGAGACCGCCGCGCAGATGCGGGCGATGATGGAGAACTCCGTCGCGAATGGCTACGCCAAGACCGCCGAGATACCGGGCGTCAAGACAGGCGGCAAGACGGGCACGGCGGAGATACCCAATGCGCAGCCGCACGCCTGGTACATCGGGTACGCACCGGGGCAGAAGACGAACTACGCCATCGCCGTGCTGATCGAGAATGGCGGTGAAGGCTCAACCATCGCCGCGCCCATCGCGAAGCAACTCCTGCAAGCGACGCTCGCGTATGACGCAAAGAAGTAAGGATATGGAAGGGTGGGAGAGGTTTTAAACCCGTCGTTCGCGGGTTTCGGCGCTCTTTCTTCCGCATCAAAGCGTATCGCTCGTCTTCCCGCTCACAAATGCCGCAACGTGGCGGCAATCTCTCCAAAGTCGCCTCCCGTATCGAGCGCCGCACGGAAGCGCGCATCCTGGCTTTCCAGATGCTCCGCGAGGGCCAGCACTTCCCCCATACGCGCCGCTGGGACCACGACGATACCGGTCAGATCGGCGATCACGGTATCACCAAGGGAGACGCTGACACCGCCAACGTGCACCGGCTCATTGATCCCCGTTACGCGGACGCGCTGTTTGCCGGACGTCGGCGTGACGTGCCTGCTCGCCACCAGGAGCCCGGTGGGGCCGATCTCCTCGATGTCCCGGCATCCTCCGTCTATGATAACGCCCGCGATCCCGCGTGCCACCGCCGCGTGTGACGCCAACCCACCGAGTGTGGAGACCGTCGCACCACCCATGTCAATGACGAGCACGTCGCCGGTTGCCGCCGCCTGCAACATCCTGCCGACGGCGAATTCCTCAACCGGGTACATGCCGAGTGCCCCGACGTCCTGATGAATTGTCACGGCGCGCCCCACAATGCGCTCAGACCCGCTCCGGACGATGATTCCTTCCATCACCCCACGAATACCGAGGTGATCGAGCGCGTCGCTCCATGTGCTCGTCGCAATCCGCCTGGCCCGCACGAACACGGTGATGTCCATCGCTCCCAGATGATGCAACGGTGGGTCAGTTGCGCCGTGCGGGTTCATCGCTGTGTCCTTGCCTGGGGATGATCGTCCGCAACAATGAAGGGGCATTTTCGACCTTCCGACCAGAGGGTGCAAGAGCCTCGCATGTCCACATGAAGACGCGGCATCAAAGGGGGATGCCGCGTCATGGGTCGCGTCGGGTGGACGGTCGTGGTCGTGTCGTGGACGCTAGCGGGTCTTGCGGGGGTCGAGGGCGTCCCGCAGCCCGTC
>JAABUS010005843.1_pt1 | contig 15644 bp, 12 predicted proteins | sample 5560161 | NCBI WGS metagenome assembly JAABUS01 (sample SAMN10711885, study PRJNA513376) | rock metagenome | isolation source: Antarctica rocks | place: Antarctica: Victoria Land, Trio Nunatak nord | collected 2016-01-04
GCTCCCCGTCATCCGCGCCCCCGGCACTCACCCGGGTCACCCCGAGTCCCTCCCCGTCGTTGGCTACCAGCCCCATCCCTGGGCCGACCGCGTATCGCGTCCCCCCCGCCAGCCCGCGTCCTCCTCCCGTCGTCCTCCTTCCGTCTTCCCCTCTTCCCCTCTCCCCTCTGGCGTCGTGTGGTTTGAGCGCGCGGGGCCGTCCGCACCCGTGCCGGCGGCCTGACCGCGAGGGTAGCGTCTCCCCTTCGGCGATTCGCTCTGACGGGAAAGCTAGGAGCTGCGCCCCGCCCATCAACCCTCCGAGTCAACACGCGCCTGAGTCCTGAGTCCTGACTCCTTCGCCCTCCGCCCTCCGCCCTGGTGAACCATCACCGCCCAGTGCTATAATCGCCGTTGGCCCAGCATTCGCTGCGTCCTAATTTCTCACGCCTCGGGACTGAGCAGGGTGTGCCGCTTCCCTTCGGGGGCCGGTCCGGGCTCGGGTTGAACGCGGCGGTAGAACAACACCACCATGCGGAGGATTACGTGCAACAAGCAGTCACCAGCACCTACGGCCACTCGCGGCAGTCGAGCCTTCGCACCCTTCTTGAGGCCGGCGTTCACTTCGGTCACCAGGCGAAACGCTGGAACCCGAAGATGCGCCCCTATATCTTCTCCGAGCGCAACGGCATCCACATTATCGACCTGCAGCAGACAGTCGGTCTTCTGGAGCAAGCGCACGAATTCGTCGCCGCGCTCAGTAGTCGCGGCGGCAAAGTCCTGATGGTCGGCACGAAAAAGCAGGCTCAGGACGTCGTTCAACGGGAGGCCGATCGCTCGAATCAGTTTTACGTCAACCGCCGCTGGCTCGGTGGTACCCTTACCAACTTCGTGACCATCCGCAACCGGCTCCGCTACATGAAGCAACTCCAAGGTCAGTCTGCCCGCGGCGAGTTCGCCTATCTGCCAAAGCAGGAGGCCGCATCGAAGATGCAAGAACTTGAGCGCCTCGAGCGGACGCTCGGTGGGCTGCGGGACATGACCCAGCTGCCCGGCGCCATCTTCATCGTCGATCCAAAGCGTGAGCACCTCGCGGTTCATGAGGCCAAGCGACTTGGGATTCCAATCATCGCCATCACCGACACCAACTGCGACCCCGACGACGTCGATCTTCTCATTCCCGGAAATGACGATGCGATCCGGTCGGTCCGGCTTCTCACCGCGGGTATCGCCGATGCTGCCATTGAAGGTCAAACTCGGCTCGAGATCGCTCAGGCCGAGCAGTCCCGCGACGTGGGGCGAGACGAAATCGTGGCGGCGGATACTCGCGACCAGAACGGCGCATCCCCTTTGCCCGTCGACGACGGGATTGAAGATATCGCCGACGAGGTCACCGCCGCGGCCAGTGATGAGTCAGTCGCCGCCGCCCAATCCCAACCCGTTTAATGACGAGTAGTGAGTCGAACTGGCCGCGCGCCGACTGTCAATCACATCCGCGGGGCTAACTCAGGACAGGAGTCACAGTGGTTACGAGTACCAGCCAGGTCAAGGAACTGCGCGAACGGACCGGCGCTGGCATCATGGATTGCAAGCGCGCTCTCGATGAGTCCAGCGGCGACCTTGACCACGCCATGGCTGTGCTCCGTCAACAGGGGCTGGCGAAAGCCGACAAGAAAGCTGGTCGCGTTGCTTCGCAAGGCATTATTGAACCGTATATCCACAGCGGCGGTCGCATCGGCGCCATCGTCGAGGTCAACTGCGAGACCGACTTCGTCGCCCGCACCGCCGACTTCCGCGATTTGGCTCACGACCTCGCCATGCAAGTTGCCGCGACCTCCCCTCGCTTCGTCACTGAGGATGAGATTCCGAGCGACGCAATGCCCGAGTTGGAACGCGAATTCGGCGACCGGCGCCGAGCACTCGAAGCCGTCAGCTTGCTTGATCAGCCGTTCATTAGGGACGGACGGCAAACAATCCGTGACGTGATCAAGGAGCGTATCGCTAAACTCGGTGAAAATATCATTGTCCGGCGCTTTTCCCGCTTTGAAGTCGGTGCCGGTGTCGGCCCCGCTGCGGCGGTGACAACCCCCGACCAACCGTCCTAAAGACCCGCACCTCGGCCGACGCCATCCCGCCCGTGGGGTACAGATGATGACGCGCGTCCGACACGTTTAAGACCCTTCGCCCCGGTTCTGGGTTCGGAATCCTCTCGCCTGGAGGCACGACGGTGACGGTGAAATACGGGCGCGTCCTCCTCAAACTCAGCGGCGAAGCGATGGTCGGTGACTCGCAGTTCGGTATCGACCCCGCTGTCGTCCTTGGTCTTGCCCGGCAGATTCGCCGGGTCGTGGAGCTTGAGGTCCAAGTTGCCGTCGTCATTGGCGGTGGCAACATTTGGCGCGGCCTCGCCGCCAGCAGTCGTGGCATGGATCGCGCCACCGCCGACTACATGGGGATGGTCGCCACCGTCCTCAACGGCCTTGCCTTGCAGGACGCCCTTGAGGACGCCGGCCTCCAAACTCGAGTCATGACCGCAATCGAGATGCACCAAGTCGCTGAGCCGTACATCCGGCGCCGCGCGATACGCCACATGGAGAAAGGACGCATCGTCATTCTCGCCGGCGGCACGGGCAACCCCTACTTTACGACCGATACCGCCGCCGCCCTCCGCGCGTTGGAACTAGATGCGGATGTCCTGCTGATGGCGAAGAATCAGGTCGACGGGGTCTACTCCGACGATCCAAAGACAAACCTAGACGCCAAGCGTTACCGCCACATCAGCCATCAGGAAGCGATCGAACGGAACCTCCGCGTCATGGACGCCTCCGCGCTAGCACTCTGCCGGGATAACGATTTGCCAATCCTGGTCTTCAACATGTCAGATGTCACCGCGATCGAAGCCGCCGTCCTCGGTCAACCCGTCGGCACGTTAGTCGCCGCCGGCACCACCCAACTCGCGTGAAGCGCGGCTCGCGCGTCCTCTATCCTCACCGGGTCCACCTTGACGTGCCACCGAGCGCAGAGCCGACTACGCTCACGCGACGCCATCGGAGGTTTTGACTCGGGTTAACCCGCAGTCCGCTCCTCGACGAGACGCGTGAGAAAGTCCTTAGGAGACGAGTCGATGACTGACGATGTGCTGTTGGATGCTGAAGATCGCATGAGTAAGGCAATGGATGCCGTTCGCCGGGATCTCGGCACCATCCGCACCGGCCGCGCCTCGCCCTCCTTGGTCGAACGCCTCACGGTCGAGTATTACGGAGCAGCTACCCCACTCAATCAGCTGGCCGGCATTTCTGTGCCTGAGGCCCGGCTCCTCGTCATTCAACCATGGGATCGTGGCACGATCGGCATCATCGAGAAGGCCATTCAAAAGTCGGAGCTCAATCTGAATCCCACAAACGACGGTCAGGTCATCAGAATTGCCATTCCAGCGTTGACCGAGGAACGCCGCAAGCAACTTGTCAAGCTCGTCCATAATCACGTCGAAGAGGGAAAAGTTGCCGTACGTAACATCCGGCGTGACGCGATGGCCCAAGTTCGAGATCTGCTCGATCAACGTGCTATCTCAGAGGACGACGAGCGCCGGGCCGAGCACCAGGTCGATGACCTTACCAAGCGGTTCATCGACGAATCCGACAAGATCGGGAAGGCCAAGGAACACGAAGTCCTGGAGGTCTAAAGTCTTGGCGAACGATTCCGCCCGAGCCGCGCGACGGGGCGGCTCGCCTCGATGGGTGAAGCCCGAACGGCCGAGCGATCAATGAACGGTCCGTCAGCCCCCTTGGCCATGGCGGTGCGACCGCCCGAGGCAGCCGGCCACTCGGTCCCCGGCCACCGGCCGTCAAGCTCACCGGTTGCCTCGCCTTCCGCCATCCCAGCGCACGTCGCTATCATTATGGATGGCAATGGCCGTTGGGCGGCGAGTCGCGGGCTACCCCGGATAGCGGGTCATGAGCGAGGCACTGATAATATTCGCCGAATCACCTACGCCGCTGGTGAGATCGGCATCAAATACCTTACCCTTTGGGCATTCTCTACCGAAAACTGGCGCCGTCCTGTTGACGAAGTCGAAGGCATTATGCGCATTCTCGGTGAGGTGATCGAACGTGAAACGGATGAGCTCCATCGCCAGGGAGCTCAGTTGCGACACATCGGTAGCCTCGACGGATTAGAGCCCCGCCTCCGCCGCTCGGTCCTCGAGGCGATCGATCTCACGTGCCAGAACGAGCGCCTCATTCTCACCCTTGCCTTCAATTATGGCGGCCGTCAAGAAATCGTTGACGCCGTTCGGAGCCTCATCGCGGCCGGTACCGCGCCCGGTGAGGTCAACGAGCAACTGATTGAGCGTCATCTCTATACTCGCGATCTGCCCGACCCCGACCTCATCATCCGAACGTCGGGCGAACATCGGATGAGCAATTTCCTCCTCTGGCAGGCCGCGTACGCCGAGCTCTTCTTTACACCGGTCCTCTGGCCCGATTTCGGCCCGGAGCACCTGCAAGCAGCCGTCATCGACTTTGCCCGCCGCGAGCGACGTTTCGGTCGCGTTCCCTCCCCTGCGGGCGTCGCTCCTAATCACGACCGTTGAATCGGACCAGTGCAAACTCGGGCCCGTAGTTCCCTCGGTGTCGTCGTCGTTGGCCTGGTCCCGACGATCATCGGAGGTCCCGTGTTCGCGCTGCTCATGGTCGGCATCGGTATAGCAGGCCATCGCGAATTCCTCGGCCTTGCGTCTCTCCTTAACTCCGGTGGCGCACCTCCTAGGACCGGTTATGCCATTATTGTTCTGTTCGCCCTCGCCGCGTTTCTCATCAACGGGCCAACAGGCGCGATCGCCGTGACGATGGCAGCGGTCGCTGTCCCATTGATCGTTCTCGTCTTCCGTCGTAACTCGACGGGTTCGTTTGCCGCCTGGAGTCTCTCCGTCGCTGGCTCGCTGTACCTTGGATTGCCGGTCTACGCCGCGATTGCTCTTCGCCTCACGTCCGGCTCAACCCGTGCCCACTGGCTGAACGGCCTCGCAGCGTTCGCGAATATCGGGTTCCCCACTTTGCCGCGAGCACTCGCCTGGACGCTCCTGACGATACTCTCCGTCTGGGTCGGTGATACGTCCGCCTACCTCGTGGGCCGCACCATCGGCCGCCACCCCCTAGCGCCGTTCGTCAGCCCGAACAAGACAGTCGAGGGCGCCGTTGGCGGTCTCGTCGGGTCCGGCGTCGTCGGAGGCCTGGTTGCCACGGTCGGCGGTCTCGGCTTTTCCCTTTGGGCCGGCATCGCGATCGGCTGCGCGATAGGCGTCGTCGGACAACTCGGCGATCTGGCAGAATCGTTCCTCAAGCGGCAGGCAGGCGTCAAGGACAGCGGTCGACTCATTCCCGGCCATGGCGGTATCCTCGACCGCACCGACGCACTCCTTTTTGCCTTCCCTTTGGCGTGGGGTATCGCCGCGATTACGGGCTGATCGCGCCGCCGACGGCGAAACCGGGAGACGAGCAGTGCGACAACTTAAATCCGATGTGTAGAGTGATGAGGTGAGCGTGCCGCCCACCCCTCGAGCCGCGCCCGCCGGGCCGATCGGCGTCGCCATTCTTGGATCAACAGGGTCCATTGGCCGACAGACGCTCGCCGTTATCGATGACCACCCGGATCGGTTTCGCGTCGTTGCCCTCACAGCGGGCACCAACGTTGATCTTCTTCAGCGGCAGGCAGCGCGTTACCTCCCCGAGCTGGTTGCTATCGATTCGGCGAACGCCGCCGGACTCGCTGGATTTGATTCTGTTCTCCTAGGCGTAGACGGATTGCTTGCGGCCGCAACCCTCCCCGCCGCTGATATCGTTGTCGTCGCGACCGCGGGCCACGCCGCTATCCTACCGACCTACCACGCGATATCTCATGGGAAGACGATTGCTCTCGCGAACAAGGAGACTATCGTTTGCGCCGGCGAGCTAATCGTTCCCTTTGCCCGCAAACGTGGCGTCGAGATCCGGCCGATCGACAGTGAGCACTCCGCCATCTGGCAAAGTCTCGGCACCGCTTCGTCGCGTGATATTCGCCGCCTCACCCTCACCGCGTCGGGTGGGCCCTTTCGGAAAACGCCCCTTTCCGCATTGGCGAGTGTCTCCGTCGCCCAAGCCCTAGCCCATCCAACATGGTCGATGGGCGGAAAGGTCACGATCGATTCCGCGTCGCTGATGAACAAGGGGTTGGAGGTCATCGAGGCGCACTGGCTCTTCGACGTGCCCTACCCGGCGATCGACGTGTTGATCCATCCTGAAAGCATTATTCACTCCCTCGTCGAATTCGCGGATAGAAGCCAGATCGCCCAACTTAGCCTGCCAGACATGCGGCTTCCCATTCAATATGCCCTCACCTATCCACAGCACGCGCCCAGTCAATGTCGATCCCTCAACCTCGCCGAGATCGGAGCGCTCCATTTTGCATCACCCGACACGAATCGCTTTCCCTCCCTCGCCCTCGCACGGCAGGCCGGTGAGGCCGGACAGACCTTCCCGACCGTCCTCAGCGCCGCCGACGAGGTAGCCGTCTCGGCATTTATCGCCGGTCGCCTTCGTTTCATCGACATCGCCCATGTGGTTGAGGAGACGCTCGCCCGCCACCAACCCGAAAGTCCGCTCTCGTTTGACACTATTTCTATCGCGGACAAATGGGCCCACATTACTGCATCGATGATCGTCGAACGAAGAGTCGTTGGTCGCCCTTCCCCGTCCCATCCCTGACCACACCCAATGCCGACCCCCTTCAGTCAGCGTTCCCTCGCCAATGTTGCCGCAACAACGTCAAGCGGCCCGCACGCGGAGAGTACCCGGGCACACTCACCCAGAGTCGCCCCAGTTGTCACAACATCGTCGATTAATGCAACCCGCATGTCATCCAGGCGTTCGCCGGTCGCCACAAACGCGTCCAGTACATTCGACTGACGGGCCTCCGCCCCCAATCCAACTTGTGGTCGCGTCTGCCCATTTCGTGTGAGCGCGTTCAATACGGGCAGGCCCAAGCTCCGGCTCACTTCTTTGGCCAGCAACGCGGATTGATTGTATCCGCGTCGGCGCAGCCGGCTGGGATGCAGCGGTACCGGAACGAGCGCGTCAACCCCACCGAGACTTTGAACCACTCCAACGAGCGTCGCGCCGAGATGCTGGGATCGTGCCCACTCGTCTTGATACTTGAAGGCGTGAATCGCGTCTCGAAGCCAGCCGTCGAAAAAAGCGACCGAACGAACGCCGGTCAGAGCGGATGTTGTCTCGGAGCATCGGCAAGCTCCATCCGCGCACGGCACTCCACATCGATCGCACCAAGGCGGAGCGAACCTCGTCAGGGCACCGTCACAGTGGGCGCAAACCCATCGGCCCCGTCTACCACACCTCGCACATCGAGGCGGATAGACTGCGTTCACGAGAGCCGCACCAACAGCGGGAAAGAGGCGGCTTGCACTCACGATCGTCCTTCTCCTTCCCAGGTTGTTCTCTGGTCGCCCGTTGTAGCTGCCGCACATCCGCCATGATCGAGCACCCGAGGTCGCCGCCCTCCCGCGCGCGTCGGAGCATGCTTCAGGATCGCGCGCCACCTGAGATACACTGAGTCGCATGAGCACTTCATTGGACTCGGGTGAGCCTCTTCTGACCTCACCGGACCGGACCGAACACCTGCTGTACGGAAGCGATCCTTATCCCGGGATTGTGGCCGTTGAGCGATCGGGGAAAGATCAAGTCCGAATTTTTCAGCGGAAAGCCAATAAGATCTGTGAGCAATACGATCGGTTTCGCCCCTGGCTCCTTGCGGCTCGCCCTGCACCATGGTCAACGCTCCGTCCTCAACCTCAGATTACCGAGCTTTCGGGTGAGCATCCGCTGCGCTTCCTCGTCGAATTCTCGACATGGCCAGGGTACCTTGATGCCGCGCGGGCGGGACGGGATGCAAACGAGACGTTCTTCCAACTTCGATCACCCGTCGAACAGTACCTGGTCCGGAGCGGCCGAACGTTGTTCAAAGGAATGGTGTTCGACGACTTGCGGCGACTCCAAATCGACATCGAAACATTAGGTTTCGATGCACGTCAGCCGGACGCATCCGTGATCGCGATTGCCCTCCGCAGCGCCGGCGGTATTGAGGAAGTCCTGACCCTCGAAACAACCGAAGCTGATCTCATCCTACAGCTTACCGAACGGCTGCGGGAACTCGATCCCGACGCGATCGAGGGTCACAATATCTTCAACTTCGACTTGCCGTTTCTGGCGATGCGAGCCGAGCAGCACGACGTTTCATTGCTGTGGGGCCGCGACGGGTCGCCGGTAACGCTAAGCGAGGGACAAGCCCGGTTCAAGGTCGGAGCGCTCACCTTGCCATTTTCCCCCGTTTACATTCACGGACGCCACGTGATCGACACCTATCAGCAAATCCAACGATACGACACGGCCGGGCGGCTAAGCTCCTACGGCCTCAAGACCGCGGTCGAGGAACTCGGGTTGACCCGGCCGGACCGTCAGTTCATTCCAGGTGAACAGATTCGAGCCGTTTGGATGAGCGACCCGGATCGCTTGCTGCAATACGCGCTCGATGATGTCCGCGACGTCGACATCCTCTCCACCCTCGCGACTCCGACGGAGTTTTACCAAACACAATTAGTTCCCCGATCGTTTCAAGCGGTCGCAACCGGCGGCCCTGGTGAGAAGATCAACGACCTCATGGTGCGAGCCTACGTGATGCTCGGGCACAGCCTGCCGGTCGCTGGGGCGGCCAGAGGCTACCCGGGAGGGCACGCCGAACTGCTTCAAGTCGGTACGTTTTCACCGGTGGTCAAATGCGATGTCGAGAGTCTCTATCCGTCGATCATGCTGACACAGGCAATCAGCGCAAAAGGGGACGTCCTAAACGCCTACTTGCCGATGCTGGAGGATCTGACGCGTAGACGGCTTGATGCAAAAGCGAGGAGTCAATCTACCCGGGGACGTGGCCGAGAAGCAGAACACGCGATGTGGGACGGCATGCAGAGCAGTTTCAAGGTCTTGATCAACTCGTTTTACGGGTATCTCGGATACGGTGGCGGATTGTTCAACGACTATGACGCGGCGGAGAGGGTGACGGTTGAAGGGCAACGCATCGTCAAGGACGTCGTCCGCCTACTTTCGGCCAGCGGCTCAACGCCGATCGAGGTCGACACCGATGGCGTCTACTTCGTCCCCCGGGAAGGGATGGCATCCGAAGACGAGGAACGGGCATACATCGAGATGATTTCAGAAGCGTTGCCGCCGGGGATCCGCTTGACGCACGACGGACGCTACTCAGGGATGCTCTCACTCCGTCTCAAGACCTACGCGCTGCTTGACTACGATGATGGCATGATCCTGAAAGGGAGTTCGCTCCGGAACCGGAGAATGGAGCCATGCTTCCGCCAATTCCTGCGAGATGCCGCTCATTTCTTTTTGACAGGAGCGAATGAGCGCGCGCGAGATGCCTATTTCTCGCTCGGCGAGCGCATCCGCGACCGGAGCCTCGAGCCGAGCGAGTTCAGACAATGGGCGATGATCCACGAAGATACGCTGGCGAAGCATCCCCGGCTGCAACGGCTGGCAGCGCTGTCAGCGGCGGGACGCGTCCCTCGATCGGGCGACCGTCTCGAAGTCTACGAGCGAGAGAATGGCGAGCTGGGTCTCATTGCCGCTTATGATGGTGATGAGAGCATCCCGTATTTACTTCGTCGTCTTCGGGAGGTCGCGGAGCGATTTCGCGACTTATTTCCAAGTAGCGCCGAGTTCGAGGCCTTTTTCCCAGCGCTCTCCGTCAGGACCGATCTTGAGGCCGCGCGGGCTGAGCGGCCCGCGGAGCAGCTTGGGATGTTTATGTAACGTTGAAAGAATGGCAAGACCCCCTCCCAACAGTGGGAGAGGGTCTCTATGGTAGCGGGGGGGGGATTCGAACCCCCGACCTTTGGGTTATGAGCCCAACGAGCTGCCGCTGCTCCACCCCGCGACACGCAGATAAATTATACCCGATTGGAAGCCCCTTCTTCGAATCCGATCCCCAGCTCGGGGATCGGGAGCGCCCGCGACGGCCTCGCCTCCCATGGAGTTACCCCCATAGTACTCTCCGGCGCTGCGCCGGGTCACGACCGGGTTCGGGATGGGACCGGGTGGGGCCAGCGCGCTCACGGCCACGGGCGCCCCCGATCCCCCAACCTAACCGGAACTAATCCGGCGGAGTAGGAATGATCGAAGGGCTTCCAGGCGCGGGATGCATGTCCATCGCGGCAACGGGAGCGGATTCGCCCCGCTCCCGCGTCCGCGCACAACACACCGTTTCAAGAACTGCTCAAACGAGGAATCGGATGATGCGGATTAACGATCGTGTATCCGGCGTTTCGATAATCTCAGACGACTGGTCAAGTCGGAATAGCTCGACTAGGGAGCGTCACTCCCCAGAGCGCGAGCCGCCCCGGCATTCCGGTTTTATCGTCATCAATCACGGCGCCTTCGACGACGTGAAAAGAGTGCCCGCCCTCGGCCATTAGGACGGCTCGGCTCCGGTCGGTTACCCGCCTTCCACCTGCCGCCTATCAACCCGGTAGTCTACCGGGGGCCTTACCTGTTAAACAGTGGGGAAGCTCTTCTTGGGGAGGGATTCCCGCTTAGATGCTTTCAGCGGTTCGCCCATCCGAACGTAGCTACCCAGCGATGCCGGTTGCCCGACAACTGGCTCACCAGCGGTTCGTCCAGCCCGGTCCTCTCGTACTAGGGCCAGCGCCCCTCAACTTCCCAACGCCCGCGGCGGATAGAGACCGAACTGTCTCACGACGTTCTGAACCCAGCTCGCGTACCGCTTTAATGGGCGAACAGCCCAACCCTTGGGACCTTCTCCAGCCCCAGGATGCGACGAGCCGACATCGAGGTGCCAAACCCTGCCGTCGATGTGGACTCTTGGGCAGGATCAGCCTGTTATCCCCGGCGTAGCTTTTATCCGTTAAGCCACGGCCCTTCCACTCGGGACCGTGGGATCACTAGGCCCGGCTTTCGCCCCTGCTCGGCTTGTAGGCCTCGCAGTCAAGCTCCCTTGTTGCCCTTGCGCGCTCCGGCCGATTGCCATCCGGCCTGAGGGAACCATTGGGCGCCTCCGTTACTCTTTAGGAGGCGACCGCCCCAGTCAAACTCCCCACCAGCCGCGGTCCCCCGCACCGATCAGGTACAAGGGTTAGGACGACGGCACCGCCAGGGTGGTATTTCAAGGTTGCCTCCACAGGGGCTGACGCCCCCGCTTCACCGGCTCCCACCTATCCTACACAAGCAGCGCCCTCGCGCAACGGCAAGCTAGAGTAAAGCTGCACGGGGTCTTTTTGTCCTGCCGCGGGTCGCCGGTATCTTCACCGGCCCTGCAATTTCGCCGAGTCCCCCGTCGAGACAGCGCCCAGATCGTTCTACCTTTCGTGCGGGTCGGAACTTACCCGACAAGGAATTTCGCTCGGGTTCTCCTCCGCCGTTTCCGACGGAGCCGGACTCTCTCTTAGCCGGCCTCGATTCATCTGAACGCCGAGGGAGCGGATTTGTTCCACTCCATCGGCCGTCAAATGCTCGCCACGCTCCATCATCAGCAGCACGCGCCGGAACTTCTCAAAGTCCAGCCGTTTCTGCGTCTTGAGCGGGTGCTTGAGAAAGAATGGGACGATCTGCGTGCCCAACTGCTCCAGCCTACGGACCCGATAGGCCATCCGATCGCCATGATTGCGTCGAACGACCCCGCACCCGAAGTAGGCCTTCAACGCATGAAGGACCTGCACATCGCGCTCGTGCTGCACGACGGTGAATTCAGGCAGAACCTGGTAACCGCTCGCCATGTCGGCATGTTTTGCGATGCCGACCTGGAAGCAGCCTTCACCGTCCACGAAGCCTGTAACCCATCCTGGCTCAAGATTCATTGGCCGGCCCCGGACGTATTAGTCTCTGAGGGTTCTCGCGGCAGTCGCGAGCCTTCCCTGCGGATTGTCCCCATGTCCGGCGGATTGTTCCTGCTGGGGATGACCCCAACGAGGACCGCGCGGCTGTGCGAGGAGTTTCCCGCATACAGTCCGGTTTTACTAAGGCTAGCGAATCCCTAACCTTAGGACCGTTATAGTTACGGCCGCCGTTTACCGGGGCTTCGGTTCGGGCCTCGCAGCCCTCCCCTTAACCTTCCGGCACTGGGCAGGTCTCAGCCCCTATACGTCCACGCTTTACGCGTTGGCAGGGACCGGTGTTTTTGGTAAACAGACGCCTGGGCCTGGTCACTGCGGCCCCCTCACGCTCCCGGGGCAAGCCCGTTCACGCTAGCGGGGCGCCCCTTCTCCCGAAGTTACGGGGCCAATTTGCCGAGTTCCTTGACGGAGGTTCTCTCGTCCACCTTAGTCTTCTCGACCAGCCCACCTGTGTCGGTTTGCGGTACGGGCGCGATCACACTGGCTAGAGGCTTTTCTTGGCAGCTCGGCGTCAATCCCTACGGTTTGGGCCGAAGCCCGCCCCTTACACTCACCCCTCGGTCATCGCCAGGGGGGATTTACCTCCCCTGACTCCCTACCGGTTTGGAGGGCTTGCGCCCCGGGACCTAGCCCCCTGCGTCCCCCCATCGCTCATAACGCGTAATCGCGGGACGGGAATTTGAACCCGTTGTCCATCACCTACGGCTTTCGCCCTCGGCTTAGGCCCGCCTCACCCGCAGCTGATCAGCATGGCTGCGGAACCCTCGGGCATTCGGTGGGGGGGATTCGCACCCCCCTCTCGCTACTCATGCCGACATTCGCACTCCCCGCCGCTCCACGGACGCTTCCGCGACCGCTTCACTGCTGACGGGGACGCTCCCCTACCATGGCTTACGCCATCCGCGGCTTCGGTATCAGGCTTGAGCCCCGGTGGATTGTCGGTGCCGCGGCACGATCGACCAGTGAGCTATTACGCACTCTTTCAAGGATGGCTGCTTCTAAGCCAACCTCCTGGTTGTCTATGCACCGCGACCGCCTTGCCCACTTAGCCTGAATTTAGGGACCTTAGCCGGCGGTCTGGGCTGTTTCCCTCTCGACGACGGATCTTAGCATCCGCCGTCTCACGCCCCACGCTCGCTCCGCGGCATTCGACGTTTGGTTCGGTTTGGTAAGCGGCAAGCCCCCTAGCCGATCCAGTGCGCTACCTCCGCGGCGCCCCTCGTGGGGGCTGCACCTAAATGCATTTCGGGGAGAACCAGCTATCTCCGGGTTCGCTTGGCATTTCACCGCTACCCACAGCTCATCCCGGCATTTTGCAACATGCCCGGGTTCGGCCCTCCACGAGCGTGTTCCGCCCGCTTCAGCCTGGCCATGGGTAGATCACCCGGTTTCGGGTCGATACGGGACGACTAATCGCCCTTTCGGACTCGCGTTCGCTCCGGCTCCGCCTGCTTACTGGCTTAGCCTCGCCACCCCGTAGCACTCGTCGGCTCATTCTACAAAAGGCACGCCGTCACCCCGCTTGCGCGGAGCTCCGACCGGCCGGAAGCGCATGGTTTCAGGATCTATTTCACTCCCCTCACCGGGGTGCTTTTCACCGTTCCCTCACGGTACTGGTTCGCTATCGGTCGTTGGCGGTATTTAGCCTTGGGCGGTGGTCCGCCCCGATTCCCACCAGATATCACGTGTCCGGCGGTACTCACGCAACGCATCCACGCGCGCCCGAGCGCTTCGGCCTACGGGACTCTCACCCGCTCCGGTGGCCCGTTCCAGCGGCCTTCGGCCAACGCCCGATCCACACGCGAGGGATCTGCCACTCCCTCAGACGCGCCCGTCCAACCCCTACACGGCAGCGGCGGCAGCCTTCTAACGCCGCGTAGGTTTGGGCTCCTCCCCGTTCGCTCGCCGCTACTTAGGGAATCCTCTCTTTTCCTCGGGGTACTGAGATGTTTCAGTTCCCCCGGTTCCCTCCCGGATAACCCGGGTGCCCGGCAAAACGCCGGGCGGGTTGCCCCATTCGGAGACCCCCAGATCGCAGGCTGCCAGCGCCTCCCTGGGGCATTTCGCCGCGTGGCCGCGTCCTTCATCGGCCGCCAACGCCAAGGCATCCACCATGCGCCCATCAACGCGGCCACTCTACGGTCGCCGATACGTCCGGACCAACAACGATAACGCCAGAAGCCGGACCGGCGCGCGCCCTAGGGACCTATTCCCGAGAACCTCGCCGTTCCGCCCCGCCAGCTTCGTCGATCATCCGCACGCCGGTTTCCCGGCCGCTAATCTACACATCCTTCAGCCCAAAGTCCGCACGATTCAATGAACCGCCGGTTCTCCTCGGACTGTCCTTCGTTCATGAGCAACGATTGTTCAATAGTTTTGGTGTGCTGCGCGCGGACGCGAGAGCGCAACGCTCCGTACATCCGCGGCCGCGAGATCATGGAAATCCCGCGCATCGGGTTATCAAGGTGCGCAACAAGCAGATGGTGCGAGGAATTGCTCCCCGGTGGAGCCGCGGGGAATCGAACCCCGGACCTCCGCCGTGCAAAGGCGGCGCTCTCCCGGCTGAGCTACGGCCCCCCATTCGAGGCGACGCCCGGGTGGGCGCGCCTGGACTCGAACCAGGGACCTCGGCCTTATCAGGGCCGCGCTCTGACCACCTGAGCTACGCGCCCAGCGATCGGACAACCGGGCGGGCGCCGCCCGCACCATAGCGCGCAACGAGTCATCAACCGACTCGCCGCGCCGAAGACGGAGCAGGCACCGAGATGCGTTTCCATATCCAACATGATCCCGAGTCACCGCGCCTCCGCTCGGCCTCCGGCGCCCCTGCCGGCCGCTCGACTCCCGAAGGAGGAACGACCCGAGGCTAGGTCCCCGGAGAGCCGGCCTCATCGGCCGGTGCTTGACCTGGGTAACGCGCGACACGAGGCCGCGACGTTCTCCCTAGAAAGGAGGTGATCCAGCCGCAGCTTCCGCTACGGCTACCTTGTTACGACTTCGTCCCAATCACCAGCCCCGCCCTCGACGGCTGCCTCCCCGAAGGGTTGGCCCACCGGCTTCAGGCGTTGCCGGCTTTCATGACGTGACGGGCGGTGTGTACAAGGCCCGGGAACATATTCACCGGGGTACTGCTGACCCCCGGTTACTAGCGACTCCGGCTTCACGCGGGCGAGTTGCAGCCCGCGATCCGAACTGAGACCGGGTTTGGGGGATTAGCTCCACCTCGCGGTTTGGCAACCCGCTGTCCCGGCCATTGTAGCGTGCGTGTAGCCCAGGACGTAAGGGCCATGCTGACTTGACGTCATCCCCACCTTCCTCCGGTTTGCGGCCGGCAGTCCGGTCAGAGCATTCAACTGACCGCAGGGGTTGCGCTCGTTGCGGGACTTAACCCAACACCTCACGGCACGAGCTGACGACAGCCATGCAGCACCTGTGCGACACCCTCGAAGGAGCCTCGGTTTCCCGAGGTGAGCAGTCGCATGTCAAGCCCTGGTAAGGTTCTGCGCGTTGCGTCGAATTAAACCGCACGCTCCGCCGCTTGTGCGGGCCCCCGTCAATTCCTTTGAGTTTTAGCCTTGCGGCCGTACTCCCCAGGCGGCGGACTTCACGCGTTAGCTCCGGCACGGAGGGGGTCAAGTCCCCCCACGCCTAGTCCGCATCGTTTACTGCGTGGACTACCGGGGTATCTAATCCCGTTCGCTCC
>JAABUS010005844.1_pt1 | contig 15643 bp, 23 predicted proteins | sample 5560161 | NCBI WGS metagenome assembly JAABUS01 (sample SAMN10711885, study PRJNA513376) | rock metagenome | isolation source: Antarctica rocks | place: Antarctica: Victoria Land, Trio Nunatak nord | collected 2016-01-04
AGTAATGGCCATGTAAACAAATAATCCTGAGCGGCCCTGAGCGGCCCTGAGCGGCCCTGAGAATATTAAGCCGGTATTGAGAATCCTAAATAATCCTGAGCGAGCCTAAGCGAGCCTGAGCGGGCCTGAGCGGGCCTAAGAATTCTTACCTAGCTCTGAGCTATTTTAGCGCTCGCGAGCGGGCCTGAGCGCTCCGAGCAAACCAGGATTCTCAGAGTCGCTTGCACTTTTGTAGATGAATAGGGCCATATACGGTGCATACTCTAGAATGGGCTATGATAGGGCATACTATGGAGCAGCAATGAGGCATGCCATGGAGCATGCCAGGGAGCAGGGAGCAGGGAGCAGCAATGGGGTTTGCATATACGAGGGTGTAGTAGAGCTATTACTGGGCTATATATTCACATATAATAGGGCTATATATGCCCTATTACTGCTCCATAGCATACCCCATTCCTGCTCCATGGTATGCTCCATTATTGCTCCATTATTGCTCCATGTCATGCTCCATGGTATGCCCCATTATTGCTCCATGGCATGCTCCATAGTATGCCCCATTGTTGCTCCATAGTATGCCCCATTGCTGCTCCATGGTATGTCCCATTCCTGCTCCATGGCATGCCCCATTATTGCTCCATGGCATGCTCCATAGTATGCCCCATTGTTGCTCCATGGTATGCTTCATAGCATGCCCCATTGTTGCTCCATGGTATGCCCCATTATTGCTCCATGGCATGCTCCATGGTATGCCCTATCATTGCTCCATAGTATGCCCCATTGCTGCTCCATGGCATACCCTATTCCTGCTCCATGGTATGTCCGTTTGCTGCCCTATTACTGCTCCATAGTATGCTCTATGGTATACTTAATGGTATGCCCCATTATGGCCTATTCTATAGTATACGCCCATTATGGCCCTGTTACCTACCCTATAATAGCTCTATTATACCTTAATCTATAGTCCTACTATGAACCTAGTATGCACCGGTCTATTACTATATTACATTTCTATCTACAGCCCTATTATAGGTCTTTGTTCTATTCTACTTAACGTTGGTGGTTGCCCTACCCAAATAAGGTGCGCGGGCCATCCGTTTAGCGCCAGCCTCGGTGGTTTTGCAATCTACTGTGTATAGAGTTAAGATTAGAAAACAAGATTAATGATCTGGTTTTAACCTACTCTAGCTCTAGCGCACCGTAATCAAGCCAAGAGGAGAGAGGCGCAGGGAGTGGTATTCATCTATCTTATTGCTATGAATATGTCTCTACTGCCCTCTAAGCTATGTATGTCGCTAGGTCCGTTGATATGTAAAAAATCAGCTACCACGCCTATGTGCCAAGCCCAGAGGGACGATGGTGTCCTACGACGATGCGGAGTCGCAGCGGGAATCTTTTTGCCATTTTCCGCAGACCATTGCGGCGCGAAGGTTGGGGCCGAAACAAACTTACCCTACAATGATTATGCTTTATTCAGCTGTACCACATTTAGGCTACGGCGTGAGTCGATTGTGGACCTATAAGAAAGATGAATTCAATAACATTATCGTTTGCGACTCCCCACGAGATGATGGCTGTGCAAGAGCGAGCCGAACCCTTCGTTATCGCGATTGGGCAGGATATGTCACCACCTGTTGTACATCCGCACCCAAAGAAGCCTCGCTTCACTGCAGTCATTCTTTGATTCAATGGTTCGCGGAGTTGACTGCTTAAGCGGTTTATAATTATCAAGTTATCTGAAATCGGATCTTCAGTTAGGTCGTGCAGATAGTACGCAAGTCGCTATCTGAAACAAGAGTCTATCGTGAAACGAAGACTGGACCGGAAAAGGGTAAACGAAACTTGCGACAGCCCGTCACTCCCACCAAGGCGGCCAAGTTTAAGATCAGCGGCAGATTATCATACAGATTACCCCTGGTTATTGTTTTGTCTTTGTCATCGTATCTCCATTTTTAATCAGTCGAGATACTGCCCCAGAGGAATCCAATCGAGTGCCACCAGATTTCGCGTGACAGTCAATTTCTAATTGCAAGCCAGAACGTGTAATGTTAGCCTTGAAAGCTCTACAGAAAACAGCTACGTGTTAGTTCGATACGCTAGCCCCTCCAATGTGGTACAGGTACGTACCAAGAATCAGCGATGATCACTTTGACGGTTATTCCAATAGTGCTTCCGGACCTTTGAGTACTCCGCCTCCAGCATTCGGCTATGCAGCATTGCTAAGACCTCGCCGACACTAATGGGCTGCCTAGACACCTCCATGATGTTGGTCTTAAGTGTTTCTCCTTTTAATCAAGAACCCACACGTACGAGGATATGATAGAGACTATGCTACCTATCCTACCTAGTGGAGAAGCATTGCAGGAATCGGACTTTAGGGTACGTCATCTACGCTCGCTGGGAATTATCATAGACTCTTCTTGACGCAGCCTGTAGACAGACAACAGAGTAATTCTACAATGACATCTTCTTATTCTTCTGAACTCCGTAAGTTCCTTGGCTTGCTTCTGTCGTCAGGCATCTCCATATCATGGGAGCCATGAACGCGGCGCTCCATCGCGTGAAAGTGTTGTGCGCGATGCTTCTCCGCATTCCATTGATCGACGTATCTCACCATCATCATGTTGGTAGGGGCATGTAGTTCCGTGATTGCTGCAGCATGCCGAGCCATAACATGCATGACGTGCAGAGTCCTGATTATCAGTTTCAACCTAGTCGGCAGCCTATCGAAACATAGCAATACCACCTGGCCTACGCATGACCAACATTTCGTTGTCCCTAGCTCCCTCTGCTGCGATGTTTCATTGTTTCGGCTGCTCAAGAATGGAATCTATATAAGATGTATCCTCCTCGCTGGTGCTGAGAGGCAACACTTCCCTCACACGACCTTTTCTCATCCTCTCAGATACCTCTCACTTTGCCATTGAGCTTTCTTCACCTTGGCTTACCCTCTAATCATCCTCCTCTTATCATGGTTCGCACTGGTGGCTACGCGCTAGGCTTAGGCCTTCTTGGTACTCGGCTCTAGTTGATTGTCACACCCTACCTTACTGATTGCAATAGCCTTGACTACATCTGCATTGCCTGCGACGGAGAGCGATGCATTTGTGAGAGGCGACTTGGCGGGCGCCGTGTGTGGAGTGCCAAACGGGGCCAAGGTCGCTAGCGACACCCGAAGTATGGACACATGGAATAAGTTTGACATGGTCGACTGGTTTGCAAACGCGTGAGCATCTCCATTTCAATATTCGTACTATGGGCGCTTATGTACCCGCAGTCTCAAACCATACATCGTCATGGACTGGAAATACCCCAATCTGAACAAAGCACAAGACAACATTCAAAGCATCATCCTCACACTCATGGGATCCGATGGAAGTGAGCAATGTGACGAAATCATAGACCCTAATTGCGGCGGTACTGGTTTAGATTGGAACTTATGCACGAAGCATCCAGAAGCTCACTTCGTGTTCTTCGCGATGACGCATTGGGCACATTTCCTCAACAAGTTGCAATCAACCTTGACTATCAGTACTACCTCGATAACCTCTTTGACACACGACATTGTTACGCAATTCTATACAGCGCAATCGGACCCCACAAAGCTGATTGTACCTGTTTCGATCGTCTCCGGGATCGCGGGAGCTCTCTCTGCCGCATTCCCGCCTGCGGCTGTAGTAGCTGGTGCTGGTGCGCTTGCTAATGGTATACTTACTCAAGCTGCGCTGGATAGAGCAAAGTAGGTCTTTCCTGGTTGTCTTACACCTGCTTTGCGTTATTTCCGTTCCTCTAGAAGTAACATTCACAGAACAATAATGTTGCGAGCACCAAAGCGAGACCCAAGCATTACTGACACTTTTGTTCTTCTAGCCCGATTATGCAATGGGGGGAAGTCCAAGATGCAGTCGGCCACGCTTTCACTCAACTCACCGGGGGACTCGAAAAATACTTCAAGAACACGCTTAAATCGCTCCCTAAGCAGCAAGATTCAGCCAACCCTCGCTATGATACCGACCCCAATGGGCTCCCGCAAATACTCTCCCACGGAGCTTTCGCAGAGACCCCCGACGTCGGGAGTTTCAACCCTGGCATCTACGGCGGTGAGTAGATCTCGCTCCTGAACCATGCTGGATGAGGTAGCTAACACCCGATGACTGCTCAGGGATCGCAGCCTCCGCTATCAACGCGCTCTGGGCCGCAGACATGGTCTTCATCATGATCCTATCTGACGAAGCCTGGGGCAAAGGCGCCGGCCAAGCCTGCAAAGCTCTCGAAGGAATGACAACTTGCATCGACGGCGTTGCGCACATCCTCATGCGCTGGAAAACAAGTATGACCAAAGCTGCCGTGACGCCTAACTCGGGTGCAAACCCTCAAGAAATCGACCCGGGCCAGTGGAGTGTCCGGGGCGCATACAAGAACGGAGACAAAAACGACAACCATCTCGCGGACTACAAGCTCAATATCGTGGACATCATTCAATCGGCCGAGAAGACGTTCGCGGAGAATGGGTACCCTTTCACGAACCAGAATGGCGCCACGATCGATCATCTCACCACGAAGCCGCTCGAGCTCGCACAGAAGGATCTTCTCTTCTTCAGCCTGCCTGTGTGCGACCTGGGTGCTATTATGGGTAAGGGCAAACATTTGAACCACGATGTTGGTGGGGACAACAAGTCTCCGATCGAGGTGTATGGCGCCTGCACGTGTATTCAGGGGAAGAATTGGCCGATTAAGGCTTACTCGTTGGACAGCGGCTTGATTCCTGAGACATGCAGGAAGAATTGGGTAAGCGGTTGAGAGAGGTGTTCGCAGGCTGGCTTGTTGTAAATCGGTAGGCTTTTCCTGGCTTTCACACATGGTTTAGGACTTCAAATCAGAATATTTTGTGTCGACTTATGTCATGGTTTGACGTACTTTTCGGTACGACCTGTATATATATCAGTATGGCTTGGCGCATACATATATTGCTAGCTAAATAGTACGCTGCGGAACAGGGCAGGGAATCCCTTCCCTTCCCTGGACGACCGCTCTATCATCTACCCTTTGGGCTCGCAGAATGCGACCACCCAGGCGCCCCCCACCCAGCATTGTAGCCGCACATTTTATTAGCCCGCAGTTTAATCCCCGCGACAAGCCCGAGATCCCGGTCCGCAAGCTTGGAACTGTTATGTCCCATATTTGAATCAGGCTGATTTCCCAAATCAGATGACTTATTTCCTGAATCGCTCCTGATTCAGCTATGGGACGTACCATAGCTGAATATTGCTCAAACAGGACGTCCCATACGCGAATCCACTGCCCGTCCTGATTGGGGAATCACGACGTCCTGGTTGGGCAATTAGGACGTCGTGATTGGACGATAAGACCTAGTCTGCGTAAATGCATACTAAGCGAGATTAAGCGATGCGCAGCCCTCAACTTTTCTTCTATAAATAACGTGTTCCCCCGTCTTTTCTCGCCTGCAGTGCCTGCTAGTAAGCAGCAGTAGCCACCACCACCATTCACCGAGAAGACACGAGCGGGCTTTATTAATTATATACGATTAAGGCCAGTTAATAAAGAGCTATTTAGTGCCGCAAAACGAGCGCGCTATCGCATATGGCTAAGACATGGGAGAGCGGAGAAGGTAGCGGAGAGGGTAGCGGGGAGGGCGGCGACGAGGGTAACGGCGGCGGTAAGGGCAATAGTAACGATAACGGGGATGATAAGGGTAATGAGGGTGATGTTAGGGTAACTGGGCTTCGGGGTTTCTGGAGCAAATTGACCAGGTAGTAAAATAGGGGCGGCGGTAACGTCGTTTACAACCTAATCCAGTAGCTCAACAGCTTTATAAGAACTACAAGAAGTATAATTCCAGCAATCAAGACGGTCGATTTCCCAAATCAACCGTCCTATTTAGGAAATGGAACGTCGTGATTATTGAATCAGGACGTCTTTTTACACCAATTCACAATCCCCTAATTTAGACGCCGGTTTGCGCAATCGCGACGTCTTATTTCCCAAATAGGACGGTTGATTTGGGAAATCGAATTATTCGCGTCTGGGACATAACAGAACTATGCGCCTTCATCGAGGCTTTGACTGAGTCTGTCGAAGCCATTGTCACTCCAGAGCGTAAGTCCCAATTCTTCCAGCAGCCTCTCCAAATTTGCGCTTACCGTCCTCTGCAGTCATTACATGTGAAGAGGGAATGTCTTTAGCAAACGGCAAGAGCTAAACGTGATCCATCTTCCCAATCAGACCGCAAATGCTATTCTGCAGGTTGAATTGTTTACATTCCTTCCCCTCTTGCTTTTGTTTTCCATTCTTCTGTATCTTCCTTTTCGAGGAGGAGAGATACTACTCGCTCTAAGCGGTCATAGACAGATTCAAATGAATAGTATAATCCCTGTGCTAGCCCTTGTGTTAGCCCTGCCGAGTATAAACAGTGGAATAGTGTCAGATTTCCCACTTCTGTGTTGCAATCCCTTCGTATGACTATGCCACTTCCCTTCACGTCATTATCATCCAGATCGTATACGCCGCGAAGAAAAAAGTTGCTCACAGCGTAAAGTCAAGTAATCCTAGTAAAGAAATCGTGTATGCTCTGTCCTCGTTGACATATTCATCATCATCGTCGTCCTTATAATAACATCATCGGCCTCAACCGAGGCAGCACTCCTTGGTTTAAACGGTTTGGTACCCGGCATCTGATTTCGATCCATCTTTACATCCCAGTCACTCCTTCTACATAGCTTCTATTTAATGAGGTCAATAAAAGGTGAAAGACGAAAGCCAGAGAAGAGAGAGAATAATTAGAATGTCGTCCATCCCCACTATCCGTTGCTCCGCCACCATTGCCCCCACCACGTCTCTCTCTCCGCCTCTCCGCCGCCGCAAATTTTCCTACATCTATCCATCACCCTCGACCACACCAGCCCAATACGCTTTACGCACCTCTCACCCCGTTGGGCTTACGAAACCAGACCACCGGACACTGCGATTACCGCCTCCGCTCGCTCGCCAAGGACACCATCCTGCCCGCAGATAATACACACGGTCTCATGCTGGGGAAACTCCATATCAGCGAATTCTCCCGAGATCTTTCGACCCTTCGACCAGGCGAGACCGTGACCCGGGACATCCAAATCGGCGTGCAAGACCAGGCGCCGTTTCCAGGCCGGCACGAATCAAACGAACAGCGGATGACCGTCTGCGCTGTTCCGCCCGAGGATCTCGTGCCTGGAGATTACAGGATCGAGCGGCCTGAAGTATGCGATGGGCAGATGGGGGGCTGGTACTGGGATGAGGGCGAGATGGGGCAGGTTGTTAGGCGACATTCGCTGGGGGGAGGGCTCGGGTGGCTGGGCTTGGGATTGCTAGGGAGAGAGGAAATGATGCTGGGTGATGAGAAGGGCGGGATAAGGATGGAGATGGTTGGGGAGGAGGCACCAGTGTTGAGGGTGACGGAGTCGAGTATGGAATCGGTACAATAGGATGGGATCGCGGGAAAACTCTCCCATGGCGATGACGAGTTTTTGAAATGAACTTTGTAGGGGGTTTCGGTTTTCGTGTCATTATTGGAACGTCTATCATGATTTATTTCTGCAAACTTGCATCGAATCTGATAACTAATCGCCGGCCAAAAAAGCAAAAGGCACGAAGGTACAAGATCTGCCAGACAGCGCACAAAACCCTGCCAAGAAATCGTGCAAGGAAACAGTGGACAGAGATATCTTCCATCATTACATGCATGAGTCTATTATAGAGAACCTGATTGTCCAGTCACACTGCCCATGGTGTCACGCTTTGAAACACCACCGATGATTCTTCCTCCAATGACACGTAAAGGGCTCATCCGACACAGCCTCTGGTTGCAGGCTTTCTTGCAGAACGGAGAAGACGAAAGTAAGAATGAATGGCGTGCATTGCTACTTGGGCTGGCAGCAAACAAAATATGTCAGCAGTAATTCGGAAAGATGGCTGGCTTGGCACCATGTAGCTGATAAAGTTGAGTGCTAATAGTTGATAGTTGATAGGATTGAAATTTATTGAATAATGAGGTTGGTGGTTGGTAATAGGAAGGGTGGTAAAGCGGTATTAAGGATATCAATAGGGATAGTAATAAGGATAGTAATAGGAAAGTAACAGCGGTGGTGATACGACACCAAACAGAGTTCTAGAGTAGCGACATGTCTTTGGTTTAAACCAATTTTTTGAATAAAACGATATCGATTTAGCAAAACCGTTCGATTTGAGCAAACAGACGTCTGATTCGTCAAACTTTAGTACCGCTTTGGCCAGATCGAAGTTGTAGGTAAACAGGTGTAGCGACTTGCGTGTCGAGGCTAAAGGGCTACTTATCATTTTCGTTAAATGCCTGAAAATTTTATACTTTCCGAAAAGCTTAGGTAAGAAGAAGGATTATTGTCAATAGTAAAGCTGATTCATATTCTAAATAGCTGACTCATGGAGGACATGAGTTTTGAGCTTGGAAGGTGCGCTGTTGTCAGCAGCGGCCGTTGCAAGGAAAGCAAGAAATGGCGCGAGGAATCTCAAGACGATTTATGGATGCATTTTCAATGGCTGATTGTTGGAAGTAAATTTACATTAGGAACTCGAGATGGTGAAAATCGTTTGAACGCAAATCTTTTCTCTGAACAAGACGGGGCGAGAAGGTGAATAAACTGCATGAGGGTGACTGCTGGGTGTCCAGCGCATCCAATACAAGCAGATCATCAGGTTACGCACTAGAAATTCTATTCGATGCTGCGAGTGTCATGTGGAGAGGAGACGAATAAACATAAATCTAGCCCCGGGAAAATACGAGGACAATGCTTAAAGGTGTTCACACAAGTGGTCTATTCCCCTGTAATTGGTCCCAGCTCAGCCATATCGGGCTGACCAGCACCAGGCAAGCTAGCTCTAGGGGGGGAAGAATCAAGAGGATTTTGCACGAAAAGCCATACAACGCTTACCCGAAGTTCCTTGAGACGAGTATCCTTTCCCGAAAATATCCCATTCGGTTTACCTTTCAAAAGCAACTGCAGCCCAAGGCGAAAGGAGAAAAGGTTCTTCTGGCGTAGGAATGTGTCTGACACCTGCGAATGCCTTCCGACTAAGCGATCTTTTGTGCACTTTCTCGATGTTCTCAGTGTCTTTCCTCTAAGATCTCCTATCAGGCTCCGTCAAAATACGGCCCGAGACCACCATAGAGATCCTGAAAGCTCCTAGGCATTCTTTTCGATTCACAAAGATCGGGTACTGCGTGGTAGCAAGATGTATGTTCCCGCATTGGTCTCCGATACTCCCTTAGAACGACTGGCTTGAAGGCCTTGTAACACTGCCGGATAACAAAGTTCAGAATTGGCGAACTCAAGGTTCTACAGTAGGTCGCCTCCCTCATTGCTCTCCCTTCCTTGTTGTCAATACGAAAGAATACTAAACCGATTCGGGTATAGTGGGCTTGGTTATCTGCAAGTCAGCATTTCGTCCCGCGAACACTCCGTAATGTCTCCCAAAGCTGAAATATTACGTAAAGATTTACTCTTGGCAAAAGAGCCACGCACACAATGGAGGTCTGCATGGCCCTTTTATTGGACGCCTGTTTCGCTTCGTGGCCGCTTCAAAGGTCTCTCTGCAGACGCCCTGTTGAACCTGCTTGCATTAATACGAACCTTCAATGTCACCTGCTTCCAGCCCCGACCCTCTATCCTCCATAGCAACCTTTTGATAGGATCGAGCGCTCGTGTTTTGGCTTTGTTATGGCATGGGGATAGGGTCTGTCGTGTACGCTCACTCAATGGACCCTTTGCATTAAAGCATGTATAAAACCCCCCATCTCATCCCTTACTGACACCAGAATGGTCCCTGCATCCCGAGTTCTCAATCAATTCATTCTCAACCAAGATGCTGTTCCTTAGCCTACTTATCGTCTCGTCCCTGACCCTCGCTACTCCGCACAGCGTCCCATATTCATCCCTATCTACGTGCATTCTCTCTGGTGAACCTTGTCCTACAGGCTCAACCTGCACCCCGACTCAGACCTGTGGTGGCCTTTGCTTCACGCCGCAAACCCTGCCCCCAGAGATCCCCTGCACTATCGGAAACAACGGACCCTGCCCGACCGGCTCAACATGCACACCCACCATGGTTTGCCCGACTACAGCACCATGCGGCGGGGCTTGTATCAATACCAACCCATTTCCGGTCACAAATGTGTCGCTACCATCAATCACCTGTGTCGTGGGCGGTCCTCAATGTTCCAGCGGTTCATTCTGCTCGCAAACGGAGGTCTGTAACGGGCTTTGCATCTCCAGAGCTTTTGCGACGACGACGACCACGCCGACACCGACTCCGCTGCGCTGTGGGGGCAACTATGGATCGCATTGCCCGAAGAAGTATAAGTGCGTGGGAAAGGACGGGAAGCATTGTGGTGTTGACGAATACTGTCATGGCTTTTGCGTACCAAAGTAGGAAATGCGTCTGTTTCTTGAAGCGGTCAGACACTTCATTGATAGTGTATGGTTTGCTCGATATTGCTCCAGGCTTTGTTAGCAACAAGTCTCTTTCGATTAGCGCCAGGTTAATTTACCATGCAATCAACAAAACACAAAGTGACACTAGACCTTGATATTCGCTATATATTGCAAAAGCTCAGAGCCCAGCGGCTTAGGAGAATTAATTTTGTAGGCGCGTGTATGCGTATATGAGGCTGGCGGATGTGTATATTTAGCGGAGTTTGATACCAGGTGTCCTTTTCATATTCATGCCAAGCAGAACTAACCCATTCATACATCGTCAATGAATTGGTGATGCGGTTCCGGTCCCGGTATCAGTATTTGAAAGTTGGACGTACTCTTGGCTGAGGGAATCAGCTGTGACCTTGTGAATCCTCTGACGTTCCAGGTAGAGCTTGATCAATTGAATTATGGAGGCCTTCTTGCGGCCGAGGGAATCGCCTTAGGTTCCTTTTGTCATCAGAGTCCTCGTATTCTGCCCGTAGTTTCCCTTCAGCTGCAGCCAGGATTGGTGAGTCATCGGGAATAGTCATGGTCATGGGCCCAACAGGATTCGGGAAAAGCACTTTCATCCAGCTCGTGACGGGCAATCAAAAAGCCTCGATCGGTAACGGCTTGGGAGGTGGTCAGTCATTGGGGTTCGGCCGCCTAAGATCTTCGGACATACTGACTTGCGATTTGCCATGCAGAAACACGCCAAGTCAAGCCATATCCGTTTGAACATGGTGGGCTTGAGCTGATCCTCATCGACACTCCGGGTTTCGAAGAGACCAATGTCTCGGATCGTGATATACTCACACTTATAGCAGAATGGCTGATTCAATCTTATCGGCAAGGTGCGAAGTCCTCAGGCATCCTTTACCTCCGTCGAATCACCGACACCCGTATGTGTGGGAGTGCACTCCGAAATTTGTCCGTTTTCACTTCTGTAAAAGCGTGATTTTCTGCACGACGTTTTGGGACTCGATGCCCAAAGGCCAAGATCTGACTCAGTTGAAAGCAAGAAAGCAAGAGCTGATGGACAAAGAAGAATTCTGGGGCGGCATGATACGAGGGGGTCCAGGGTTTGCGAACTACCGAGTGAAAGGGAGAGCGCAAGAAGACTGGTGACAGAAATGTGCCAGATTGCAGCATCACCCTTGGGGATTCAGAAGGAGATGATCGAGCAGGGGAAGACGTTTGACAATACGTCTGCCAGCATCTGCTTCCTAGAGCAGCAAATGCGTCGTCGGGCGGATGAGCACGAAGATTGACTCCGAGAAGAGCGTCGCTTGCACAAGGAGGAATTGGCCAGGGAGCGAGCAGCACTTACCGCCAGACAAGACGCTTTACGGCAGGAGATTGCTGGAAGATTACATGAATCTGAAAATGCAGCAAGGCAAGCAGGAATGAACTTGAAACGCCAATATGAAGATCACCAACAGCGGCGCCAGTCACTGCGACAAGATGCACAATGGCTGGCCATACAGCGCCAAACGACTGAGGAGCGGATCACCCAGCAAAGGACCCTCAGGCCCAGTTATATGGACTATGCCAACGAGTGGATCGATTTTACCGCGAAGTAAACACCATAGTCATGGCTCTCGAGACTGGAAAAAAGCGGTCAAGTCGCCTGTGATCTCATCTTCCCGATTAAGCAGTGTCATAGAGTGATATGCTATCATTGTTTCAGGTCGATAGGCTGCAACGGATACTATTGTGAGTTACAGCGTCCCTTCGTCGTGAGCAGACTTCACTGATGGTAACCTATAGATTGCTCCATCTGTCGAGAAGGCGACTTCGTAGTCTGTTCCATATGCTGTCAGTCACCTGCAGTCTCTTGCTACCAGCCAGCTCATCGGAACGAGGCGTGGAGGAAGCGTCTGGTCGGCGCCTACAAAACCGGCTTCGACTCTCCAGGTCCTCTCCCAAGCAACACCCTCACACTATACCCTTCCACACCCGGCTGCAGCGCGAGTGCTTCAGGTTGCGCGAGCGGCACCTGATACGGCTTCCTTGCAAGCGCCTGCTGATCCACCGTGACAGTCGAATTTACAGCTACAACATGACGGTGGTACAATTCAACTGTTGCATCAGGATTACTCAGCTCCGCCCCTTTGAAGTCAAAGTCTTGCGTCGTGGTGCCGAAGCTGTACGATGCGTTACCCGCGGATAGATATTCAGCACTTCCTGTCTGCGTGGTGGATAGTAGTGCGCCGCTGAAGGAGGGGAGGGTCGCTGGGAGTTGGAGGGTTTGAGGGGATTGGAGACCTGAGGGAGAGAAGAGGCTGGGACTTGTAACGTTAAAGGTTTGGATTCCGGAGGGGAAGACGGAGGGGCCGAAGACATTGTAGGTGAGGCCGTGGCTTAGGGTGGCGTTGATGCCGACGTCGCCCGCTTCGTCGACGGAGAAGGAGGAATTTACTGTTAGGGGGTAGCTGTAGGTGTTTGTGTAGCCGCTTGAGGAGGCGTCGGTACCGGTTGTATTTTGTGATGTTAGCTGCACAAAGCCTTGGGATGTTAGGCCGTTGAAGTTGGTATAGAAGAGTTTTTGGGTCCAGGTTGCGAGGCGGGATCCGTTGGAGGTCTTGACTGTAGAGCTTATGGAGATGCCACGGGAGACTGCTGTGTGGTATATTAGTGTCTCATTGGCGCCTGTGGCGTTGGTGGTAATAGTTGATGAGATCTCAATCTGCGGTGAGGGTGCATCAATGGTCGGCTGGGAACCAGTAGTCACAGAGCCCGCTTCTCCCAAGAACAGGAAAATCGTACCCGTAACGACCCAGTACGAGCCCACTGTTTCCGAAAGCGTAGCATGCGCTGCAATATCATCATTCAGGCCTACTACACGGATCTCAAATCTGTGAGATGCACCATCGCACAATAACGGTAGCCAAGGAGTGACATCAATCTCGTGTTGGCGAAGATCGAATGCGTCAATCCCTACGACGGGCCGCCAAAGGCCAGGCACGATGCCTCCTGTGAAGATGATCGGGAAAGGCCAGGAAACACCAGTCAATTGTCCGTCGATCAGCAATTGGACTTCGCGAAATGGCGAGAACCCATACAATGTTCCAGCAGTTGCGTCGAAAGTATCCACGTCAGAATTATACACATTCGTGTACCAAAACTCTTCTGCTATTTGCCCACAGGCAGACAGAGAAATTACTGCCCTTTCGACGTTTTGAGGTAATGTATAAGACACTGACGCGTTCTGCCCAGGTACCGAAAAAGCGCTTCCCATGTTGGCGCTAGATTGTTCTGCGGATATTGGCAGAATCGTATCCGCTGTAGCTTTGGAATCGGGCACCGTGAAGAAAGTCGCGGTCAAGGTGGTATTGAAAGGTCCAGTATACGTGCTGTCGATCAAATTTCCAAGATCGAAGATTATTTTCTGGTTCTTCGACCATAACGCATTGTATTGTTCCATCTCCTTGATGTAGGTCCAAACTATCCCATTAGCCGTCGGTTCAGCTGTAGAGGTGCGGAACACCTCGATGTCGCCGAGGTACATAAGACCAAGACGATCAAATTGCCGACCTTTGGAAGTGACCGTAAAATTCATCGTTACTCTGTTGAAGGTGCATGGTGGAGGTGTATAGTCGCCTTCCACGATGGTCAGTAGACGTTAGGCAAGCGATATGAGAGGTACATACCGACAAATGGAGCGCCATAGCTGTTTCCAAACTCATAGCTCATGAGCTCCTTAGTATATATACAGCCATACTGGTCACTCGTGCCAGACGGCGTCAAGACTGGCTCGGAGACTTGGAAATCGACTAGAGGGGCGGCTGCTGGGGCCTGGCGCTTCGGAAGGACATCTTTAGGAACCAAGGCGGCAAGTATAGGACGACAAAATGGCAGGAAAAAGACGTACGAGAAGAGGAGAAAGCGGGACTTGATTGAAGGAGATAACATGTTTTGGAAAGAGCACTGATTGCACCTTAGCAATCTGGCTCCCCCAGAGCAATGAACAACGTACTCAGGTGGGAAAATACAGAGAACAACAGCTTCGAGGAAACGCCCTCGAGGCAACGACAGAGACCTCGATATATGGAGCCCATTTTCAATGACGCTGGCGACTGTACAGAAAAGGAAGCTCGGTCGCGTAGATGCGCATCAGCGAGATGCCTAATGCATTGTGTATTCCGTGCATCGATAAGGCACAGGACACCAACTGTCCCGCGACGACGTCGACCGGCAAGTCACATGGGGCTCGACAACGATATATCGGATGGAATTGGGGAGGTGAGAAGACTCCGCGCACGTCGGTGAGATACTTCGTTTCCTCATACGGACAGAACAGTGTCATATCCATATGGCCCCCTACACCCTCCGCACGATCTCGGGCACTAAAACTCCCAAAGTGGACAGGCTAGAGCTCGGTCAACGAATGGATGCAAGCCATCCGCTTGGCATGTCGTTCCTGACGCTCTCGTGCATACGCCATAGAGTATTCCCTCGTATCACGGCCATTTGTAAGCGAACGGCCGAGATAAGCAGACACGAAGGATTTTGAACATTGTGGTCGAAGACAGTAATAGAATAAGATATTGGACAGGCACTGAGAAAGTGTTTGACATGAACGGGTCGGGTCTTTGTCGCAGAGAGTTCTTGTTTCAGGGTCTTTGAGCCTTTGAGGGCTATATCTTAGCGGCGGTTTATCTCCCGCGAAAGTCATGGTCAATCATCCAAGAGGAAAAAAACACCACCATACGTTCAAAACTACTTTTTGAAAAACAGCTACCAAGACGCGCTTCTACATCGGCCAAACCCTCCCTATCTAATAGGGTCTATTACTAGCTATCTTCTGACCCCAAACAAATGCTGTCGGGTCAAGCTAACGTCATGGATTCAGGTTCAGGCCTATTCGTACCCAAAACACGGCGTTCGCGCCAGATCTGAACACGTATCCACACCACGTCCTGACACCGGAACCACCCTGAGCTGGTAGTACCGGATGGTCGCTAGGGATAAGACTACATATTACGGGCCTAGAGCTCAAGACATATTAGAGCCCAAAGTATTTCCGCGAAGAGGCCCTTTTATACGACAGCCGGTAACCTCTGGGACCCTGCTAGGGTGCACTTTTGTACTATACCAATACCAGCTCTTAAAAATCGAAGAGAGCCAGCCTGAACAAACACTACAGTAGTCCCTATCAG
>JAABUS010005846.1_pt1 | contig 15636 bp, 14 predicted proteins | sample 5560161 | NCBI WGS metagenome assembly JAABUS01 (sample SAMN10711885, study PRJNA513376) | rock metagenome | isolation source: Antarctica rocks | place: Antarctica: Victoria Land, Trio Nunatak nord | collected 2016-01-04
AACCAACGTCGGGCACGGGCGGGTGGAAACGCGTGCGGCGCGCGTCTCCACCAGCGTCGCCGTGCTGGCCCACCATCGCTGGCCCGGCCTTGCAGCCGTCGGCCGCAAGGCCGCACTCGCATCCGCATCCGCAAGCAGACCGCTGTGACAACGACGGAATGCCAGCTCTACCTGCTTGGACACGCCTATACGCCCGAGCGCCTGCTCGCCCTCTCGCGCGGTCGTTGGACCGTTGAGAACAACCTGCACTGGGTTCTCGACGTGACCATGAGCGAGGATGCGTCGCTTGTGCGGCGCGACCACGGCCCGCGCAGCCGCGCCACGCTCAAGCGCGTGGCACTCAACGCTGTCCGCATCGTCACCGGCAAGAACTCCATCCGCCACACCATGCGGGATGCAGTGCTGGACCTGCGCGTTCTCGCCGACATCCTCAACCATGTGCCCGCCGCTTGATGCAAAGTCCCTGCGGCACGCGGCCGTCGGCGCGCGTCCGGACGAGCGGCGCCGTGTGCTGGAAGAGGCGGCCGGCATCGGCGGCCTGCACGCGCGCCGGGTGGAGGCGGACGCCAAGCTGCGCGCTGCGGCGGCCAATTTAGCGCGGGCAGAGGACGCCCACAGCGGGCTGGAGGCGCGGCTCGCCGGACTGCGCCGGCAAGCTTGCCAGGCGGAGTGGCATCGCGACCTGTCGGCGCGGATCGGCGCGGCCGAAGCCGGGCTGCTGACCCTGGCCTGCGCCCGCGCTGCCGTCCGGTCCGCTGCCACGGCGGCGCTGGTTACGGCGCACGCCGGGGTCGTGCGTGCGGCGTCCGCGATCGCCACGACCGAGGCTGAGGCCGCCATGGCAACGGCGCTGCTGCCCGTGCTGCGCGAGATTGCGACGGCGGCGCGCACCGCGGCCGGACGCGCTCGGCTGGCGCAGGAATACCACCAGGCCGCGGCTGCCCGGCGCCGGCATGCGTGCTGGACGAGGTGGACGCGCCGCTCGACGACACCAACGTGGACCGCCTCTGCGCCCTGCTGCTGATCGGCTTCGCCGGCGCGCTCCGCCGCTCCGAGCTGGTGGCGCTGCAGGTGGAGGACGTCGCCGTCTTGCCGCGAGCAGGCTGCGGCTGCGCATCGCTCGCGGCAAGACGGACCAAGCGGGGCAGGGAACCGAGATCGGCCTGCCATGCGAACGGCATTTGGAGACCTGCCCGGTGCGGGCGTTCGACGAATGGCAAGCGGTTGCAAAACAAAAAGCTGGCCCACTGTTCCGCCGCATCAGCACCGCGGACCGGATCGGCGACATGGCGCTGCACCTGGACGTGGTGCGCCGCATCCTCGGCCACCGCGCCGGGCTGGCCGGGCTGGAGCTGGAGAGTTTCGAGCGGCTGAGCGCGCACGCGCTGCGAGTCGGCTTTATCACCGAAGCCTACGCCCAGGGACCGCACGCCGTGGGACACCGGGCCGGTGCCCCGGCCAGCCTCGCTGCCAGACAGCGTCAAGACACCGCCCAAACCGCGTGGGCGACGGCCGATGGCGGCCGGCGCGACGGCATTTGGGGCGGGGCCCTCGCCCGGCTGGCTGTATGACCACCTGACTGCGAGGGGCCGGCCGAGCCGCTGGCGGCCTTTGTGGCGGCAGCGCGCGGGTCAGGCATCGTGCCCTCGCAGCACTTGAGGAAGACGTGTTCAACCTCGCCGTGGCCCAGCCGCACGCCCAACGCCGGCTCAGCGGATGGCGCGGTCGGCCTCACCCAAAACGGCCGCTTCACGCCGATTTTGTCAGCATCGCCCCGAGCCAGCCCCGTCAGACATCCAGCCAGCGCCTGTGAATGGCAGTATGACTTTGGCGTAACCTGCAGCTCTGGCAGCGTAGAACCAACGTTCTGCGAATGAGACGCCACTACGGCAGTGTCAGGGCTTTCATCAGTCATCTGCCCTGTCCCGCTCATGTCAGTCCAACCGCATAGTGCTGCTGGTGAGCTCGAACATTTCGTGCTATCTGGTCAGCTAGTCAGCTAAAATGCGGCCATGTCGCACCCTACTAAATGGCCGAGCGCCTCGAAGGCACGACGGTCTCCGGCACAAGCGTGCGCCGTATGAAAGCTTGAGGACGCCAAGGCACGGTTCAGCGAGCTTGTCCGCCGCGCCCGGACCGAAAGACCGCAGCACGTAACGGTGCGCGACCATGATGCCGTGGTGGTGATCGCAGTCGAGGAGCTGAAGCATTTGCTGCCCCCAGCGCCACCGGATCAGCCCCTGATTGCTTTACGGCAAAGCCTGCGTGCACGCCTGGGCCGCCAGCCAGAACGAGGGCCGCCTCGTCCTGGGCGAATACGAGAAGGGTCTGCACAATCTTCCAATCGCAAGCAGCGCCCGGCCCCGGATCGAGGCGGCCCTCGTTGTGCTTGAAGGACGGTTCGCCGGACGCCTGCTCCCGGTCAGCAACGCCGGCGTCGGCGCCGGGGTGCGTTCAGCGACACCAAGGTGACAGGAATGGCAAAAGCCAGGAAACACAACTTTCTATGTCTGGCCTTAGCCTCCGCCTGACACCGCACGGTCATCTCCTCCTGGAGCAGGCCGATGATGCGCTGGGCCTAGACAAGACCGTCGCAGCGCGCCTGGCCAAGGCGTTTGCCCGGGGCAGCGGGCCGGGTCTGCTGCAGCTCGGAGCGGGAGAGGTGGGGCAGGGGCTGCCACCGGTGTTGGCCTGGTGGCGGGGATTTGCAGCGCGCTACGTGACGGCGCTGTGTCTGCACGCGCCGGTCACCCGCGAGGACGCGGCGGCGCCGTCAACGCTGCCCGCCATCGCGGCGCCCGATGCAGCGGAACTCGCCACCCTGGTGCTGACAGCGCCCATGATGCCCGGGTCCGAGTATCTGACGCCTGATATCCTGCTGGCGTTGTGGGCAGAGCTGGAAGCGGCGGTATCCATTGGCACCGTCGCGGCCGGGACGGACCTGCAGGGCTTCCTCAAAGGCCTGAACCCGGCGTGGAACCTCGTCGGGCGCGTGCACTTCAACCTGGCGGAGAACCGCCGCGATACAGAGTATCCGTTCGCCTTCATGGCCACCTACACGACGCAGCTTTCGGCGCAGGCCAAAGCCCAGCACCTGCCATTGGGCCGGGCGCTGCGCGACTACGCGGGGGCGGCGAACAAGAGCAGGCTTTTGGCCCTGCTTATGCCGGTGCAGCGGGCGGCGGAGGCCTGCGCCTGGCTGCGGCCCATGGTGGACGCCAGCGAGATCTTCCATCCCCTGCGCTGGAGCGTCCAGGATGCCGGACGCTTCCTCGCGAGCGTGCCCGAGCTGGAGGCTGCCGGCGTCATCGTGCGCATGCCAGCGTCCTGGCCGGCAAACCGCCCGCTGCGGCCGCGGATGACAGCGACAGTCGGGACCCGCGCGCCGTCCGCCTTCGGTCTCGATGGTTTGCTGGATTTCCACGCGGAGATGACGCTGGAGGGCGAGCGGCTGACCGAGCGGGAGGTCAACGCGCTGCTCGCCGGCACCGACGCCTTGGTGCTGCTGCGCGGCCATTGGGTCGAGGTGGACCGCCAGCGGCTCGGGCGCACCCTGCAGCGCTTCCGCGACGCCGAGCGGCTGGCCGAGCGGGACGGCCTGACGTTTGCGGAGGCCATGCGGATGCTCGCCGGCGCCGCGATCACGACAGAAGGCGACGATGCGGCGGCAGCCGACTGGTCGCGCGTGACGGCCGGGCAATGGCTTGCGGAGACGCTGCGGGCATTGCGCGCGCCGGACGGCATGGGTGCCGACCCTGGCCCGGCCCTTCGCGGCACGCTCCGGCCCTATCAGAAAATGGGCGTGGAGTGGCTGCACTTGCTGTCCGGCCTTGGCCTGGGCGCCTGCCTGGCCGACGACATGGGGCTCGGCAAGACCATTCAGGTTTTGTCGCTGCTGCTGCAAGCCAAGCGCCGGGACGCTGCAACGCCAGCAACGGCGCAGCCGAGCCTGCTGGTCGCGCCCGCGTCGTTGCTGGACAACTGGATGGCGGAGCTGGAGCGGTTCGCCCCCAGCCTGCAGGCCAGGATCGTGCATCCCTCGGCCATGACGGCCGATCAGCTCAGGCAGTTCATGCCGGACGAGACCGCTGGGCTCGACCTGGTCATCACCAGCTACGGCTCGCTGCTGCGCGTTCCCGCCCTGACGCAGGCAAAGTGGCTGTTCGCCATCCTGGACGAGGCCCAGGCCATCAAGAACCCGAACGCCAAGCAGACCAAGGCGGTCAAGGCGCTCAAGGCACGATCCCGGATCGCCCTGACGGGCACGCCGGTCGAGAACCACCTGGGCGATCTGTGGTCCATCTTCGATTTCATCAATCCCGGGCTGTTGGGCACCGCGCGGCAGTTCGCGCGCTATGCCAAGGGCCTCGCTGAACGGGAGCACAACCCGTATGGTCCGCTCCGCACGCTGGTGCAGCCCTACATCCTGCGGCGCATGAAGACCGACAAGTCCGTCATCGCCGACCTGCCAGACAAGACGGAGGTGACGGCCCATTGCAGCCTGAGCCGCAAGCAGGCGGCGCTCTATGCGCAGGCGGTGCATGGCCTGGCGGACAGCCTGGCCGAGGCCGACGGCATTCAGCGCCGGGGCATCGTGCTCGCCACGTTGATGCGGCTCAAGCAGATCTGCAACCACCCTTCGCAGTGGCTGGGCGACGACGCCTGGGCCGCAGCGGACAGCGGCAAGTGGGCCCGCCTGCGGGAAATCGCCGAGGTGGTGGTGGCGCGGCAGGAGAAGATGCTGGTGTTCACCCAGTTCCGCGAGGTCACCGCGCCGCTCGCCGCCTTCCTCGGCGGAATCTTCGGGCGGCCCGGGCTGGTGCTGCACGGCGAGACGCCGGTAAAGCGGCGCCGGGCGCTGGTGCAGGCGTTCCAGGGCGACGAGGCCGTGCCGTTCTTCATCCTGTCCCTGAAAGCCGGCGGCGCCGGGCTGACGCTGACGGCTGCCGCCCACGTCGTGCACTTCGACCGCTGGTGGAACCCGGCCGTGGAGAACCAAGCCACCGACCGCGCCTTCCGCATCGGCCAGAAGCAGAACGTGCTGGTGCACAAGTTCGTCTGCCGCGGCACGGTCGAAGAAAAAATCGACGCGCTGATCGAGTCGAAGAAGGGCCTCTCCGAGGCGTTGCTGGCCGGGGCCGATGAGGTCAACCTGACCGGGATGGACGATGACGCCCTGTTGCAGATGGTCGCGCTTGACCTGAACGCCGCCATGGAGGACTGACCCGGGATGTCGCGCTACGATGATGGCGAGTGGCCCGCCTACGTTCCGGTTGCCGAGCGCCGCCGCAAGGCTGAGCGCGAGGCGGCGAGGTTGCGCAAGACGGGCCGTGCCGTAGCACCCGTGCGGATCGAGGGCCGGACGATCGCCACCACCGCATGGGGCCGCGCGTGGTGCGACAACCTGGAGAGCTACCGCGACTACGAGAGCCGGCTGCCGCGCGGCCGCACCTATGTGCGCAACGGCTCGGTGATCGACCTGCAGATCGGGCCGTGCGAGGTCAGGGCGCTGGTCAGCGGATCGTCGATCTACCAGGTCGCGGTCGGGATCACTGCGGTGCCGCCCGCCCGGTGGCGGTCCATCCGCGCCGACTGCGCCGGCCGGATCGACTCCCTGGTGGAGCTTTTGCAAGGCCGGCTTTCCCAGGGTGTCATGGAGCGCATGTGCCGCCAGGGCAGCGGATTGTTCCCCCAGCCGTCGGAAATACGGTTTTCCTGTAGCTGTTTGGACCACGCCTCGATGTGCAAGCACGTGGCGGCGGTGCTGTACGGCGTGGGCGCACGGCTCGACGACAGCCCGGAGCTGCTGTTCCGGCTGCGGGCCGTCGATGCGGGTGACCTCGTGGCCGATCTCGACAGCGCGATGCCGGCATCGAGGCCTACTGGGAACCGGGTGCTCGCGGCTGACGACGTGTCGGCGCTGTTCGGGCTCGATCTGGGTGGATCAGGCATTGTGGACAGCGTTGGAGAGGATAGCGCGTCGCAGGCCCCGCCCAGTCGCAATCAGCCCACCTGTGCTTCTCAGCCGAAGACGCCGACAAGGAAAGCGCGGGCGGCCGCACCGGCTCCAGCGGCCGTCGCCGCCAGAGCAGCGGCAGCTCAGCCTATGCCGCCAGAGTCAAGGGCGCTTCGGCCAGCCCGTGCGTCCATCGCGGCGCAACGGCCCCAATCTCCCAAGTCACCAACCGGTTCAGGAGTGTCAGCGACGAGGCCGGCTGCGCCGAAGCGACGCCGTTCGATCCCGGCTGATGGCGCGAATAGGCTTGGCAAGAAGGAGGCTGAAAAAATGGTGGCGGACGTCGTCGCTCGAATCGGGCGGGACCTCGTCATGGGGATGAACGTCACGACGGTTGGGCCAGGCACACCGGCTGGCAGCGCGCGCGGGGCCCGAACCGTTCGTGGTGCTGCTACCGGTTCAAGCACCCAAGCTCCGGGAAGCGGTCGCCCGGCCCATGAAGAAACTCAAGGGTCCGAACTGAAGTCTCACATCGGGAAACGAAGCGGCTGATCACGCAACACGTTCCGTTGCCGGCAGCGCCGGTTGGTTATATAGCGCCGTACCCGGCACATCCAGCGTGGCCGCCAGAATGGAGCCGCTTTCAGATTCCGTAATATAAAGCGTCCGGTTGCCCGGACCTCCAAAAGCGACGTTCGTCGTGTGTAGTCCGCGGCATGACTTGATGCGATATACGGGCTGTCCGAGCCGGTCCACGACCCACACCGTGCCGAGGCCGACATGGGCGATCGCCAGCCGTCCCTCTGCATCGAGCGCCAACCCGTCCGGGCCGCCGCCGCCGGACAACTGGACGAAAACTCCGACCTTGGCCACGCTGCCATCCCGCATGATCGGCACGCGCCAGATCGCGTTGGCGCGGGTGACGGCCAGCAGCACCGCCGTTTCCTCCAGATCCATGACGAGGCCATTCGGGCTGGGCACGTTGTCCAGCAGGCAATCCACCCGGCCGCCGGCCAACACCCGGAACAGGCGCCCGGTCGGGTCGTGCAGCCCGGTCAATCCCTGGTCGGTGAAGTAGAGATCGCCGTTCGAGGCAAAGAACAGGTCATTGACAGCCTTGAACCGCTCCAGCCCGGCCCGCACCAAGTACGGCGTGACGCGGCCGTTCACCGGGTCGAGCAGCATGATGCCATGCTTGTAGTCAGCGATAAGCATCCGTCCGTCCCGGTGGATGGCAAGCCCGTTCGGCCAGCCGTCGTACTCCGCGGCTACGGTGAACCCGCCATCGGCCGCGATCCGCAGGACGCGGCCGTTGGGCAGGTCCACGCAATACAGGTTGCCGTCGCGGTCGAAGCACGGACCCTCCAGCAACGAGCGGCCCGGCGTGCCGCGCGGCTGGCCCAACTGCCATTCATTGCCGGGCTCGCCGCAGAGCGCGTCGGGCAGCGTCGCAAACACGCGGGTTTCGATGAGCTCTGGCGCGGCGAAGAACATTGTTGGCGTTCCTGTCGAGTACGCATAGTGGTTGCCCGGCCTAGATCGTCCGTCGGGTCATGGTCAACGAGACGGCGACGCCGACGAGGAGCAGCAGGCCCGCAATGACGAAGGCGCCGTTGTAGCTGCCGGTTGCTGCAATCACATAGCCGGTCACGATCGGCGCCGCGATCCCGAACACGTTGCCGCCGACGATCAGGATTCCAGTGGCCTTGCCCGCGTCCTGCGGCGATCGCAGCAGATCGCTGACCAGGGCGATGTTAAGGGAGATCGCCGTAGCGATCCCAGTAAGCGACACGGCGACGAGCAGCAAAATCGTCCAGATATCGGACACCAGCGGCACGAGGAGGATGACGGAAGCCATCAGCAGCGTCGCCGCAACCATATTGCGCCGCCGCCCGCCCTGCAGGCCAGCGTCGGTCAGCATACGGTCGCTGGCTTTGCCCAGCAGGATGCCGAACAGCACCGCAGCGGCGTAGGGCAGCGCAGTATAAGCGCCCAGGCTGGCCATGCTCAGGTTGCGTGTCGCCTGCAAGTAGCTCGGAAGCCAAGTCAGGAACAGGTATTGCGTATACACGGCGCAGCCCTGGGTGATGCAGGCGCCCCAAAGGCTTGGTGACCGTAACAGGGTCTGGATCCTGGATGGTGCCGCCTCCATTTGCCCGTGCCCTCCGCCGCCACGTTCCCGTAGGATCAACGCGCGCTCCGCGGTGCCCAGGAAGCCTGCCCGCTCAGGAGCACGGAACCAGGTCAGCCAGGCCAGCACCCAGACGATCCCGACAGCGCCCGCGCCGAAGAAGGCAACGCGCCAGCCGGCGACCGACACCAGCCACGCGATCAGCAGCGCCCCGAACGCCGGCCCGGCGTATGACCCGGTGTTGAACACCGCCGCAGCGAAGCCCCGCTCGCCCGCCGGCGCCCACTCCCGGATCACCCGGCCGGCAGCAGGCCAGGTCGTCGCCTCACCCACTCCCATCACGACACGGCTGGCCAGCACCGACGTAAAGCTCCAGGCGCCACCGGTCAGCGCCGTCGCTGCCGACCAGAGGATAATGCCGCCAGCGTTCACCGCCCGCGTGCCGAGCCGGTCCGCCAGCATGCCGGCCGGGATGAGGCAGAACAGGTAGGCCCACAGCACGGACGAGAACAGGTAGCCCATCTCCACCGTGGAAATGCCGAACTCGCCCGCGATCGGCTTGGCGGCCACCGACAAGGCTGCCCGGTCCGCGGTGTTGATGGCTGCCAGCAGGAACAGCAGCAAATAAACCCAGTAGCGGCGTTTTCCCGCTACAGCGGCACCGGTCGCGGCGGACGAGGCGCTCACGTCCGCATCAACGGGCAAACCGACTCGCTGGCCGGGCGGAACGCGGCTTCTGCGGGCACGGTCTTAAGGATCTCCTCGTAATCCCATGGCCCGCGCGACGCCTTGGGGCTTTTCACCCGCGCGAGGTACATCGGGCGCATCACCCGGCCATCGGCGCGCAGCGTGGCGCTCTCGATGAAGGCGTCGTGGATCGGCATGGCGCGCATCGCGGCCATCACCTTGCCCGCATCGTCCGTATCGGCAGCTTGCACGCCCTTGAGGTAGTGCAGCACGGAACCGTAAACGCTGGTGTGGCTCATGGCCGGCATCAGGTGGACCCGGTCGAAGAAGCGCTGCGACCAGGCGCGGGTCGCTGGCGTCATGTCCCAGGACGAGGCGGTGGCGAAGTATGCGCCCTGCGCCACATCGAGCCCGGCAGCGTCGATGTCGGTGATGAACAGCTCCAGGCTGACGATCCGCTGCCCCGACTGCGCGAGCCCAAATTCTGCCGCCTGCTTCAACGCGTTGGACGTGTCGACGCCGGCATTGGCAAGTGCGACGACCTTGGCGCCAGAGCTTTGCGCCTGCAGCAGCGCCGCGGCGAAGTCGGTCGTTCCCACCGGCAGCTTCGCGCTGCCCAGGGCTGTTCCGCCAGCCTCGCCGATGAACCGCCGGGCGTCGGCCTCTAGCTGCGCGCCGAACGTGTAGTCGGCCGCGATGAAGAACCAGCTTGTCCCGCCCTCGGCGATGATCGGCTGCGTCGCGACCTTGGCCAGCGCATAGGTGTCGAAGCCGAAGTGGACGGTGTTGGGGCTGCACTGCTGATTGGTGAGCTCGCTCGATCCAGCGCCAGCGATCAGGGCGACACGCCGCTTGTCCCGTGCGAGCCCGGCCACCGCGATGGCGACCGAGGTGTTCGGGATGTCGGCGACCGCGGCGACGCCGTCCCGATCGAACCACTGCCGGGCGATCTGCAAGCCGATGTCGGGCTTTTGCTGGTGGTCTGCCGAGATCACCTCGATTGGCCGGCCCAGCACGGCCGGACCGAACTCCTCGACCGCCATGCGGGCCGCCTCCAGCGATCCGGGGCCGCTGTTGGCGCGGCCGACGCTGCTGAAATCGCCCAGCACGCCGATGCGCAAGGGCTGCGCCTGCGCCCAAGCCGGTCCCGCAGCCGCCGAAGCGGCAAGCCCGGCCAGAACGGCACGGCGGTTCATTGACGGCGTCACCCGGTCGTCTCCTGGTGGGTGCGGTGTCGCTGGCCGGCACGATTCAGTCGCGCCTGTTCCGCATCCGCGCCCGGGTACCCGCCGATCTGATGCAGCGCCGCCCGGCGCGCCCATCAGCCCTGCCTCATCGCCGCGAGCCGCGGCAGGAGCGCGTCGGGCACCTCGACCGGCATTCCCAGCACGCGAAACGAGTTGGTCTTGCCGTGGACATCAAGGTTGAGGCTTGAGTTCACGCCACCCTCCAGCACCTCGTCAATCACGAAGTTCAGCGCACGCAGGTTCGGCAACACGTAGCGGACCACCCGCGTCGCTCCCCGGTGGCGGAACAGGTCATGCACCCGGCCTTCGGTGACCTGCGCCAGGATCAGCGGCCAGAGCTCGGCGCTGTAGGCGACGACGCTGACGTTGAGCCGGTTACCCTTGTCCCCAGCCCGTCCATGGGCGATCTCATGCAGCGGGACCGTGGTGGCGCTCATGCGCAGAACTCGACGCTCGGGCTGACCATGTTGCGCGGCACGAGGTAGGAGACGGTCCTGATGCGGTTCTGCGCCCGCGAGCGCATGCCGCCGCCGCCGGCCGGCCCGCAGCACAACAACGCCAGCACCTCCTGCAGGCTCTGCTCGACCGGAAGCCTCTCGGCGCCGGATACCGCGAGCCGCATGCGCACCTCGGCAAGGTCCCAGGCCGTCTCCGGCGCCAGGCTGCCCGCGTCGGAGTCGAATACGCTCAATGCACCGATCAGGTCGAGGCGCTTGCGCACCGGGAGCCGCCGCATGTCGATGCGCCTGCCGATCACGTCGGCGGCCAGCCGTGCCCGGGCCATGGCGTTCGGCCCGGCGTAGGAGATCTCGGCCTCGCCCAGCCAGTCGCCCGGGAACGACACCGTCGCCTTCAGGCTGGGCGGCAGCGGCCAACCGCGCACGCCCGTCACGCGAACCCGGTCCGGCCCGGTCTCCTCAAGCTTGATGCCAGTGACATCGAGCGTCACGTCCGGCGTCAGGTAGGCCGCCGGGTCGTGCATCTCATAGAGCACCTGCTCGGTGACGGTCCGCACGCTGACCAGGCCGCCGGTGCCCGGCGCCTTGGTGATGACGAAGCTGCCATCCGCCGAGACCTCGGCGATGGGGAAGCCGATCGCCTCCGGCCGCGGCACGTCCTTGTAGCCGGGATCGGCGTAGTAGCCGCCGGTGACCTGCGAGCCGCATTCCAGCAGGTGGCCGACCAAGGTGCCGGCGGCGAGGCGGTCCCAATCTTCCCAGCCCCAGCCGAAATGCGCGACCAGCGGCCCGAGCGCCAGCGCCGGGTCGGCGACGCGCCCGGTAACGACGATCTGCGCACCCTGAAGCAGGGCGTCCGCGATCTGCCGGGCGCCAAGATAGACGTTGGCGGCCACCATCGTGTTGGTTGGGGCATCGGTGCTGCCGCGCAACCCGGCATCGCCTTCCCAGATTTCGAGGTCCTTCAGTGTGATCGTTTCGCGGATGTCGTCGCCGAGCACCACGGCGATGCGGATGTTCGGCAGGCCCGCCTCCTGCGCCAGCCGGCGCAGCAGCGCCGCAGCGGCCGGCGGGTTGGCCGCGCCAAAATTGCCGATGATGGGGATGCCGTTGCGGATGCAGTCCGGGAGCACGGGGCCGACGAGCTCGGCCAGCAGCGGCTCGTAACCCTTGGCGGGATCTTCCCGCCGCGCGACCTGTCCGAGTGCGAGCGTGCGTTCGGCAAGGGTCTCGAACATGATGGCCCCGGGCCGGCCCGACCGCGCGATGCAGTCTATGACCGAGACCGGCGCGTCGATGCGGTCTCCCGAGAAGCCAGCACCACAGCCCATCAGAAAGCGATCCTCGTAGGCCATCGCAATGTTTTCTCCTGGGTTTTCATCGCCAGGATTATCGATAATCGGCAAGACGTCAACAGCGCATCAGCGCCAATCCGGAAGGCCCGTTTGGCTTTTCCTTTGCAAGGCGATGCGACTAGACAGACAAATGGGGCAGCGAGCAGCGGGAGAATGGCAGCACGTCGCGAAGGCGATCGAGATGGAAATCGTTTTCGGCCAGCGCCTGCCCCGCGAGCACCTTGTCGAGGACGAACTCATCCAGCGCCTTTCGGTGTCGCGGCACGCCGTCCGCCGGGCATTCGACGAGTTGCGCCGGCTTGGGCTGGTGGTAAGCGAGCCGCATCGCGGCACCCGGGTGCGGCATTATACGGTAAAGGAGGTGGAAGATCTGTATAGCGTGCGGGAGACGCTGGAGATGCGCGCCGCGCTCGACATCCCGGCTCCATGTCCGGACGAACTGATCCAGCGGCTTGTCATTGTTCAGCAGCGCCATGAGGCAGCGAGCCAGGCAGGCCGCTTTCTGGATCTGTTCACCTGCAACAATGAGTTCCACGAGGCAGTGTACGGCAGCAGCGACAACGCGCTTCTGGCCGACGCCATCCGGACGTACGCGACACAGGCGCACCCGATCCGTAGCCGGACCTTTCCCGACGAGCGCCGCCGCGAGCAAGCAGTAAAGGACCATTGGAACATGATTGAGGCAATGCGCGTAGGCGATCGCAGGAGGCTTGCGGCACTGTGCAAGACGCACCTATGCCGGCCGAAACACCACTACATTCGCCTGACGCTCTTGTCGGGTTCCGGGTTGTTGGCCTGAGGCATTCGATGAAGGGCTGCAACAAGGGCGCCAAGCAGGGCTTGGCGCCCTCATCCTCATCCTCGTCAGGTGATCCAGGCCAACATCCCGGCCTTGAACAAGAGCCTCGTTCGAATATACCGGAGCGCTAGATGGCGCGTGATCCCGGGCGTCCGTCGGGCCGGGCCGAGCCGCCTGCGGCCGGCCCGGATATCTGGTCCATGCCAGCAGCGGTGATCGGGTCGTGGACAACGAATAGATAGGATGCGGCCGAAGCGGCTCCAATGACCGCGCCCACCACCAGCGCCAGAACGAAGGACCCGGTTGACTGCACGATCAGGCCGGTGACGGTGGGTGCCAGCGCGCCGCCGAGGTAACCGCCGAAGTTCTGCATGGCGCCGATCGAGGCGGTGCAGTTGGTCGGCGCCGCCACCGAGCTGAGCGCCCAGGCGCAGGTGCTGGTGACATAAACCAGGAACAGCGACGCCGAGATAAACGCCACCGCGAGGGTGTTGCTGGTGACGTAGGCCGCCGCCAGCGTGCAGGCGGAGGTGCCGAGCAGTGCGACGGCCGCCGGGTATTTGCGGCTGTTGACCGGCGATACCCCGCGGCGGACCAGCACGTCGGCCAAATAGCCGCCGAGCACGCCGCCGACTACGCCGCAGGCGAACGGGATTGCTGCGGCGATGCCGGTGGCCTTGACGCTCATGTGCCGCTCGATCTCGAGATAGCCCGGCAGCCAAGCGGCGTAGATCCAAGTGAGGTAAATGCAGCCGAAGTAGCCGAAGATCATGCCCCACGTCGTCCGGAAGCGGAACAGCAGCTTCCATTCACGGAAGGTGACCTCCGTTCGCTGGCCCGGCGGGTCACCCTCGGTGCGGTAGGCAGTCTCCTCCGCGGTCAATGCCACGTTCTTGGGATCGCGGTAGAGCGCAAACCAGACCAGCGCCACCAGCAAGCCCGCCACGCCCATGATCACGAAGGTAGCGCGCCAGCCGAATGTCAGCATGAGGAAGGTGAGCAATGGGAGGGCGATGGCGGTGCCCAGGGTGGAGGCGCAGTTGAAGATGCCGGTCGCCAGCCCACGGTCGCGCGGGTTGAACCAGTCCCGCACAACGCGCGCTCCGGTCGGGAACTGCGGCGCCTCGCCGACGCCCAGCAGCAGCCTGGCGGCGAAGAACTGGTTGAAGCTCTGCACGAGCCCGCCCAGGAGCTGCGCCAGAGACCACAGCGACAGGCCGATCGTCAGCAGCCGCCGCGGTCCGAGCTTATCGACCATCGCGCCGGTCGGAAGCTGGGAGAACGCGTAGGACCATAGGAACGCGGACAGCAGGTAGCCCATCTGGGAGATGGAAAGGCCCAACTCCTCCCGGATCAGCGGATTGGCCACGGCGAGCGTCGCCCGGTCGATGTAGTTCACGGCGCCCGCCACCACGAGCATGGCGAGCGCGGTGCGTTGGATTGATTTGATCTTTGGCGTAGGCGCGATAGTGGCTGACATAGCAGCAAGCCTCCCCGTTGTGTTTTGGAAGAATCCTAGACGTGGGATGGGCTGCTTGGCGAGTGGGTTATGGCGCTTCGTTGTGTTGGCATGGACCGCTCCAGGCTTGCCGGCAGCTCCAACTCTTGAGAGGACGGAGCGATGGCGAAGGGCTTTGGTGCAGGGATCGGAATGAGGGGATGTCCGCCTCGCCCTTCAAGCTGAATGCTGATCGTCGCCATCGCGCTCTGAAGCAGAAGCACAAGGTCATGAACTCGGCCGCGTATGACGCGACCTTGCGCCAGCGCGGCAATACCCACGTTGAGCGGAGCACTGGGACAAGCGGAGACGGACTAATGACGGATAGGGACGGCATGATCCGGGTCAACCGTGCCCCGGTACTGACACTGTGGGCGGCGATCGTTGCCGAGCGCCTGGGGCATGACGCGGACGCGGCGATCACGCTGGGCCGGGCCGTCGCCGGTTCGAGCGCCCGGGTCAAGGCCCGCGCCATGGGGCTGGAGGAGAAGCACGAGGACGGCGGCGTGCGGGACGCAGCGAAGCCAGCCCCGCGGCAGACGGTGCATCTGCTCGGTCGTGATGTGCCCGTGGTCGAGCAGAGAAGCAGCCAATACGCGCTCGACCACGACAAGCCGGCTTCCCCGCGCCCGGCCCATGCCTACGTGGAAAAGGCGTTCGGCGAGCACCTGGCGGCCGTTCGCAAGGCGATGGAGGCATTGGCAGACTCGCTGCCGCCCAAGGAGCTGAACCGGATCGGCTTCCGGCTCTACGAGCGTTTCCGCCCGGAGGTGCCCGCCGGCGCCGCGGGCTGGGGCAAGAAGGGTGTCCTCGACCTCAAGCAGATCGAGAACACTCGGCCCTGAACCCGACGCGGGCGCGACCTCCGCAGCGACAGCGTCGGGAGCGACGTCGTTGCCGTTGGCCGCCAGGTCGGCCTCCAGGGAAACCAATTTGAACCGACCAGGCTGGATCCTGGTGCTTCTCCTACCCGGCTTGCCGCAGTTCGGCACACAGCACGACGACGAGGCGCTGCACGCCCACAATCTGTCGCAGGTTGCCCTCGATCAGGTGCAGCACCTCCGAGGGCATGGCATCGATCCTAATCTCGACCAGCATGGCCGTACCCCGGCGCTGCGCACGCACCAGGTCAGGAATAAGATGGCGTCGGGCGAAGGGTGCGAGCACACGAGGGACCAGGCCGGGCTCAGCGTCGGCCAGCAGCTCGAAGCGCACGGGGCGGAACGGGGGATCGTTGGGCAGCGGAAGCATGGAAACACCTTTGAAGCGTCGTCTCGCCGGGCTTGAAAGCCGGAACATTCCGAGCATGTTCAGCGAAACTACCGAGCGGCGCTAGGCCTGTCGTGGGCCAGAGGATGGGGACCATGGCCGCAAAATGAACTGCCCGGGCTTCCAGGCCGGTGAGGACGGTTGCCTGGCGCGAACCATCGTTGCTTGAACTGAGGTCAGCAACATAGTCATGGCAATACAGACATCGTTCGTCCCGTCTGGGCCGAAATGGGCGG
>JAABUS010005848.1_pt1 | contig 15632 bp, 15 predicted proteins | sample 5560161 | NCBI WGS metagenome assembly JAABUS01 (sample SAMN10711885, study PRJNA513376) | rock metagenome | isolation source: Antarctica rocks | place: Antarctica: Victoria Land, Trio Nunatak nord | collected 2016-01-04
CGGCCACCCTCTCCCCCCGGGAGAGGGTAAGAATACCCGACCCTCTCCCCCCGGGAGAGGGTGCCCGGAGGGCGGGTGAGGGGTGTTGGCTCCGACGAGGAAACCGCCCCGGGTCCTCCCTCCTTGGCCTTGTCCTTCAAGAGCCCCGCGCCGTAGATGGCGTTGATGTTCCAGCGTGCACCGCCGGAGGTCTTGGGGTCGGGGTAGAGCACGCCGACGTCCGGTCTGGCCAGGTCGGCCCAGTCGGCGATCCGGCGCGGGTTGCCCTCGCGGACGCCGATGACGACGAGGCTGTGGGTGACGATCCCCCGGGTCGGGCCCGCCTTCCAGCTCTCCCGGACCAGGCCGGCCTTGACCAGCCGCGTCATGTCCCCTTCCAGCGAGAGCACCGCGATGTCGGCGTCGAACCCCGAGACGATCGCGCGGCTCTGGGCACCCGAGGCGTTGTACGACTCCTCGAACCGGACCGTCCGCCCCGTCCGTCGCCTCCACTCGACGGCGAACGCGGGGAGCAGGCCCTCGTGGAAGGCCTCGCGGACCACCGAGTACGCCCCGATCGTCAGGGTGTCGGTCGCGGCCCCCGGCCCGCGCACCGGGGCGCAGACGGGGCCCAGGGCCGAGAGCGCCAGCCCCAGCGCCGCGATCCGCAATCCTCCGGCCCGCCACGCCCGTCGTCGCATCGGCCGCACGCCCTCTCCTATCGTCCGTTCATATATTCCAGTCGCCGACATAGCCCCGCCGCCGCTCGCGGCTCTCCCGGACCAGGTCCGCGAATGTCGTCCGGTCGACGACATCGGAGATCGACTGCCGGACCCGTCCCCAGAAGCCGAAGAAGTTGCACTCCCCGTGGAACTCGCACTCCTTATGGCACGACTGGCTGACGCAATCCACCGGGGCGATCGGGCCGTCGATGAAGCGCATGACCTCGCCGACGGTCAACTGCTCCGAAGGTCGAGCCAGGCGATAGCCCCCCTCGGCCCCGCGCCGACTCTGCACGAAACCCCCGCCCTTCAACTGCCCCAGGATGACCTCGAGGAATCGGATCGGAATCTGCTGCTGCTCGGCGATCTCGGCGATCTTCAGCGGCTCCGGCGTGCCGTGATCGGCGAGCGCATAGACGGCCCGGAGCGCGTAGTAGCATTTCGCCGAAACACTCATAATAACTCTATCCCCACGGAAGTTCGAGAATCATCCTTATATCGACCAGTTAAGTCAAGATGAGAATGAGAGAGGGTTGGCGGTCGATCATAAAGAGGCGGGGCGGGGCATGGCACGAACGTCGGAGGGGTGGGATTGGCCATCGCGGCGCGAGACCTCGGGGCGGCCGGGCGGGCCGCGCCGCTCGCGATTGCGACGGCGTGCGTCGGGGATCGGGTCGTCGAAAGGCAGGGATGTGAGCCACCGGGGGCGCTTCGCTCGATCGATGGCGGGGTCGGGCGTTCACCTCAGGAGGATCGGCCGCCATCGTCCGGGGCTTTCAGATCAAACTCCGAGATGGGTCCCGCCGCGTCGAAGTCGATGGTGTCGAGCGGTTCGCGGAGGGGCTTGGCCGCGTGCGAGAGGAGGCCCCGGCGCCCCGCGCACGCGGCGCAGAGCCTCTCGGTGCCGTGGTAGAAGTAGATTTCGCCCTCCAGGAGCCGGTGGTAGAAGTCCTGGCCTGGGGTCATCATATAACAATATGACTTTTCGCTGTCGGTTTTCTGCGCGACCCGCCAGCCGGGCTCTTTCAGGTAGAGGCGTCGCGGGTTGGCGTCGCCTTCGGCGGGCATCTGGCCTTCCGATTCGGTTCTCATGGATGGCTTCTCTCGGGGACGGCCCCGGTCGTCACCGCATCCGAGGGTCGCGTGGTGCGGGCGGGATGGATGCCGCAGGCGTCGTCGGTGCAGGGGACATCACGCGGGCGCGTGGCCGCGACTCGATTGTAGACGAGGCGGCCGGCCCACGCCACCGGCGGGATCCACCCGACCAGGGCCAGGGGCCAGAGCAGGGGGACCCACCGCGTGAGGCAGAGCACGGCGTCGTAGCCCGCGAAGACCCGGCCGTCGGAGCGGACCACGTGCATCGACCGCAGGCAGGCCTCCTTCGTCAGGCTCGGGTGGACCGACCTGACGTCGACCGCCGTCAGGTCGATCGGCCCGACCATGCGGTCGGGGTCCGCCGCGCCGACCCAGGCCATCGAGGCCCGGCAGCGAGGGCAGGCGCCGTCGTACAGGACGCGGCCGGCCGGCTGTTCCACGCCGGTCACCAGGCTCCTCAACCACGGGCCGGAGGCGTACGCGAGGTTGCCGACCAGCATCGCCAGCGCGAACTCGGTCAGGCCCAGGGTGAGCCCGATCCCCACGTGCATGAGCGCGACCAGTGCCAGGAGCAGGGGGCGGAGCACCCGGATCCAGATCATGATCGGGTAGCCGAGCTCGAGCGCGAGGCTGGCGTGGGTCGCCAGGTTCAGGAACAGGGGATAGGCGGCCAGCCACGTCATGTCGAAGAGGCGAAACTCGCCGGCCGCGACCGTCCCCCAGAGCGCGGTGCCGGTCCACCAGGCTTGCCCTTGCAGCTTGGCAAGCCCCGCGGCCCCGTAGATTAGCGCCAGGTGCAACTGGATCAGGCGAAGGGCGACGTTCGCCGACACCGAGGCCGCCGGGACGCCCGGAGGGACGACCCAGCGCCCGTCTTGCCGACGACGCGCGACCGCCTCCTTGGTCTGCCGGCGCCTCGCCAGGAGCCGATCGAGCGAGACCGCCCGGCCGCTCGTCCCCGTGACCGCCAGGTAGAACGCCCAGGTCGAGACGATCTGGTCGAACCCGTAGACCGAGACCGGAGACCGGCGCACGGTCGAGACCACGATCGCCCAGGCCAGCACCGCCGTCACCCGGCTCCAGAGTCCCAGGGTGAAGAGCGTCAGGACGGCCAGGCATCCGATCCAGACAGGCCGGAGCGCCGCGTCGGGGATCAGGAACCAGAACGACCACGCCCACGAGGGCCGCTCGTCCCGGAAGAAGCGGACGACCTCGGGGTCCGCCCATCCTTCGGAGCCGAGGAAGGCGTGCAGGTCGAGGCCGTACACGCCCAGGCTCCAGAGGAGCAAGAGCCCGACCGCCACCCGCAGCAGGCCCAGGGGGGTCGGGTCGGCGGGGGTGAAGAAGAAGGCGTCCCACCCGCGGGCCGCGGCCCCGGAGAGCTCGGCCACATAGCTCACGATGCCGCTTACAAGGCGTCGCACGAGAACTCTCCGATTCGTTCGGGAGTGGTGTAGAACTCCTCGGCGTCGAGGTCGACGCGCGGGGCCCCCGGCGTGGACGCCGCCTCCAGGACGCGCCGGGGGTCGGGGATTAGGTGCATCTGCGCGGAGAGCGTGACGGTGGCACACCCCGGCCAGGCCTTGACCAGGTGCCGCGCATAAGACCGCGCCCAGCGGCTCCGACTGCCGTCACCCGCCACGCGCCGGGCCTCATCGAAATCGGAGAAGAGGTGAAAGGCGAGCGCGAGCTGCCGCTGATAGCGCAGCCTCGGCCGGAGCCCGCGTTGTGGCAGGCGGACGATGACCTCGGGGCGGCCGTCCGCGAACCGGACCGTGGCAGTCACCACGGGGGTCGGCGGCGGTTCGGGGGCGTAGTAACGATACGCGTATCCTTGATCGACCAGCTCATAATACCGCCCGAAGGCCGAGGCGAGGGCTCGCTCCAGGGCAGACGACGGAGGCGCCGCCGCCACTGCAACCCCGAGGGCGATCAAATGAAAGAGCAAGAGGGCCGAGATCAGTCGCCGCTTCCACGAAGGCCATCCCGGAGGGCTGGGGGGTTTCGGGGCAATGGTATCAAATTTGCTTTCATTGCGGACTGCCATGAGTGGCCCCTGCTTCTACGAAAGGAGGCCAGAGAGGAGATGACAGGACATCGCCCGCGTCACGCGATTTTAGCGGGTCCCCGACAATGAGACCAGGACGATCCAGGCATTCTGCAGGCTCATTACAATCGTCAGGAACTGCACAAACCCTCACGGCCCCGCTTCATCCGCCATTTTGACAAGAAATATTGCATTCATTTCTGGTAATTACTAGAATCTGCGGTATCTGAATAAAGACTGACGATGAAGGCAACTCGGCGAGTGCGGTCAGAGCTGGATGCCGACGCGATGCATCTGCTCCCTCGCGCTCGACCTATGACGATGTCCGGTTCAGTCGGTTGCCTGCCTCGGGTTGATCACAATCGCTTCGCACCATGGGAGGTCCGTCATGCAGGGAACGATCGTAATGTTGATGGCCATGAGCGGCCTGGGCTGTCATCACAAGCACCGTGATATCGCCCCCGTCTCGGCCTGCTACTCGTCGAGCTACTCGTCGGGCTACGATTCGGGATGCTACAGCAGCTACGCCCCGGTCGCCTCGACGTACGTCGTGCCGTCGTGCTATAGCGCCTGCTATTCCTCGGGTTATAGCTCGTGCTACTCATCCGGCTACAGCGGGGCCAGCTTCGCGTCCTGCTACGGCGGGAGCGGCCACGGCGGTGGTGGGAGCTGCTATGGCGGCATGGGCCATGGCATGAAGAAGATGTTCGGCGGCCTGTTCGGCCACAAGAAGCGCCGGCACGCGGAAGTCTGCTGCGATCTCGGCGGCGGAGGTTATGCTCCTGCCGTCTACGGCAGCTACACACCGGTGTACTCGAATGCTTATGGCTCCGGCCAGTCTTACGGCATGTCCGGTTCGAGCCAGGCGTACGGTTCGGGTCAGTCGATGGGCTCCGGCCAGTCGATGGGCTCGGGTCAGTCGATGGGCTCCGGCCAGTCGATGGGCTCAGGGCAGCTGACCTCGCCGGCAGGCAGTTCGACAGTACCGCCGCCGCCCGCCACCACGACGCCCGAACCTGACGCCTCGACCACCGATGCCCCGGCCGCCCCGGCCCCCCCCGAAACCCCTGACGCGCCGGCGGCTCCTGACGCGCCGGCGGCTCCTGACGCCCCGGCCGCACCGACAACCCCCGCCCCGGCCCCTCGTTGAAAGTCGGACGTCGACGGTGGAGTCGACCTCCATCGTCGGTTGAAATGAAGCGGTTTCCCCCGGTCCATCGGAGCTTCCTAAGGCTCCGGTGGACCGTTTCGTTTTCTCTGCCGCGCGAGTTCGATTATAATCCGCACGTCCATGTCCCCACCCGGATCGACGGCTCTCCGGCGCGCCTTCAAGACTCGAGGACCATGGCTCGATGAGTTCCAGCTCTTTCCCGCCTGCTTCCCCGATTCCAGCCCTCGCCGAGGTCGATCTGTCGACGATCCCGGCCGAGGAACACGCACGGAAAGAATGGCTCACCCGAATCCTCGGAGAGGCGGCTTGTCGCCAGATGGGAATCTATCGGATTCCCGATGACCTGACCGTCTCGGTCGTGATCCCCGTCTACAACGAGCGGGACACGATTCGCGAGATTTTACGACGGGTCCGCGCGGTCCCCATCCGCAAGCAGATTATCCTGGTCGACGATTGCTCGAAGGACGGGACCCGGGACGTCCTCGGCGCCCTGGCCGTCGAGGATCCGAGCCTGATCGTCGCCTACCACGACAAGAACCGGGGGAAGGGGGCGGCCCTCCGGACCGGCTTCGTGCACGCGACGGGACAGATCGTCATCGTCCAGGACGCCGACCTCGAGTACGACCCGAACCAGTATCCGCAGCTCATCCAGCCGATCGTCGAGGGGAAGGCCGACGTCGTCTATGGCTCGCGGTTCATCGGCGAGTCGCATCGCGTCTTGCACTTCTGGCACTCGCAGGCCAACAAGTTCCTCACCCTGCTCTCGAACCTCTTCACCGACCTGAACCTGACCGATATGGAGGTCTGCTACAAGGTCTTCCGGCGCGAGGTGATCCGGGGGATCACCCTGAAGAGCAACCGGTTCGGGTTCGAGCCCGAGGTCACCGCCAAGGTCGCTCGCTTCCAGATGCCGGCGATCGAAGGCCGCCCCGCGCGGCGCTGCCGGATCTATGAGATTCCGGTCAGCTATAACGGTCGCGACTACCACGAAGGGAAGAAGATCGGCCCGAAGGACGGCGTCCAGGCGCTGTACTGCATCATCCGCTACGCCATCGCCGACTGACCCGGCGGGGCATGAGTCGGTCGGGGATCAAACCATCCCCGGGACCGCGGGGACATCGGCGACCGAATCGATCAAGTGGGTGTGCGGGAACAGTTCGAGCTCTTGGCGGGTGTGTGACCCTCGGGTGACGCCGATCACGAGGCCGCAGCCCGCGTTCCGGCCTTCGAGCAGGTCCGAGGGGGTGTCCCCCACCTTCGCCACATGCGAGGGGTCGACCACGCCGAGGTCGGCCATCAGCCGACGGATCATGTCGGGATGCGGCCGACCCCTGGGGACCTCGTCGCTGGTCACGCTCGCGTCGATCCGCCCCCCGACGGACCAGCCGAGGCGGTCCATGATGATCCGGGCGATCTGTCGGCTGAACCCGCTATTGAGCGCCACGCGGACTCCGGCGGCCCGGAGGACCTCGAACGTCCGGGTCGTCCCGAGGACCTCGTGGACCGAGGCGTCCGTCGCGTAGAACCGGATCATCCGGGAGACGAAGTCGTCGTGAATCGCGTCGACCCGGTCGCGCAGGGGCTCGCCGAGGGGCGTCCCCTCGATCAGGACGCGAAGGGCTTCGGGCTTGGGGATGCCCATCACTCGGTTGACGTCCTCGAAACCGACGGCGAGCCCGAAACCTTCGAGCGTGTCTCGCAAGGTTCGATTCACCGCGTTCTCGTCGTTGACCGTCGTGCCGGCCATGTCGAAGACCACGAGCTGGATCGTCATCTCAGGGGCCTCCCAGCGACTCGTCGACCACCCTCTCGGCCAGGCCAAACGACAGGGTCATGCCGTTGCCGCCGACCCCGGTGACCACCGTCACCTCGGGCGCGGGGCGGCCGACGTAGTAGAGGGCCTCGGGGTGCTTGGCATACGTCCCATGCCACCGCGACGCGATCCGGAGGCCGGGGACGTCCAGGAAGGTGCTCAGGTAGTCGAGCACCAGATCGTCGATCTCGGCCTTGTCGAACGGCTCGATCGCGTCGCCGTACTCGTGGGAATCGCCGAGGACGAGCTCCCCCCGGCCGTTCTGCGACGCCAGGACGTGGACGCCGTAACGGTCGAACTCCGGCCGTTCCTCGGCGATACGCGCCTTCAGGGCGGGGAGCGAGGGGCAATTCGCGAAGCTCGGGTAATGACGCAGGGTCAGGCCGGCGGCGAGCATCGGTCCCAGGCGCCAGGACGTGCCCGGGGGCTCGGTGCGCATCATCTGGAGCTTGCAGCGGACCAGGCCGGCGGACTCCAGCGCCTCGGGATAGAGGGTCTGGAGGTCGTCGCCCGCGCACACATAGAGGTGGTCCGCCGTCCATTCCTGCCCCGAGACGATCAGGAGGGGATGCTCGTAGCCCGCCACGGCCGACTCGAACCGGAAGTGGACGCCGAACTCGTTGGCGAGCCAGCCCGGCAGGCCCGCGACCACCTCGCGCGGGTCGACGCAGGACTCCGCCGGGCTCCAGAGGCCGGCCCGGAGCCTCGAAGCCTTGACGGCCCCCGATCGTTCCAGGACCTGGCGCGGTCCGAGGAGGTCGCAATCGAGACCGGCCTGGCCCGCCTCGCGGGCGAACTCGCGGAGGACTTGCGCCTCGTCGTCGCGGTAGGCCAGGTGGAGCGAACCGGTCCGCTCGTGCCAGAGGCCGCTCGCCCGGAGCACCTCCGCCCAGATCTCCAGGCTCCGGACCGCCAGGTCGCGCCTCGGACCGAGGGGCTGGCCGATCGGCCAGAGCATCCCGAAGTTACGCACCGAGGCGCCCGAGGCCCTCCGGCCCCGCTCGAAGACCACGACCCGTCGCCCGCGCCTCGCCAGCTGATAGGCGTGGGCCAGGCCGATGATGCCGGCGCCGACCACGGCGTCGTCGAACGATCGTCGCATCATCCGGGTTCCCGCGAGTCCGTGATGATGACCCTCTCCAGATGGGCACGGTAATGCTCAAGCTCCGGGACGTCGAGGCCGGGGACCTTGGCCTCGTCATCCCATCGGCGGAGCCGGACCGCCGCGAGGTGGTGCGGGTGGGCCTTGAACGCCTCGGCCTCCGGGGCGAGGAAGGGCCCGCCCTGCAACCGCAGGCTCGTCCGCGATGCCGTCGAGAGCCTCGCCAGGTATTCGGGGTCGACCGCGCAGAGGTAGCGCTTGGCCGCGACGTGGAGCCGGATCGGCTCGGTGACTTCCGGGCCGAAGTGCCGCGAGAGCCAGGCCTCGCCCGCCACCTCGTGGCGCCCATCCACCCCCTCGGCGGCGATCCCCTCGGGCAAGCCGACGACGAGATGCCCCACGTCGTGCAGCAGCGCGGCCACGACCAGGGAGTCGGCCGCCCCCTGCATCTCGGCCTGGTGGGCGGACTGGAGCGCATGGGCCTTCTGCGAGACCCGCTCCCCGTGATAGGACGCCCGTCCCTCGGTCCCGTACAAATGGATCAGTTCATCGACGAGTCTCATGGAGTCGGCCGTCCCCTCCTCCGGTATTCATGGGCGAAGAACATCGAGGCCGGGATGCACGAGAGCCACGCGACGCCCGCCAGGACCCCGAAGGCGCCCGACCACCCGTGCGCCACCGAGATCTGGGCCATGCCCTTCCCCGCCAGGACTCCCCCCAGGTATCCTACCCCGTCGATCAGTCCCGAGGCGGTCGCGCTCCCCTGCTTCCCGCCGAAATCGAGCGCGATCGCGCCGGCGAGGTATGAGTAGGGGCCGATGAGCACGAACGCGATCAAGGCGACCAGGCCGACCGGCCACCGCGTCGAGGCCCCCAGGTCGGCGAACCCGAGGACGAGCAACGCGAGGCCCGTCAGGACCAGCCCCCCTACGAGGATGGCCGCCCGCCCCCCGCGCCCCAGCCGATCGCCGAGGAACCCGGCGAGCAAGACCGAGGCCCCGCCGAAGAGCGGGAAGAAGGCACTCCGCTCGGCGGCGTCCGCGTGGCTCAGGCCGATCGCCTCCGTGAAGTAGGTCGGCGTCCAGGTGTTGAAGGTCTCGCGGACGAGCGTGAACCCGAGCGAGACCAGGCAGACCGACCAGAAGGCCGGGCTCCGCAGGAGCGGGGACAAGAGGCGCCCGAGGCTCTCGGGGGCGTGGTCCTCGCCCATCTCGCCGTAGAGGTTCTCCGGGTTCGCGGGGGGCTCGGGCTCGCCGATCCGGTCGGGGGCCTCCTTGAGCCAGATCAGGTTCAAGACGAAGAGGGCCGAGAGCGTGCCCGCGGCCACGAAGAATATCCCGCGCCAGCCCAGGCCCTGCCCGATCAGGATCGCCATGAACGTCCGGGCCGCCGCGTCGCCGAAGAGGAAGCTCAGGCTCAGCAGGCCCATGACCGCGCCGTAGTTCGAGAACGAGAACCAGCGCGAGGTGATCTTGATCATCCCCACCCATCCGAGCGACTGGAGGACGCGGTTCCCCACCCAGGCGAGCGTGAACAGGGGGATCGCCCCCCCGAGTGCGAACAGGACGGTGAATACGATCGACCCCGCCATCCCGCCGAGGAAGTTCCGCCTCCCCCCGAGGAAGTCGGCCATGCTCCCGCAGAAGAACTTGCCGATGGCGTACCCGAGGATCCCCAACGAGGCGACCTCACCCAGCCCGATCTTGGCCTCGGCGCGGGCGATCCCGCTCGCCTCCAGCTCGTCCATGATCATCGGCATGGCCACGGAGAGGTTCGATCGACAGAGGTAGTACCCCGAGTAGCCCAGGAACATGAGCACGACCGTCAGGATTCGCCAGCGGACCAGGCGTGCAGGCGGCTTGACCATCGGCACTCGCTCCTCGCGACCCCTCCCGGGTGTCGTGGGACCGAGGGCCGCCGGCTTCAATAGATCGGAAGTTCACGATATTTTCTTATGAGCCGAATCCGCCGTGGTGACATGATACGCGGCCGGGCCGGCGGATGCCAACCCCTTGCGACGCGAGGATTCGCCGGGGATTGGCGCGGCCCCCGGGTCGCTGGTCCTGGCCGAAGGGGGGGGGTTGTTCTAGAATCTGGGGAGGGAAGTCGTGGCCTCGCCGCGCCGGCGGGCCTTCGAGCCGTGATCGTCGCCAAGGAGTCTGTCATGCCGCGTGCTCGCATGGGGTTCGTCTCGCTGGCCATCTTTCTGGCCCTCGCCGGCCCGTCCGTCTCCCAGGAGGCCCCGGCCCCGGCAGAGCCCGAGGCGAAGGCGAAGGCCCCCCGCCGCACGCGCCGCGATGCGCCGGGGACGTATATGGGGCGTCGGATCGCCGACGTGATGTCGTATCAGGGGGCCGAGTGGCTGATCCGCGCCTCGCGTGAGGAGGAAGAACAGCCCGAGGCGATGCTCGACGCCCTCAAGCTCGCACCCGGCTCGACCGTGGCCGACGTCGGCGCGGGGGTCGGCTACACGAGCCTCCGCATGGCCAGGCGGGTCGGGCCCGAAGGTGTCGTCCTGGCCACCGACGTCCAGCCGCAGATGCTCCAGATGCTGGCCAGCAACGCCAAGACCGCCGGCGTGGAGAACATCCGCCCCATCCGCAGTACCGCCACCGATCCCAGGCTCCCCGAGGGAAAGGTCGACTTGATCTTGATGGTCGACGTCTACCACGAATGCACGCACCCGGAGGCGACCTTGCAAGGCCTGCGCAAGGCCCTGAAGCCCGGCGGCCGGCTCGTCCTGGTCGAGTTCCGCGGCGAGGATCCCGAGGTCCCCATCAAGCCCGAGCACAAGATGACGTTCGCGCAGGTCCGCCGCGAGATCGAGCCGCAGGGGTTCACCTTCAAGGAGAAGTTCGACTTCCTCCCGTGGCAGCACATCATCGTCTTCGAGAAGCCGGCCGATCCCCCGGCGGAGGCGACGAAGGGGGCCTCGGCGAAGGTGAAAGAGAAGGGATAATACGCCTTCCGCCCTATCCTCCCGCGCCGGCAATGCCGAAGCGGTTGCGGAGGTCGACGATCAGCGTATCGAGGTCATGGGGCACCGGGGCCTCGACGTGGATGTCCTGGTCCGTCAACGGATGGCGGAAGCCGAGTGTCTGTGCGTGCAGGGCCTGGCGGTGGAACTGGGCCTTCGACCGCGGTTGGTTGCGCGGGCGATAGACGGGGTCGCCGACGACGGGGTGGCCGATCTCGGCCATGTGGATGCGAATCTGGTGGGTCCGGCCGGTCTCGAGCCAGCAGGCGGCCAGTGTCGCCACCGTGCCGAACCGCTCGATGACCCGGTAATGCGTGACCGCGGGCCGGCCTTCGCCCGGGGCCCGGGCGACCCCTCGTCTCAGGTCGCCGCGATCGGTCACCAGCGCCCGGTCGATCGTCCCCGCCGCCATGGGGACTGTCCCCTCGACGACGGCCAGGTACTGTCGCTCGATGTCGTGGGCCTTGAAGAGCGCCTGGAACGCTCGGACGGCCTCGGTCGAGCGGGCCAGGGCCAGCGCGCCCGAAGTCCCCTTGTCCAGCCGGTGAACGACGCCGATGAACGGACGGCTGCCGCCATGCCGGATCGCCAGGTAGCGCCCCGCGCGTTCGATCAGGGTGTCGGATTCGCGGTCGGGCGTGGGCAATGTGAGCAGGCCGGCGGGCTTGTCGACGATCAGGACGTGGCGGTCCTCATGCAGGATGCGCAGCCTCCCGGCGACCTTCCTGGCCTTGGGACGGTTCGGGAAGAAGCCGATGTCCGTAGCCGGCTCCACCTCCCGCCCCGGCTCGGCGCACGGTCGGCCCTCGACGTCAATTCGCCCGTTGCGCACCGCATCTTGTGCGGCCCGGCGTGACATGGCGAAACGCTCGGAGACGAGTTTATCCAGACGAATCGGCATGCGTTTTTGCGGCCCCAGCTCGCTCGTCCCGAGCGGCAACCGCGGCTCGTCCCGCGTGGATTAAGAACCTCTCGTGTCGGCCTCCATCGTAGTCGCGGCACCCCTCGGGCCGCCAGGCTTTCGTCGCGTCGCGGCATGGAAGATGAACGTGCAACCGCGCAGGTGGGAGCGAGAGAGTGACAGGTTCGGAGGGTGGGCCGTGAAAAAAATCCCGGTCGACGAGGCGGCAGCGAGCGAGCTTCGCGCCAGGGCCCTCCTGGTGCATGAGCGACTCTGCGTCGAGTACAAGTGCCCGATCGCCTTCTTCCACGACTTCGACCCGCTGAGCGAGCTGGTCTCGTCGCTGCTGTCGCACCGGACGCGGAACTCCGATTCCGGCCGCGCCTTCAAGGAACTCCGCGCACGGTTTGCCGAATGGGCCGCGGTCCGCGACGCGGCGACGCACGACGTGGAAGAGGCGATCGCGTCGTGCACCTGGCCCGAGCAGAAGGCCCCCCGGCTCCAGGAGGTGCTCCGTGCGATCTCCGAGCGGCGAGGGGGCGACCTGGCGCTCGACTTCCTGGCCAATCTGTCGGTGGCCGAGGCGCGGGCCTGGCTCGAAACGCTCCCCGGCGTCGGCCCGAAGACCAGCGCCGCCGTCCTCCTGTTCAGCCGCCTGCGCCTCCCCGCCTTGCCAGTCGACAGCCATCACCACCGCGTCGCCGTCCGCCTCGCCCTGATCCCTCCCCGGGTGCCGGTCGGCCCCTCCCATGTCCTGCTCGAAGCCCAGTTGCCCCCCAACTGGTCGGCGCAACAGGTCTACGACAATCATGAGGTGCTCATGCTCCACGGGCAGCGCTGCTGCTTCTTCAAGAACCCGGCGTGCGGGCGCTGCCCGGTCCTGGATCTGTGCCCAGTCGGGCAGGGCATCGTCGCCAAGTCCTCGTAGAGGGGACCGGTCTCTACCCGAGAAGGTCGCCTACGACTTCTGAAGCCGCGTGCCGATGCGAAGCTGGTTCCCGTCCGGGTCGACCACGGTCATCATCCGAAGCCCCTCGATGCCCTCATTCGGGGCTTCCTCCACCGGCACGCCTTTGCCCAGCAACTCGGCGTACCAGGCGTCCACGTCCGGCACATAGAGGTGGATGAGGCCGCCGACCTCGCAATCGCCCGAGTGCTGGGAGAGGTAGAAGGCCAAGCCGTCGCGGCTCACCTGCACGAAGACGGGGAAATTCGGGCCGAAGCGATGCTCCCAATCGACCCGAAAGCCGAGCCCTTCGACGTAGAACGCCTTGCTCCGGGCGTAGTCGAGGATTCGAAACGCGGGGACGACCTGTTGCACGGGGCTCCTCCCTTGCTGAGATATCCGACCTTCGGCAGTCTCGAACGACGACCGTTGCCGGGATTCTTGCCGGGCGCTTCTGTGTGAGGCCCGCCCGATCTTCAGGACCGGGCGGGCATCCTTCGTCCGACTCTTTCAACTCGCAGGTGCGAGTGCGCCTTCCGTGCACATGGCCTGCTGCGCGAATGCCTCGGCCATGCGCTCGGTCATCTGTTCGGGGGTGGGGTCCTCGATGTGCGTGGCGATCGACCAGGCGTGGCCGAAGGGGTCGGTGAGCTTGCCAAATCGGTCGCCCCAGAACATATCCATCGCGGGCATGACAGCCGTCGCGCCCGCCTCGACGGCCTGGGCCATCGTCGCGTCCACGTCTTCGACGTAATGGTGGATCGTCACCGGGGATCCGCCCAGAGTCTGGGGGGAGCGCGCCCCGTAGGCGAGGTTCTCCTCGGAAAGGAAGAGCATCGAGTCGCCGAGCCTGATCTCGGCGTGCATCACCCTGCCCGTCTGGGGGTCGTTCATCCGGCAGGTCTCGACCGCGCCGAAGGCCCGTCCGTAGAACTCGATCGCCTTATCGGCGTCGCGAAAGATCAGGTAGGGCGTCAGGGAGTGATACCCCTCGGGAATCGCCTTGACCGTTCGGCTCATCAGACCCTCCGTACGTGGAAGAGAATCGTCCTTGACCCGTTCGCAGGTACATTTGTCCAGAACGCGGCCGGATCGATCGGTGAACAAACCATATGTCGGACCGGGTGTCAACGCCTGTCCAGTATTTCCCTCCAACAGCGGGCGCAGATATGCGTACTCAAGGGCCTGGGCATGGCGGCCGGGGTTGTGTGCGGATAGGCTACCTGGGCCGGGAACGATGCCCCCTGGAGGCGATCCGATCATGAGTCGAGGGTGCAAGAGTCACGTCGCGTTGGTGGCCCTGATCGCGGCGTGGTCCGCCTCGGCGATGGGGCAGGATTCGGTCCCGCCTCGCGAGGGGCTGGAGCAGGCGGCCGGGCGGGTCGAGGCGTTCATCGGCGAGCTGATGAAGGTGCAGGGCCTCCCCGCCGTCTCGATCGCGGTGGTCGAGGGACCGCGGGTCGTCTGGGCGAAGGGATTCGGACTGGCGAAGCCGAGGGAGGGGGTGGCGGCCACGGCCTCGACGGTTTACCGGGTCGGCTCGGTGTCGAAGCTGTTCACCGACCTGGCCGTGATGCAGCTGGTCGAGGAGGGGAAGCTCGACCTCGACGCGCCCGTCTCCCGATATCTGCCCGGTTTCGCCCCCAAGAACCGGTCCCACAAGCCGATCACGGTCCGGCAGTTGATGTCGCACCGCTCGGGGCTGGTCCGCGAGTCGCCGGTCGGCCATTACTTCGACCCGACGTCTCCCTCGATCGCCGACTCGGTGCGGAGCCTCAATGACACCGAGCTGGTGTTCGCCCCCGAGGCGAGGGCGAAGTACTCCAACGCCGCAATCGCGACCGTCGGCCTCGTGGTCGAGACGCTCCGGGGCGAGCCCTTCGCCGCATCGGTGACGAGGACCGTCCTCAAGCCGCTCGGGCTGGATTCGTCGGCCTACGAGCGGTTGCCCTCGATGGAGAAGGACCTGGCGACGGGCCAGATGTGGACCTACGACGGCCGGACCTTCGACGCGCCGACGTTCGCGCTCGGCCACGCCCCGGCCGGCAACCTGTACAGCACCGTGCTCGACCTCGGGAAGTTCGTCTCCGCCCTCCTCGACGGGGGGCGGGGACCCGGCGGGCCGATCGTGAAGCCCGACACGTTGAAGGCGATGTGGACGCCGCAGTTCGCCGAGGAGGGCGAGAAGCCGACCCGGGGTTTCGGGCTGGGGTTCCTCCTCTCCGAGCTCGACGGCCATCGCAAGGTCGGCCACAACGGCGCGGTCTACGGGTTCGCCACCGAGTTCTCCGCCTTGCCGGACGACGGGCTCGGGGTCGCCGTCGTCATCTCCAAGGACTCGGCCAACACCAGCGCCACGCGGATCGCCGACGCCGCCCTCCGGATGATGCTCACCGCGAAGGAGGGGGATGCCCTGCCGACGCTCGAGACGACCGAGCCCCTGCCACCCGGAGTCGCCCGCCGCCTCCAGGCGCGGTACGTCTCGAAGGAGGGGAAATCGGCCGTCGAGCTGACCGCGAGGGACGACCGACTCTTCTTCCTGCGCCCGGCCGGCGGCCCCCGGCTCGCGCTCCGCGTCAGGGCCGGGGGAGACACCCTCTTGACCGACGACCCGCTCGGCTTCGGTACGGTTGTGGTCCCCGGCGATGGCTCGATCACGGTCGACGGCGTCGCGTTCGATCGGGCGGCCGACGCCAGGCCCTCACCACCCAGGGCCGACTGGTCGGGTCTGATCGGCGAGTATGGGTGGGACCACAACACGCTCTACATCCTCGAGCGCGAGGGGAAGCTCTTCGCGCTGATCGAGTGGTTCTTCTACGACCGGCTCGAGGAGGTCGCCCCCGACGTCTTCCAGTTCCCCGACAACGGCCTGTATATCA
>JAABUS010005849.1_pt1 | contig 15631 bp, 12 predicted proteins | sample 5560161 | NCBI WGS metagenome assembly JAABUS01 (sample SAMN10711885, study PRJNA513376) | rock metagenome | isolation source: Antarctica rocks | place: Antarctica: Victoria Land, Trio Nunatak nord | collected 2016-01-04
GCCCGACGAGCTCGACGCGATCCTGCTGACGCTGCGCGGCTCCTGACGCTGCGTAGCCCGTGAGGCGGCGGGGCGTCGGTAGGCTGCGGCCGTGCCCTCCTCCCCGCGGCGCGTCGCGCTGGTCTCTCTCGGCTGCGCGCGTAACGACGTCGACTCCGAGGAGCTGGCGGGCCGGCTCAGCGCCGACGGCTGGACCGTCGTCGCCGAGGGGGAGTCCGCCGACGCCGTCGTGGTCAACACCTGCGCCTTCGTCGCCAGCGCCAAGAAGGACTCGATCGACACGGTGCTCGCCGCCGCCGACACCGGTGCGCCGGTCGTGGCGGTCGGCTGCCTGGCCGAGCGGTACGGCGAACAGCTGGCCGCAGAGTTGCCCGAGGCCGCTGCGGTTCTCGGCTTCGACCACTACCCGACCCTGGGTGCCCGCCTGGACGACGTGCTCGCCGGGCGCCCGGTGCCATCGCACGCGCCGGCGGACCGGCGCCGGCTGCTGCCGATTTCCCCCGTCGATCGCTCGTCGGCCGCGTCCGTCGTGCCGGGGCACGGCGCGGGTACGGGGAGCGCCGCGGTGTCGGAACACGTCCCCGGATCGGCGAACCCCGTCCACGCCGAGCTGCCGCCGGGGATCGCGCCGGCATCCGGACCGCGGGTGCTGCGCCGCCGGCTGGCCGGCGGGCCGGTCGCCCCCCTGAAACTGGCCAGCGGCTGCGACCGGCGCTGCGCCTTCTGCGCGATCCCGTCCTTCCGCGGCTCGTTCGTGTCGCGCCGGCCGGTCGAGCTGCTGACCGAGGCCCGGTGGCTGGCCGAGCAGGGGGTCCGCGAGCTGGTCCTGGTCAGTGAGAACTCCACGTCCTACGGCAAGGACCTGGGCGATCTGCGGCTGCTGGAGTCGCTGCTGCCCGAGCTGGCCGCGGTCGACGGGATCGACCGGGTGCGGGTTTCCTACCTGCAGCCGGCCGAGCTGCGGCCCGGGCTGCTGCAGGTGATCGCCGAGACGCCCGGCGTCGCGCCGTACTTCGACCTGTCCTTCCAGCACGCGAGCGAGCCGGTGCTGCGCCGGATGCGCAGGTTCGGCTCCCGGGAGCGTTTCGTCGCGCTGCTGGACCAGATCCGTCTGCTCAGCCCCGAGGCGGGCGCGCGCTCCAACGTCATCGTCGGCTTCCCCGGCGAGACCGAGCGCGACGTCGAGGAGCTGGAGCGCTTCCTCGTCGAGGCGCGGCTGGATGCGGTCGGAGTCTTCGGCTACTCCGACGAGGACGGCACCGAGGCGGAGACCTACGACGGCAAGCTGTCCGCGGAGACGATCCGGGACCGGGTCGAGCGGGTCAGTGCGCTGGCCGAGGAAGTAACCGCCCAGCGCGCGGAGGACCGGATCGGCACCGTGGTGGAGGTGCTCGTCGAGACCGTCGACCAGATCGCCGGCACCGTCGAGGGCCGAGCCGCGCACCAGGCGCCGGAGGTCGACGGCAGCATCACCGTGACCGGTGCGGCCCCGGTGGGCAGCTTGCTGCGGGCGGGGGTGACGGGGAGCTCCGGGGTCGACCTGCTGGCCGAGGCCTTGTCCATGGTGGCCGTGCGGTGAGCGCCGACGTACTTTTCGCCGCGGAGGCGCAGGGATGAGCGCCGTCGTACCGGATCCGGCCGCAACCCCGTCGCAGACCGTGCACGTGGTCAACATCGCCAACGGCCTGACGATGCTCCGGATGGCGTTGGTCCCGGTCTTCGCCGTCACCCTGCTCTACGCCGACGGCACCGACACCCGTACCCGGCTGCTCGCCGCGGCCATCTTCACCGTCGCCGTCGTCACCGACCGCTTCGACGGCGAGATCGCCCGCAAACGCGGCCTGATCACCGACTTCGGCAAGCTCGCCGACCCCATTGCGGACAAGGCGCTGACCGGTACGGCGCTGATCGGCCTGTCGATCCTGGCCGAACTGCCCTGGTGGCTCACCGGCGTCATCCTGGCCCGCGAGATCGGGGTCACCCTGCTGCGCTTCTGGGTGATCCGGCACGGCGTGATCCCGGCCAGCCGCGGCGGGAAGCTCAAGACCTTCACCCAGGCCGTCGCGATCGGCCTGTACGTGTTGCCGCTGAGCGGCCTTCTCGGCACCGTCCGCTGGTGGGTGATGGCGGTGGCCTTCGTGCTCACCGTGGTGACCGGGGTTGACTACGTGGCCCGCGCCATCACGCTGCGCCGGACCAGTCCCCGGGCGATCCGCCAGCGGGAAGCCCGCGCGGCCCGACAGCGGGGCTAGCCGGAACTGGTACCAGCCCCGCGGCGTTCTCAGAGCGTGGTTACGCCTTGGGCGGACAGCGCGGCGAGGTACGGCCGGGCGTCGGTGGGTCGGGGTAGCGTGTTCCACAGGAGAGCGGAAGGGGGCGTCTGGTGCCACTGTTGCGGCAAGTGATCGGTGAGACCCTGCGTTCTCGCCGGCTGAGCCAGGAACGCACGCTGCGCGAGGTGTCCGGGCAGGCCCGGGTCAGCCTCGGCTACCTGTCCGAGGTCGAGCGTGGCCAGAAGGAAGCCTCCTCGGAGTTGCTCGGCTCGATCTGCGACGCCCTCGGCGTCGAGCTCGCCGAGATCCTCGACGACAGCGCGCTGATGCTGCGTCTGGCCGACCTCACCGACGTCCACGGTGCCGCCCTCGGCGCCCCCGACGGTACGACGACGCAGGTCCACCACCCTGGGACCGTCGTCTGCGCCGCCGCCTGACCGCTGCCCTGATCCCGGTCGCTGCCTCGTCCCCGCCGCGGGTTGTGGTGCGCAGGTCGCCAGAGGCCCGGGCGACCTGCGACGATGTGCAGAGCAACGGCGTGCAGCGCGCCGGGGACGAGGAGGAAACCGGCTGATGGCCAACCCATTCGTCAAGGCCTGGAAGTACTTCATGGCGGCCTTTTCCAACCAGATCGACGAGCGGGCCGACCCCAAGGTCCAGATCCAGCAGGCGATCGAGGACGCGCAGCGCCAGCACCAGGCGCTCTCCCAGCAGGCCGCCCAGGTCATCGGCAACCAGCGTCAGCTGGAGATGAAGCTGAACCGGCAGCTCGGCGACGTGGAGAAGTTGCAGGCCTCGACCCGGCAGGCACTGACCCTGGCCGACCAGGCGCGGGCGGGAGGGGACGAGACCAAGGCGGCGGAGTATGAACGCGCCGCGGAGTCCTTCGCCACCCAGCTCGTGGCGGCCGAGCAGGGCATGTCGGACATGAAGACGATGCACGACCAGGCGCTGCAGGCCGCCGGCCAGGCCAAGAAGGCAGTCGAGCAGAACGCGATGATGCTGCAGCAGCGGCTGGCCGAGCGGACGAAGCTGCTCAGCCAGCTCGAGCAGGCGAAGATGCAGGAGCAGGTGTCCTCGTCCCTGCGTCAGATCAGCAACCTCGCCGCACCCGGCAACACCCCCTCGCTGGAGGAGGTGCGGGACAAGATCGAGCGTCGCTATGCCAACGCGCTGGGTCAGGCCGAGCTGGTCGAGAACTCCGTCGAGGGCCGGATGATGGAGGTTCAGCGCTCCACCCTGGATGTCGCCGGCCGGACCCGGATGGACGAGATCCGCGCGAGCATGGCCGGCGGCGGCAGCGCCGGACCGGGAGCGCTGGGCGGCACGTCCGCACCGGCCCTGGACAAGGGCGCACCGACCGCGAACCCGACCGGCGCCGCGCAGCAACCGGCCACCGCACCCACCGATGCCGAGCGCTCCTGACCCGACCGGCTGGGCCGCGCGTGGCCTGCGCCTGCTCGACCCGGCCGCCCGGGCCCGACGCCGTCGCCGGCGGGCTCGCCGCTCGGTCGCCTACCGGCTGCTGCTGACCGTCGGCCTGGCCTGGGTGACCACCCAGGTGGGTGCCGACCAGGGGATCGAGCTGGGCGAGGTGTTCTGGGGGCTCGCCGGCACCGCGGCGGGAGCGGGGACGATCGGTGCCGTGCACCGGTTGTGGCAGTCCGAACGCTTGCCCCGGCGGGTGCAGGCGCCGAAGCCGCCCGCGCCACCGCCACCCGGATCGGCGGCCCACGCGCCGCTGGTGCGCCTCGGTGCTCGCGAGCAGGCACTGGCCGAGCTGCTCGGCGTACTGGGCCCGCTGGCCGGCGAAGCCTGGGCGGAGGCGTGCTCGGCGGCCGCGGCCCTGCGTCGCCTGGCCAACCAGATCCTCGTGCTGGAGTCCGCGCGCCGCGGTGTACCGGCCGACGCCGGACCGGGGCTGGACATCGCCCTGGCCGCCCTGCAGCTCCGCCTCGAGGAGGGGGTCTCGGCCTACGACCTGCTCGTGGGGGCCGCCGCGGACGCCGTGACGGCCACCGCCGGCGGCCACGGCGACGACGCGATGGCCGTCCGGCGGCTGGAGGAGGCCGCGGACAGCCTCGCCGGCCTGGCCCGCGGGCTGCGTGAGCTCCGCACTAGCCGCTGACGGGTTGACAGACCGGGCACCAGAACGTCAACCGGGTGTACGGCGCCGCGCCCTGCTCGGCGCTGCGGATCCGGGTGCCGCAGCGCAGGCAGGGTTTGCCGGCCCGCAGGTAGGCCCAGTGCTCGCCGTCACCGCCGCGGCCCCCGACCGTGGACTGCGACACCGCGAGCCGGTTGACGAACAGCACCCGGTGGGCGAGCGCCAGCAGGGCTGGCAGGTCGGGCACGCTGCCGACCGGGGTCCAGGGATGGATGCCGCGCAGGTACAGCAGCTCGGACAGGTACATGTTGCCGACGCCGGCGAGGTTGCGCTGGTCGAGCAGGGCCGGCCCGATCTCACGGTCCGGCTCGGCCCGCAGCCGGCGCTCAGCCTCGGCCGCATCCCAGTCCGGCCCCAGCAGGTCCGGCCCCAGGTGCCCGACCAACTCGCTCTCCTCCGCCGTCCGCACCACGGTCAGGTCGTGCACCCGGAAGCCCAGGCACTCCCAATGCGCGTTGCCGAGCACCGCCCGGACGGCGTGCGCCGGACCGCCCCGCCACCGCTCGCCGGTGCGCACAATCCGCCAGCTGCCGTCCATCCGCAGGTGCGAGCGCAGGGTGAGCCCGCTGTCGAGGCGGGTGAGCAGGTGCTTGCCGCGGGAGAGCACCCGGTCGACGGTCATCCCGGTCAGCTCGGTGGTCGCCAGCCGGGGCACCCTCAGCTCGGCACGGGTCAGCGGGTGACCGGCCAACGCCTTGTCCAGGCGCTGCGCGGTCAGCCAGACGGTGTCTCCTTCGGGCACCGGTCCATCCTGCCCGCCGCGATCGCGGCCGGCCGGTGGAGCGCCGGTGTGCCGCCGATCTACGCGCGCAGCCGTAGCCCGCGCGGGGTGGGGCGGAAGCCGGCCAGCTCCAGCGCCTCGGACAGCGGCGAGGGCGACAGCACGCTGGCGCCATCGGCCTTGTGCACCGACATCCGGCCCAGCCCGCCGGCGCGGACAGCGTCGGCGAGACCCCGGGCCGCGGGCAGCAGCTCGGTTTCCTCGTCGCTCCACGACAACAGCGTGCGTCCGCCGCGTTCGACGTAGAGGATCAGCCGGCCGTCGACCAGGACGACCAGCGCCCCGGCCTTGCGACCGGGCCGGTGACCGGTCGGGGCGGCGACGGCACTGTCGGACCGGTCGGGACGATCGGGCCACGGCAGTGCCGCACCGAAGGGGTTGGCCGGGTCGGTGGCGGCCAGGACCACGGCGCGCGGCGTCGTCGCGCCCGGCTCACCGGTGGCCGGCCGGGCGAAGCCGCGCACCCGGTCCACCGCGCCCGGGGTGGCGAACTGGGCCGCGCCAAGGGATTCCACGAAGTATCCGCGGCGGGCCCGACCGGCGTCCTCGAAGGCGGCCAGCAGCTTGTAGATCGCGGCGAAGCCACCCGGGACCTCCTCGGCGGCCACCGAGCCGCGGGTCAGTACGCCGTAGCGCTCCAGCAGTGTCTCGGCCTGGGCGTGCAGCCGGCGGGTGGCGTCGGCGCTGCGGGCCGGCACCAGCGACCAGCGACCGGCCACCGTCGGCGGGCCGGTGCGGGACGGAAGGCGGACCCGGCCGGCCCGCCCGCCGCCGTAGCGCGCCCGTGGCGTGCCGGGTCTGCGCCGGTGGGTGCCCCCGGTCGAGGAGAGCAGGGTCCGCAGCGGGGCCAGCGTGTCGTTGGTGAGGTGCCCCGACCAGACCAGGTCCCAGAGTGCCGCCGTCAGGGCGGTGTCGTCAGTGCTGCCCGCGAGGTCGGACAGGGTCCGGAAGAACAACGCCTGACCGCCGTCCAGCGCGGCCAGGACGGCCTGGTGGGTCGTGCCCGCAGGCGGGTCCGGGGCCGGGGCGGGCAGGACCAGCTCGGCGAGGTCGGTCGGCGCCAGCGCGAGCCAGCCGTCCTGACCGGGCAGTCCGCCGGCGCCGCACCACGTCACCTCTCCGGCGCTGGTCAGCTCGTCCAGCATCGCGGGACTGTAGTCGGGGATCCGCACCGGCAGGACCAACGTCTCCAGTGCCGAGGCCGGTAGCACCGCACCGGCCAGCTGCTCGATCACGGCGAGCACGGCGTCCACGCCGCGGGCCTTGCCCCCCACCTGCTGCCAGCCGGGCAGGAAGCGCACGAGCGCATCGGTCGGCACCGGCTCGACCTCGTGCCGCAGCCTCGCCAGGGACCTCCGCCGCAGCCGGCGCAGGACCTCGGCGTCGCACCACTCCGCGCCGCTGCCGCCGGGACGGAACTCCCCGCTGACCACCCGCCCGGAGCCGGCCAGCCGCTGCAGGGTGACGACGGCGACCGCCACGCCGAGCCCCAGCCGGGCCGCGCACTGATCGACGGTGAACGGGCCATGGGTGCGGGCGAACCGGCCGATCAGGTCACCGAGCGGGTCGGCCACCGGCTCGGTGAACGCCTCGGGTACGCCGACCGGCAGCGCCACCCCCAACGCATCGCGCACCCGTCCTGCATCCTCCACGGCGATCCAGCGGGGCTCACCGGCCATCCGGACCTGCAGGAGCCGGCGGCTGGTGTGCAGCTGCACCAGCCACTCCTCGGTGGCCCCCCGCTCGACGGCCTCCGCGGTGCTCAGGTCGCCGAGCAGCCGGAAGAGGTCCGCGGTGCTCTCCGGGTCCTTGGCCCGACGCTCCGGGGTCAGCCGCTGCAGCTCGGCCTCCACTTCGGCCAGCGCGTCGGGGTCGAGCAGCTCGCGCAGCTCGGCGCGGCCCAGCAGCTCGGCGAGCACGGCGCTGTCCAGCGTCAGCGCCTGCGCCCGCCGCTCGGCCAGCGGCGCGTCGCCCTCGTAGAGAAAGGTGCCGAGGTAGCCGAAGAGGAGGGACTGTGCGAACGGTGAGGCCTGCGTGGTCTCCACGTCGACCAGCCGCACCCGCCGCGAGCGCACGTCGCGCATCAGCTCGACCAGACCCGGTACGTCGTAGACGTCTTGGAGGCACTCCCGGACGGCTTCCAGGACGATCGGGAACGAGCCGTAGTCGCTGGCGACACCGAGGAGCTGGGCGGCACGCTGTCGCTGCTGCCAGAGCGGTGTACGCCGGCGCGGATCCCGGCGGGGCAGCAGCAGTGCCCGCGCCGCGCACTCGCGGAAGCGGGCGGCGAACAGCGCCGAACCGCCCACCTCCGCGGTGACCAGGGGCTCCACCTCGTCCGGGTCGAGGATCGCCAGCTCGCCGCCCGGCGGGGCGGCGTCGGTGTCGGGCAGCCGCAGCACGATGCCGTCGTCGGAGTGCATCGACTGGACGTCGGTGCCGTAGCGCTCGCGCAGCCGGGAGGCCAGCACCAGCGCCCAGGGCGCGTTGACCTGCGCCCCGAACGGTGAGTGCACCACCAGCCGCCAGTCACCGAGTTCGTCGCGGAAGCGCTCAACCAGGATGGTGCGGTCGTCGGGCAGGTGTCCGGTGGCCTGCTTCTGCTCGGTGAGGTAGGCGAGCAGGTTGTCGGTGCCCCACTCGTCCAGCCCGGCGGCAGTGGCCCGTGCCCGGGCCACCGGCCCGGTTGCCGCGCCCACCTCGCGTAGGAACGCCCCGAGCGCTCGGCCCAGCTCGATCGGCCGCCCCGGCTGGTCGCCCTTCCAGAACGGCATTCGCCCGGGCTGGCCGGGAGCGGGGGAGACCACCACCCGGTCGTGGGTGATCTCCTGGATCCGCCAGGACGACGAGCCGAGCAGGAAGACGTCGCCCACTCTCGACTCGTAGACCATCTCCTCGTCCAGTTCGCCGACCCGACGCCCCGGCGTACCGGCCTCGCCGACGAGGAACACCCCGAACAGGCCGCGGTCGGGGATCGTGCCGCCGCTGGTCACGGCCAGCCGTTGGGCGCCCGGGCGCGCGGTCAGCACGTCATCCATTCGGCCCCAGGTCAGCCGGGGGCGTAATTCGGCGAAGGCGTCGGAGGGGTAGCGGCCGGCCAGCATGTCGAGCACGGCGTGCAGCGCGGAGTCCGGCAGTGCGGCGAAGGGTGCTGCCCGGCGCACCACCTCGCGTAGCTCGTCGACGGTCCACGGCTCCAGGGCCACCATCGCCACGATCTGCTGGGCGAGCACGTCCAGCGGGTTGCGCAGGTAGCGCATGGACTCGATCAGTCCGGAGGCCATCCGCTCGGCGACTACCGTGCACTGGACGAGGTCGCCGCGGAACTTCGGGAACATCACCCCCTTGCTGATCGCGCCGACCTGGTGGCCCGCGCGGCCGATCCGCTGCAGCCCCGAGGCAACCGACGGCGGAGCCTCGACCTGGATGACCAGGTCGACCGCGCCCATGTCGATGCCGAGCTCGAGGCTGGAGGTGGCCACCACCGCCGGCAGCCGGCCGGCCTTGAGTGCCTCCTCGACGATGGCCCGCTGCTCCCTGGACACCGAGCCGTGGTGCGCCGCTGCGACGACCCGTTCGCCGGCCGGGTCGGGGCTGCCGACCCCACTGCCGGCCTGCCCCATCAGCTCGGCCGCGTCGTCGCCGGACGCGGCCGGCTCCCCGGTGAGGCGCTCGGTGGCAAGTTCGTTCAGCCGGGCGGTCAGGCGTTCGGCGAGCCGCCGCGAGTTGGCGAAGACGATCGTGGAGCGGTGCGCGTCGATGAGGTCGAGCACCCGGTCGTCGACCGCCGGCCAGATGGACGTCCGCCGGGGCGCCCCCGCCGCGGCGCCGCTGAGATCCTCGCTCGGCTCGCCGAGGGCGCTCATGTCTTCCACCGGTACGACGACGGTCAGCTCGACCTGCTTGGTCGACGGCGGCTGCACGACGGTGACCGGCCGGCCGCCGCCGAGGAAGGTGGCCACCTCGTCGACCGGCCGGACCGTCGCCGACAGGCCGATTCGCTGGGCCGGTGTCTCCACCAGCCGGTCCAGGCGCTCCAGGGACAGGGCCAGGTGCGCCCCGCGCTTGGTGCCGCAGACCGCGTGCACCTCGTCGAGGATGACGGTGTGCACCCCGCGCAGCGACTCTCGCGCCGCGCTGGTCAACAGCAGAAACAGCGACTCCGGTGTGGTGATGAGGATGTCCGCCGGCGTCCGGGCGAACAACCGGCGTTCCTCGGCCGGCGTGTCACCGGAGCGCACCGCGACCCGTACCTCGGGCGGTGGGAGCCCGAGCCGGGACGCGGCCTGGCCGATGCCGGCCAGCGGCGAGCGTAGGTTGCGCTCCACGTCGACCGCCAGGGCCTTGAGAGGGCTGATGTAGACGACCCGGCAGCGGCGCAGCCGGTCGGCGGGCGGCGGTTGCGCGGTCAGCCGGTCCAAGGCCCACAGGAACGCGGCCAGCGTCTTGCCCGACCCGGTGGGGGCGACCACCAGCGCGTGCTGGCCGGCGGCGATCGCGTCCCAGGCGCCGAGCTGGGCGGGGGTCGCGGCGTCGAAGGCGCCGGTGAACCAGACACGAGCGGCCGGCGAGAACCGGGCGAGGGTCTGCGGTGGCTGGGTCACGTCGCCATCTTGACCCCTGTCTCCGACACCGGCGCAGCCAGCGGCACGGCCGGGAGACGGTGGCGGCCCTGGCGGGCACCGAGCCGCCGGCCACCGACGACGTGTTGGGGACTCGGCTCGGGGGTGGTGCGCACCGAACCCTTCGACGACGGTGAGTACGTCGGCACCCAGTACGTCCTCACCGACATCGACCTCGTGGACTTCGACCACGGGCCGACCGGCGCGAGCGAGGACAGGCTGGGATTGCGCCACGACGGCGACTACTTCCTGGTGGACGGATCCATGGACATGAGCGCCCCGGCGGAGTCGGGGTGAGTGACATCCCGCTGTCGGGCCAGGGCGGCGCGTTCGATGTGCGGATCACGATGTCCTTCCCCGGTGCCGTGCTGCAGAGCAACGGTGACGTGTCGGGAGACACCGTGGAGTGGGAGTTGCGGTTCGGGGAGGTCAACGGCCTGTTCGCCGCCGCCAGCGCAGAGCCCGGCCCCTGGATGCCCTACTGGCTGTGGGGTTCGGCGCGGCCGTCGCGCTCATTCCCGTTGTGGCGCAATGGTCTGCCCCACCGCGCCGTACGTCGATCCCTACCTGCAGCCCGAGGCCTACGAATGGGACGTCGAGAGGCCGGGGCGGCGGCAGCCCACCGGCTGGCAGAATCACGGGCATGGAGTTCAGCCTGTACGACGCCGATCACGAAGCCTTCCGCGAGATGGTCCGCGCCTTCGTCGCCAAGCACGTCGTCCCCCACTACGACAAGTGGGAGATGGACGGGATGGTCGACCGGGAGGTGTGGCTGGAGGCCGGTCGGCAGGGGTTGCTCGGCATCGACCTCCCGGAGCAGTACGGCGGCGGCGGCGTACGGGACTTCCGCTACAACGCAGTCATCACCGAGGAGATGCTGCGCGTCGGCGCGGCCAGCGTCGGCTTCTTCCTGCACAACGACATCGTCGGGCCGTACCTACGGGACCTCGCCGACGACGAGCAACAGGCCCGCTGGCTGCCTGGGTTCGTCTCCGGTGAGCTGATCACCGCGATCGCGATGACCGAACCCGGCGCGGGCAGCGACCTGCAGGGGATCGCCACCACGGCCCGCCGGGAGGGTGACGAGTACATAGTCAACGGCTCCAAGACCTTCATCACCAACGGCATCCAGTCCGACCTGGTGATCGTGGCGGCCCGCACCGACCCCGACGCGCCGGGCTCTCGCGGACTCAGCCTGCTCGTCGTCGAGCGGGGCACGCCCGGCTTCGAGCGGGGCCGCAACCTGCACAAGGCGGGCATGAAGGCGCAGGACACCGCCGAGCTCTTCTTCGACGACGCCCGCGTCCCGGTCACCAACCTGCTCGGGACCCTGCACGGGGGCTTCGGTCACCTGCTGGACAAGCTTCCGCAGGAACGGCTCTCCATCGCGGTGGGCGCGGTGGCCGGAAGCGAGGCCATGCTCGCGCTGACCCTGGACTACACGAAGCAGCGCAAGGCCTTCGGGACGCCGATCGGCAGCTTCCAGTACAACCGGTTCACCCTTGCCGAGCTCGCCACGAAGATCCAGATCGCGCGGGTCTACCTCAACACCTGCATCACCGAGCTGAACGCTGGCCGGTTGTCGGTGAGCGACGCGGCCATGGCGAAGTGGTGGACCACCGACCTGCAGAACGTCGTCGCCGACGCCTGTCTGCAGTTGCACGGCGGGTACGGATACATGGACGAATACCCCATCTCCAGGATGTGGCGGGACAGCCGGGTGCAGTCCATCTACGGCGGGACGAACGAGATCATGAAGGAGATCATCGGGCGCTCCCTCGGTGTCTGAGCCCTTCGTCCACGCTGAACCTGCTCGCCTGGACGAGGTCGACAGCCCCGCGCAGCGCCGTACCGTCCGGGTGCTGTCGCTCGGGCAGGTGCTCGGCGGTGTCGGGGTGGGTATCGGCATTGCGGTCGGCGGCCTGCTCGCCGAGCAACTCGCAGACACCGAGTCGGTGGCCGGGCTGGCGCAGACGGCGTCGGTGATCGGGTCGGCGGTTCTCGCCGTACCGGCATCGCGGCTGATGTCGCGAGCCGGCCGGCGCCCCGGTCTCGTGGCGTCGTACGCCGTCGCGGTGGTGGGCTGCGTGACCGTCGTCCTCGCTGCCGTTCTCGGCTCGTTCGTCCTGATGCTGCCAGGCATGTTCCTGTTCGGGGCGGGCACTACCGCCGGCCTGCAGGCGCGTTACGCCGCAACGGATCTGGCCAGCCCGCGACGCAGAGGCACGGCCCTGTCCATCGTCGTCTGGGCGACCACGATCGGCGCCGTCCTCGGGCCCAACCTGGCCGACCCGTCGGGGAACGTGGCGGTGTCGGTCGGCCTGCCTCGGCTGGCTGGCGCATTCGTCGTCGCCGCCGCGCTGCTCGCCCTGGCGGCAGTGGCGGTCTCGATCCTGTTGCGCCCGGACCCGCTGTTGCTCGCGCGGGAGCTGAGCGGGCCCGAAGCCGCACCCACCGCCGCAACGTCGGTGCGGGTCGCCCTGCGGGTAGTTGTGTCCACAGTGGATGGACGACTGGGGCTCACGGCGATGGCGGTGTCCCACTCGGTGATGGTCGGCGTCATGGTGTTGACGCCTGTGCACCTCGGTCACGGCGGGGCCACGCTGAGCGTCATCGGCATCGTCATCAGCGTGCACATCGCGGGGATGTACGCGTTCAGCCCGATCGTGGGCGGACTGGCCGACCACGTGGGACGTCGCCCGGTCGTCCTGGCCGGCGCCCTGATTCTCGCGGGGGCCCTTGTCGTGGCCGGGACCGCACCCGCGGGGGCCGCCCTGCAACTCGGCATCGGGTTGTTCCTGATCGGTGCGGGGTGGTCGTGCGGGCTGATCGCCGGGTCGACGATGGTCACCGAATCGGTCCCGATCACTATCCGGCCGCAGGCGCAGGGAGCGACCGACCTCGTGATGGGTTTGTCCGCCGGGGCGGCCGGTGCCCTCGCCGGGCCGATCGTCGACGGGCTGGGTTACGCAGCCCTCAATGCCGCCGCCGGCCTCCTGCTCGTCCCACTGCTGGTCCTCGCGGTCCAGGCGGGTCGCTCCACTCGCTCCAGTCGTCGCGTCAGTCCCGGTCGCGGTACTGCTTGATCAGCAGGACCAGCGCCACGACCAGTGCCAGGGCGATGCCGATCTCGAAGAAGAGCTCGTAGCCGTCGGTCATACGTCACGGTACGACGAATGCGGCCCGGCTCCAGCCCGCGGCTGCGGCTACCCTCGCCCGGTGCGCCTTACCGAGTTCTGGGACCGGATGCAGACGCGGTTCGGCCCGGTGCACGCCGACACGGTCAGCCGCGATCAGGTGATGCGCCAGCTCGACGGGCAGACCGTGGTCCAGGCGCTGGCCGCCGGGTGGACCGCGAAGTCGGTCTGGCTGGCGGTCTGCGAGGCCTACGAGATCCCTGCCCGCGAGCGGTGAGCACCGCGGCATCTGCCCGGCGGCGTGTCGCCTCGACTCGAACACGCGTTCGGATAGCGTATCCACAGGGTAGGGGGTCGATCCACAGGCCCGGGCATCGTGTCGGTTTCGTCGGTGGCCCGGCCTAGCGTCAGCCGCACTGCACCAACGGACCTGCGATACCGAACTGCGATACCGGAACGAGAGTGGAGACCATGGCTGGACTGGACCGCGAGAAGTCCCTCGACGTTGCGCTGGCACAGATCGAGAAGGCGTACGGCAAGGGCACGGTGATGCGGCTGGGCGACGAGGTGGCCGTGCCGATGCGGGTGATCCCCACCGGGTCGATCGCCCTGGACCTCGCCCTCGGCGTCGGTGGGTTGCCCCGGGGCCGGGTGGTGGAGATCTACGGCCCGGAGAGTTCGGGGAAGTGTCTGACGGCCGACACGTACCTGTGGACCGACCACGGTTTGGAGACAGTGGCCGAGCTGTTCGCCAGGTGCGGGCAGCCGGCGTCATGCACGAGCCGGACCACCGACATCAGCCACCTCGGTGTCCGCGTGGTCAACGAGCGGGGTGAGCTGGAGCCAATCTCCCACCTGACCCACAACAACCGGCGGCCGGTCCGCAGCGTGCACCTCGCATCAGGGCGGCAGATCACGGCGACGCTGAACCATCCGCTGCGGGTGATCAACGAGCGCGGCTTCATTGTGTGGCGCAAGGTGGGACGGCTAGAGGCGGGCGACGTCCTCGTGTCAGCTGAGTTCGGTGCCGTGGAAGCCGCGCAAGGCGATGGTCTCGACGAAGACATGGCCGTCCTGCTGGGTTACCTCATCGCCGAGGGGTCGAACGGCGGCAAGCACGCCGTGCGCTTCACCAATCAGGATCCCTACGTCTCAGCCGAGTTCACCACGCTGATGAGCGGACTGTTCGGGTCCGTGGTCAAGCTCTACGGCGGCCAGGAGCACTGCGTCTTCGATATGGCCTTGCGCCGCCGGCTAGCCGACGAGTTCGGCCTGGCCTACGTCAACGCGCCGGAGAAGACTGTGCCGCACTGCGTCCGTACCGGCGGACACAAGATTCAGCGTGCCTTTCTGTCCGCACTGTTCGAGGGCGACGGATGGATCGACACGAGTTCGACGGTCGGCCTCGGTACCGCCTCGGAACAACTGGCCCGAGAGGTCCAGTTCATGCTGTTCGGACTGGGCGTCCCCGCCAGTGTGTATCGCAAGTTCAACCAGGTCTATCAGCGCCACTACTGGTCGGTCGTGGTCAACCCAACGGCAGCTAGCCGCTTTCTCGACGAAGTCGGCTTCCGCTCGCCGCGGCGAGCTGAGCAGGTGGCTCGCTGCTTGCGCCAGAGCCGTCTGGACCCCCAGCTGGAGAACGTGCCGCACGTGACGACGCTGCTCGGCGACCTACGGGATGCCCTGGGTGGAGACCGTGCCTTCGACCGAGTGGCCGGGGACCTGTTCCGCGCCGGCGGTGACCTGGCGTGCTCGCGCAGCCGGCTGCGCAAGCTGGTGGTCTGGCTGGACGGACGGAACGCCACTGCTAACCCAGCCTGCCTGGCCATCACCGAGTACCTCAGGATGCTGTCCGAAGCCAGGTTCACGTACGAGCGTGTCGCACGTGTTGAAGAGGCGGGTCTCCAGCCGACCTTCGACCTCGTGGTCCCCGGGACGCACAGCTTCCTCGCCAACGGTGTCCTGTCGCACAACACCACCGTGGCCCTGCATGCAGTGGCTCAGGCGCAGGCGGCGGGCGGGATTGCCGCGTTCATCGACGCCGAGCACGCGCTGGACCCGGACTACGCCCGAGCCCTCGGAGTCGACACCGACGCGCTCCTGGTCTCCCAGCCGGATACCGGTGAGCAGGCGCTGGAGATCATGGACATGCTGATCCGCTCCGGCGCGCTCGATGTGATCGTCGTGGACTCCGTCGCCGCGCTGGTTCCGAGGGCGGAGATCGAGGGCGAGATGGGGGACAGCCATGTCGGCCTGCAGGCCCGGCTGATGAGCCAGGCTCTGCGCAAGATCACCGGGGCGCTGAGCAACTCCGGGACGACGGCGATCTTCATCAACCAGCTCCGCGAAAAGATCGGGGTCCTCTTCGGTTCTCCCGAGACGACGACCGGCGGCAAGGCGCTGAAGTTCTACGCCTCCATCCGGCTCGACGTGCGTCGGATCGAGACGCTCAAGGACGGCGGCGATGCGGTCGGCAACCGGACCCGCGTCAAGGTGGTGAAGAACAAGTGTCTGGCCGAAGGGTCCCTGATCTTCGACCCGGTCACCGGACAGACCCACCGCATCGAGGACATCGTCGACGAGCGGCGCCAGGTGTCCGTCGTCGCCGCGGCCAAGGACAACACGCTGCACATCCGCCCGGCCGTGTC
>JAABUS010005850.1_pt1 | contig 15629 bp, 16 predicted proteins | sample 5560161 | NCBI WGS metagenome assembly JAABUS01 (sample SAMN10711885, study PRJNA513376) | rock metagenome | isolation source: Antarctica rocks | place: Antarctica: Victoria Land, Trio Nunatak nord | collected 2016-01-04
ATAGCGGGCATAGAGATCAGCAGCGGACCACGCATCAGGCAGGGACAGGGCGTTCATCGGACATCACCTCCGCCGCCATGATACCCCGACGTATCACCCAAAACCAGTATTATCCGCAGGCTGGCAAGCCCGCGCTACCGGGATATTCCGTACGGCTGAGGCGATGCCCCGTTCGCGAGGCACCGCGAACTTTGGGTGGTACCACGAAGCCCGCGATCACCGCGCCGCTCGTCCCAATCGGGATGGGGGCGTTTTTGTTTGCCCTCCCCGGCGGCGCGGTGTAGAGGTTTTGAACCGCGAAGGCGCGAAGAGCGCGAAGAGGAAGAAGAGAAGGAGAAAGCATACTATTCTCTTTACCCATCTCTTCTTCGTGTCCTTCGTGCCTTCGCGGTTCAATCCGGATCGGAGACCGTGGTGACGATTCAGCAGGTGGCGATCATTGATACAACCTTGCGCGAGGGCGAGCAGTTCGCCCGCGCCCACTTCACCACGGCGCAGAAACAGTCGATTGCCTGCGCGCTCGACCACTTCGGTGTCGATGCGATCGAGATCACCAACCCCGCCGCCTCGCCCCGCTCCTTCGCGGACGCCAGATTGCTAAGCGCGATGCCGCTGCGGGCGATGATCCTCGCGCACGTCCGCTGCACGGCAGATGATGTGCGGGCGGCAATCGACGCCGGCGTGGGCGGCGTGAACATCTTCTACGGCATGTCCGGCCAACTGCGTACGCACAGCCACGGTCACAGCCTCGCGACGATGATCGCCTGCGCGCAGGAGTGCATCTGGCTCGCGCAGGCGCACGGCCTTGTCGTGCGGTTTTCGAGCGAGGACGGTTTCCGCACCGACCCGGACGATCTGCTCGCGATGTACCGCGCGGTGGACGCGCTCGGCGTGGACCGCATCGGCATCGCGGACACGGTGGGCATCGCGACGCCCCGGCAGGTCGAGGAACTGGTGACGCTCCTGCGGCGGGAGTGCCGCGCCGCCATCGAGTTCCACGGCCACAACGACAGCGGCTGCGCCATCGCCAACGCCCACGCCGCGCTCGACGCGGGCGCGACGTTCATCGACACGACCGTGCTCGGCATCGGCGAGCGCAACGGCATCACGCCGCTCGGTGGCCTGATCGCCCGCCTCTACGCGAGCGACGCCGCGCTGACCGCCGCGTACAACCTGCCAACGCTGCGCCACCTCGACGCGCTCGTGGCGGGGATCGTCGGCGTGCCGATCCCCTTCAACAATTACCTGACCGGTTCCGCCGCCTTCACGCACAAGGCGGGCGTCCACACGAAGGCGGTGCTGGCAGATCCGCGCACCTACGAAATCCTCGACCCGGCGGCGTTCGACATCGAGCGCGTCATCACCATCGCGCACGCGCTGACAGGCCGCGCCGCCATCGCCGCCCGCGCCCGCACCCTCGGCCTCGCCTTCGACGCTACGACAGTCCGCGCGGTCACTGCGGACGTGAAGCGGCGCGCGGACGTCGCCCCACTGACCGATACCGAACTGGACGACATTCTCCGCGCTTGGGCGGTTAATCCTGATGGCGGCGGGCTTCCGCCTGCCGAACCAATCGCTGCGCAGGCGGAAGCCTACGCCACCGAGGGAGTAATTCATGGGAACACTCGCTGAAGAAATCCTCTCGGCCCGCCTCGGCAGGCCGGTGCATGCCGGGGAGATCGTCGTCGTGGATGTGGACTACGCGATGAGCCACGACACGACCTCACCGCTCGCCATCGAGGCGTTCCGCACAATGAACCGTCCCCTCTGGGACCCGTCGCGTATCGTCATCGCGATTGACCATGTCGTGCCCGCCTCCACCCCGGCGGTCGCGACCACCCATCGCACCATCCGCCAGTTCACGCAGGACGAGGGGATCGCCAACTTCTTCGAGGCGGGCAGCGGCATCTGCCACCAGTTGATGGTCGAGCAGGGGTTCGTCGCACCCGGTTCGATCGTCGTCGGCGGGGACTCGCACACGGTGACGTACGGCGCGCTCGGCGCGTTCGCCACCGGGATGGGCAGCACGGATATTGGCCTCGTCTACGCGACGGGCAAGACGTGGTTCCGGGTGCCCCAGACGGTGCGCTTCGAAGTCTCCGGCACGTTCGGTCACGGCGTGACGGCGAAGGACCTGACGCTCCTGATGGTGCGGACCATCGGCGTCGCCGGTGCGGTCTACGACGCGATCGAGTACGGCGGCCCGACCGTGCGCGCGCTCTCGATCAGCGAGCGGATGACGCTCGCTAACATGGCGATTGAGATGGGCGGCAAGGTCGGCCTGATCGAGGCGGACGAGGTGACGGATAATTACCTCACGGGCCGTGTCCGCTACGACACCGGCACCGGCCACCTCCGGCCCGTCGATCCGCACTATCGCCGCGTCGTGGCGTTGAATGTGGACGACTTGCAGCCGCTCGTCGCCTGCCCGCCGGAGGTGGACAATGTCCGCCCCGTCACCGATGTCGTCGGCACGCCCCTCGATGAGGTCTTCATCGGCACCTGCACGAACGGGCGACTGGACGACCTCGCCCTCGCCGCCCGCGTGCTGGCGGGGCGCACGATCAATCCGCGCACACGCTGCATCATCATCCCTGCCTCGCGCGAGATTCAGTTGCAGGCGCTGGAACACGGCTACATCGACACCTTCATCCGCGCGGGCGCGCACATTGGCTCTCCCGGCTGCGGCCCCTGCATCGGGCGGCACTTCGGCGTCCTCGGCAAGGGCGAGCGCGCCCTGACGACGATGAACCGCAACTTCACCGGCCGCATGGGCGACCCGACGGCGGAAATCTACCTCGGCAACCCCGCGACGGCGGCGGCCTCCGCCATCGACGGCGCAATCGCCGACCCGCGCGCGTACCTGTAAACCAACGGACGGGAGAAACCAGTTGAACCGTGAAGGACGCGAAGGGGGAAAGAGAAAGAGGAAGAGAAAAGAATTTCTCATTTCTTCTCTCGTCTTCGCGTCCTTCGCGTCCTTCGCGCCTTCGCGGTTCAATTCTTTCAAAGGAGTGTCGACCATGGGACGGGTGTGGCGATTTGGAGACAATGTGAACACGGACGAGATCATTCCGGGGTGGTACAACCTGACGACGGATCGGGCCGCGCTCGCGCAGTACGTCCTCTGCGAGGTGCGACCGGAGTTCCCAACGAGCGTGCGGCCCGGCGATGTGATCGTTGGCGGCAACAACTTCGGCTGCGGCTCCTCGCGGGAGCACGCGCCCGTCGCGATTCTGGCGGCGGGGACGGGGTGCGTGATCGCGCGCTCGTTCGCCCGCATCTTCTACCGCAACGCGATCAACATCGGCCTGCCGATCCTCGTCTCACCCGAGGCGTTCGAGGCGGCACAGGACGGCGAGACCATCGAGGTTGATCCCGTCACGGGCCTGATCAGCCTGCCGGAGCGCGGGCTGGTCTTCCACGCCGAGCCGCTGCCCCCGTTCGTCCTCCGCATCGCGGCGGTGGGTGGCTTGTTGGCGTTCGTCAAGCAGTACGGCTGGGAAGGTGTGACGCGCACCGACTTCACGTAGTTGTCCATCGTCGTTCCACATGAAATGAAAGGATGTGTCCCATGAGCGCAACGATCACGACCGCGACCGCCGAATGCCCCGAATGCGCGGGCGAGTGGACCGTGAGCGGCATCACGAAGGGTGAGATCATCCCGTGCCCCGAATGCGGCGCGGAACTCGAAGTCGTCGAATTGCAGCCCTTCACCCTCGCCCCCGCACCGGAGGAGGATGAGGACTGGGGGGAATAAGCCCTACCCCCCGCCCCCTTCCCCTGCGGGGGAAGGGGGAATCTGCTGCGAGTGGAGGTGGAAATGGATACGTCGGGGATCATCAAAGGGAGATATGGTGCGGACAAACGCGAGCGGGCGAAGGAATTGCGGCAGCGGATGACGCCCGCCGAAATCACACTCTGGAAGCACCTGCGTACCGACCAACTCGCTGACTTCCATTTCCGGCGGCAGCAGATCATCGACGGATTTATCGTGGACTTCTTTTGCTGGCGGGCAGGTCTCATCGTCGAAGTGGACGGCGACGTTCACGCGACACAAATGGAAGCGGACACCGAGCGCGACCGTGTCCTTGCCGCACGCGGCTTGCATATTCTCCGCTTCAGCAATGACCGCATCCTGAGTGACCTCGATTCCTGCCTTGACGAGATTCTCACCGTCGCACGGAGTCGCCATGATTAACGCGAGTCACCCCCTTCCCCCGCAGGGGAGGGGGGCCGGGGGGGTGGGCGATCCCCGACACATCGTCATCATCCCCGGCGACGGCATCGGCCAGGAAGTCGTCCCCGCTGTCGTGGCGGTGCTGCGCCGCCTACTGCCGGACGCGCGGATCGTCGCGGCGGAGGCGGGCTTCGGCGCGTACGAGCGGCACGGCACGCCGCTGCCGGACGCGACGCTCGCCGCGTGCCGGGGAGCGGACGCGATCCTCTTCGGCGCGGTGACGACCCCGCCCGATATCCCCAACTATCGCTCGCCCATTCTCCAACTGCGGCAGGCGCTCGATCTCGCCGCGAACCTGCGTCCGGTGCGTTCCCTGCCCATCCCCGCGTCCCGCCCCGGCGTGGACCTCCTGATCGTGCGCGAGAACACCGAGGGGATGTACAGCGGCATCGAGGAGGTGAGCGACGATGGCGAGCGCGCGACGACCCTCCGGGTCATCACCGGCGCGGCATCCCGCCGGGTCGCGCACACCGCGTTCCGCCTCGCGCGGGAGCGTCGGGGGCGCTGCACCATCGTCCACAAGGCGAACGTGCTCCGGCAGACGGACGGCTTGTTCCGGCGCGCGGCCCGCGCGGTCGCGGTGGAGTACCCCGAGGTCATGGTCGATGAACTGCTCGTCGATACCGCCGCGCTCCGGCTCGCACAAGCGCCGGAGATGTTCGATGTGCTCGTGACGACCAACCTCTTCGGCGACATCCTCTCGGACCTCGCGGCGGCGCACACTGGCGGGCTTGGTGTGGCGGCGTCCGCGAATGTCGGCATTAGCATTGGGCTGTTCGAGCCGGTGCACGGTAGCGCGCCGGACATCGCGGGGCGCGGCATCGCCAACCCGACCGCGACCTTCCTCGCCGCCGTCCTCCTCCTCCGGCATCTCGGCGCGCACGACGCGGCGGCACGATTGGAGCGCGCGACCGAGGCAACCCTCGCTTCCGGCCTCCGCACCCCAGACCTCGGCGGCACCGCGACCACCGCCGATGTGTGCGCCGCCATTTCCGCCGCGCTGTAAGCCAAAACGCACCGGCATTCAGGAAAGTACGGATGTTCGCTATGACCGTACGGCACAGGTTGTCCACCGGGTTTGGGAACTTTATGCGGTTATACACCCCCGTCCACTGATCTATGCCTTCCCGGCACGGGGGTCAACTGAGTGATGCTCAATGTCTTGCTGCTGCATTTTTTGCCATCCCTACCGTTGCGTTCGATTGCCGTGCGTGTCATCATGGCGTCTCCTGCCACATCACGCACGCCAGATCACCGTCGGTAGGGAGAGACAGCCAGCCCCTCAATGTGGCGCGTCGATCGGGCGTGATGGGAATAGCGGTGCGTTACGGTTAATGATGGGCAAGACGTACGAGGAACGAAAGGAGCGACGGAACGATGCAGACCTCACGGACACCTTTCGTGCGCGTACGGGCGGAACAGGACGGCACCCTGCAGGTCGAGGTGCAGGGGTGGCAACTCCTCTGGGCGCACACGATCACGATTGATGACGGCGTTGATCTCCGCGTGGGCAAAGGCACGGAGGGCGAGCAAGTGCGCGAAGGGTACGCCTTCCCCCTGCTCTACGGCAACGGGCGGCTCCACCTGCTCGCCGAGCCGCCGGACCCGGTCATCATCACCGCCACAATGACCGCCCACGTCCCCGCAACCGACGAGGCGTAGATGCGTCAACTCGCCTCGCAGTGATCCGCCGAGGTCGGAGGGCCTGCGGCGCGTGCGATGATCGCCTGAATGAGCCACGGCGCGTCGGTTGAGCGGCGTGTCGGCCTGCAATTGCGTATCCCGCTCACACGCAACGATGGACGACCGGAGCGGCGTGATGCCGAGTTCCTCCAGCAGGTCCTTGCTCTTGGAGAAGTCTCGCGCGTCCGGTGTGAAAAATGCGGAAATATCCTGGTTCATTCCCAGCGCGTTGAAGGATTATCCCGCTGTCACGCGGGCATTCGGCGTCGTATCGATCCCGGTGGACCCATCGGGTGGGCCGCTCGGGTAGCGCCACTGGAAGTAGTGCAGGCCGATGTTGCCCATCTCGACTTTGAACGGGTCGGGATTGCTGTTGGTGAAGGTCAGGACGCGCCGCTCGAAGACCTGCACGAGCACCGTCCGCCCCTGTCCGCCGACCTTAACATTCGTGCGGAACGGCTCCGATATCGCGTTGCCGATGGTGAGGAACCCCGCCGTGTCGCGGTAGTCGGCGAACACACCGAGGACGTTGTGCCGCGTTGGCGCGTCGTATCCGGCGATCCGCGGCGTCATCGAGATGCCCGCGAACCCGCCGCCGTCCTCAACCTTGCCCTGTTCGTTGATGAAGACCGTCACAAACCCGCCATTCCGCTGCGCCGCTGGTGCGAGCAGGGAGGCTGCGGTTGTGGCGAGTTGCGCGTAGGTTGGGGTAGTGTTGTCCAGATCGCCCGCGATCGGGATGCTCGGCGGCGTGCGGTCCTCGAATGTGTTGTCACCCGTCTGCACCTTCCCTTGCACGAGTTCGGTGGCGAGCAGGCCGTTTGTCACGGGCGCGCGGGGAACGGTCTGTTCCATCCGTCCCTTGTCGAAGTACTGCACGGTCCGCCTGCCGAGCGCGAGGATCGCCGGGCACGCCTGCGCCGTTGCAGGCGGGCAAATCACGCCCGATGTCCCCTCTTTGTACGGCTCCAGCAGCCCGGCATGGACTGTGGAGAGCGGCCCCCAATAGTTCGGGAGGCGCGCCTCATCCCTCTGCCATTGCGTCTCGAAGGCCGCCGTCGCAAAGACCGCCGCAGACGTCGCCACCGGGAACCCACCGATCACGACCGCCGCAAGCGCCAGCACGATACTTCGCCGGAATAGCCGTTGCATCATCCCTCCGTTGCCTTCACCAGCACCCACCCATAGAATAGTGAACACTATCGTCAGCGTACAGGTTCCATGAGCAATCATTCATCTGAACTATCTCCGTCCCGTAGCGTGTGCTTCATAGAGAGAATAGCGGATGTGGCGAGATTTGTGCGGAGGGAACTCGCGCGCGTCCGGTGACGTTCCCTCTTGCATGACGACCCCTCACATGGGGCATTTCGTGAAGCGGAGGGACACATGATGCGGCACAAGGTCATCGTCGGGTTCTGTCTCGTCACACTCCTTGCCCTGCTCACCGTCACGCCCGTCGCCGCCGCGCCACAACGCTACTCCGATCCGCAAGGGCGGTACGCCTTCACCATTCCGAACGGCTGGCAGCGGGACGACACTCCCGCGCCCCTCACGCCACCGGCAGGGTTGTCCATCGATCTCTCCCTCGCTGCGCCATCGCCCGCGATCCGACTGTTGACGGTCTTCTCGCGCACGCTCCCCGCGCCAATGAGCACCGCATCCATCACTGACGAGGACTTCTCCGGGATCGAGGATGTTGATACCACCCGCGTCGGCGACATCCAGACGATCACCGTCGGCGGCCAGGCGGCGCGACGTGCGGACTATCGCTACGTCACGCGCGGGCAGAACGTTCGCCTAGTCTTCATCGTCGGGATGTCGGGCACGACGCGATACACCCTGAGTTTCGGCGCGCTCGAAAGTGACGCGGCGGGGCGGGCGGAGTTCCAGAGCATCCTCGACTCGTTCGTCTTCACGGGCCTCGTCCCCCGGCGCCTCGGCGAGGGGTAGCCAGGCGCACGGCGGCACAGGGCATCACGCGAACTGCCCCGCTCTCCATGCATCCCACACCACGCGGTGAATGACCGCGCGAAATTCACCCCACGCGCGCCAATTGTCCGCGAGGGGTACATCGTACGTGGCGGGTAATTGATCGAGATGATCCGCGACGCGCGGAAGCTCCTCAGGCGCGATTTCGCGGTACGCCGCGATCCGCTCGTTCGGGTCTGTCGCGCCGAGTGTGCCCCCCGTTTCGTCCAGCAGAAAGGCGAAGGTGAAGAAGCGGGGTGCGCGGTCGGCTTCGGGGCGCTCGTCCACCGGACGGTACGCGACGAGCGCGAGGAGACGCTGCACCGCGACCTGCAAACCCGTCTCCTCGTACACTTCGCGCAACAATGCGTCCAGCACACGCTCGCCGGGTTCCACGCCGCCGGTCATCAGCCGAGCGACGTTATCGGGGTAGAAGGTCTTGGTGGACACGAGCAGATGGCCATTCATTCGGCGAATGACCATGCAGACCTCACTGGCCCGGTTCTTCATCTGGCGATCCCAGAACGCGCGGGTGCCAACCACGATGGATTGGACGCTCGGAGCGCCGAATTGCGCGGTGAGATCGGCGATTTCGCGTTGCACGATTGCCGGGAAGGTTGTTTGCATCGATGCTCCCATTGAACGAGAGAGAAATGCGGCAGGCGAAAGCCCGTTGCCACTATCCTCGGATGCCCGTCTATCCCACCGCAATCGGCGCGCGACGGAGCAGCAGCGTCCGCATCACGCTCATCGCGACGAGGCGGCCCGTGCGCGGGTTCTCGTGCGTCGGTATCCCCTGGATGTCGAACTGGAGCCGCCCGAACGCGCCCTCCGCCACGACGGTGTGCATGTTCCGCTCAATCGTCGGGTCCGCCAGCACGCGGACCTCGGTGCGATCCAGCCCGATCCCGGCGAGGCTGACGGCGGCGGCGACATTGATGCTCTCCGGGAACTTGAGTGCACCCTCGCGCGCGCTGCCCCGGAAGACTTCCGTCGCCTCGGTGAGGGCCGCCGCGTCCGCCGCGCTCATCAGCGTGCGGGCGGGCTTGCGCGTCGTGTGCGTCACGCGGTCGAGGCCGCCGACCGCAGCCGACGCGATGGCGTCGAGCGCGCCGATTGCGCCGGACGCGACCTTCGCCTGCGCGTTGCCCGCCCCCGCCGCCGCGATCATCTCGTCCATCACACCCGGCTCCGCGAAGACGCCGACGCTCACCATGATGAGGTCACATCCCGCCCGGAGCGCCGCCGGGCCGTGCTCGCGCAACCCCGCGTGCCCACACGCCTCCACGATCACATCGGGCCGGAGGGAGAGGAGGGCGTTAAGCGACGGTACCACCGGCACATCGAGATCGGGGCGCGGGCGCAACGGGTCGCGAACGAGCGCGCCGACGATCTCCACCACGCCATTTCCCTGCTCGCTCGCCAGTTGCACGACCGCCCGCCCAATCGCGCCGAGTCCGATTAACCCCACACGCAGCGGCGCTTTGCTCATCACTCCCCTCCTCGTGTACCGACCGTTTCGCGACCTACCCGGCAGTATCGCACGCAGTCGCCCGCGCGCGTCATCGACCGGATTCCTCTGATCGCGGGGGGACAGGCGCGTCATCCCGCGTTCTCGCATCATTATCGGCTGGGTCGCTGATACGCAGCAGCCCTGTTAATAGGCCCTTACGACGCGCGCCAAGCAGTTCCCAAGCCCGCGCGAGGCTGATTCCATACGCGGCGAAGAGCAAATAGACGATAAAAAGTACCGGCCCGTCATCGTTCGGTTTGCGGACGAGCGCGATACCATTCCACAGTTCGAGACCGTAGACGATCAGACTGCCGAGCAACAGGAGCAAACTGCGCATCAGCGGCGCCCGACCGGACCGCTCCCGCCAGATGCGCCAGCCGACCGTCAGCGTGCTGAGCAGCGCGCTGGCGCTCAGCGCGATGACGATGCCACTGATGGGCCTTCCCGGTATCAAGCCGCCGAGGGAAATGAAGAAGGCGTTAACGAGGGCGGCGAACGCTCTCCGCCGATACCCATCGGTCCTTCGGGGCTTCGGGGCCGAAGACGCGCTCCGGCGCGGTCGCAATGGAGACGAAGAGTAACCCGATTAAAACAGCACTCGCCCCGACGCTCCCGAGGAAGAAGTTCGCAAGGTCTGCGGAAACCAATGATGCGATTCCCCTTCGTGAGCGAACGCTCCGACCATGCCTCGCTGCATCATACCCCATTCGGGGGACAAACCGCGAGAAAGAAGGGGCCGCCACCCGGATACGGTGAACGGTGTAATCGCATGGGGTCATTCACCGACACTGCGGCGAGAAGCGCTCGACGCCGCGATCAGCGGCCTGAACGGGTGGGGTCGCTCTCCTTCGGGCAAAGGAAGAGTGTCGGCGTGTCGGTGGGCGCCTGCTGACCCATCATCGCGTGCATCTCCGGAGACTTCTCGACCGCGAGGTTGATGACGCCCGGTGCGTGCGCGATCAGCATCGTGTTCAGCGCCTGGAGCCAGTGCTCCGGCCCGCGCGACTTCGAGAGGGTGAAGTCCGGCGTGATCGGGCAGGCACGCAGGCCATCGGCGCGGTCAAAAACCATGCAGAGGACGATCCGACTCTGGGGAGCACGCTGCCGGATCTCCTCGACCACCGCCGCGTCGTCGAGGCCGGGGAGGTCGCGATCGACGAGGATGATGCCCGCCTCCGTCGTCGCCAAAAGAGCGAGGAGTTCCGGGGCCGTCCCCGCCTCCCCGACCACCGTCACACCGAGCGCGAGCGTCAGCATCGTGCGCAGGCTCGTGCGAACGTGCGGGACACTGTCCGCGATAATCACTCGTCCGGTGGTGGTGGCGTGCGATTGTGTGTTCATCCTATCCCCGATTATGCCATTTCCTGTACAAAAAGCCAGTATGCATTTACGGGGCCAGCGAATATCGCCAGCCCCGTGTCGCATGTCACCCGTTAGACGAGCGCCGGTTCGCTGATCTGCTCGGCTTCCGCGCGCGCGCCGGTGAAGGTTTCCACCTCCTCGGCGGGCCGCACGAGCGTCAGGGCGAGCACCGCGCCGATCACGCAGGCGAGCGCTCCGACCAGCATCGCGTCGGTCAACCCCTGCACGACGCCGCCGAGCACCGCGTCCTTGATCTGGAGCACGAGCGCCAGGTCCGCGCCCGGCAGCGTGCCGCTCCCTTTGCCGAGGCTCGCGTTCGCGGTGATCTGCGCCTTCGCCGCGTCGGGCAGCGGCAGCGTCGCCACCGCGCCGACGACATGAGCGTGCGAGCGATTCGCGAAGATCGCACCGAGCAGGGCGATGCCAAAGACGCCGCCGAGTTGCCGCACCATGCCGAGCACGCCGCTCGCCACGCCCGCCTTCGTCCGCTCCACCGCGCCCATCGCGATGGTAGAGAGCGGCGACATGGCGAACCCGATGCCGATGCCGATCAGGATGAACGAGGGCAGCAACACGGTGTATTCGGAGTGCGCCGTCAGCCGCCGCGAGGCGATGAACAGCCCGAGGCCGACGAGCGACAGCCCGGAGAAGACGATCGGGCGACCGCCGAGGCGACCGATGAGACGCCCGCTGAGCGGCGCGCTGAATATAATCATGCCCGTCATCGGCAGGGTGCGCAGGCCGGACTGGATCGCGGAGTAGCCGAGCACATTCTGCATGTAGAGCGTGAGGAAGAAGATCGTGCCGAACATCCCGAAGGTGAGCACGAAGGTGATGACATTCGCTGCGAGGAACGCCCGTGAGCGGAACATGCCGAACTGCACCATCGGGTTCGCCTGCCGGTTCTCCGCGACGACGAACGCGAGCAGGAAGAGGATCGCGGCGGCGAAGAGGCCGAGGATGCGCCCGCTCGCCCAGCCCCAGTCCTGCCCCTCGATCAGCGCGAGCGTCAGGGCGAAGATCGCGGGGGTCAGCGTCAGCACGCCGAGATAATCGACGGAGCGGGCGGCGGTCGTGTCGTACGACTCCCGGACCACGCGCAGGCCGACAATCAGGGCGACAATGCCGATGGGAACGTTGATGAAGAAGATCGACTGCCAGTTCGCGTACTCGACGAGCAGCCCGCCGACAATCGGCCCCGCCGCGAGCGCGAGGCCGGAGATACCCGCCCAGATGCCGATTGCTTGCGCCCGCTCCCTGCCCTTGAACGTCGCGGTGATGATCGAGAGCGTGCCTGGCATCATGATCGAGCCGCCGATTCCCTGCAGGACGCGGAAGAAGATCAGCGAGCCGAGATTCGGCGCGATGCCGCAGGCGAACGATGCGAGCGTGAACGCCGTCAGGCCGATCAGGAAGAGCCGCTTGCGCCCGAAGATGTCGCCCAGTTTGCCCATCGTCACCATCAGGACGGCGAGGGCGAGTGTGTACCCGTTGACGATCCACTCCAAAGCGGAGGTCGTCGCGTTAAACTTCTGCTGGATCGTCGGCAGCGCGACGTTCACGACCGTATTGTCCAGCATCATCATGAAGAGCGCGAAACACATCGCGCCGAGCGTTAGCCATTTGGTGCGGCTCTCCTCCTGCGCCTCCGTGCGGGGGATTGGTGCGACTGCGGTTGCCATAAATGAATACCTCCCATGGTGCCCACGACTCGAACCCTCGTGCCGGTTATGGCGCCAGTGTGCCAGCATCGGGGGAACGGCAACATCCCCGCGCGAACGGTTTTTCCGCCGCTACCCGGAGGGGAACGAAACCCCTCCATTGGGAGGGGAAGCGATCATGACACGAGTTGACGCATGTCACGGACGGGCAACAATGAACCGCCAAGATGCCAGGAAGAATTGACACAGAGAACACGGAGCGCACAGAGAGCACAGAGCAGTACCACGACCCGGCGGGTCAGCGAAGAGAAATAAAAGGGAATTTCTCTGTGCACTCCGTGTCCTCTATACTCTCTGTGTAGAAGTCTCCGTTCCTCTCTTGGCAGTTCATTATTCGATGCGTGGCGGCCCCTGCGCGATGCGCTCGCGCAAGGCATCGGGGCCATCCGTCCAGCGCGTCTCCATCCACCACGTTGCGCCCGCCTCCGCGAGCGGGGCGACCGTCGCGGTGTTGTCGCCAGGCGTTTCACCTTCCATGATGATGTCGAATGGGGTCGTCGCGGCGCGCTGCTCGGTGATGAACGCGCGCATCGCCCGGATGTCGTCCGGCGTCATCGTGCCGTCGGCGCCGTCCATCTTCTGGGGGAGAATGCCGTCGTACTGGAGCGCACGTCGCATCGACTTCGCGCGCGGCCATGCCGCCACCACCCAGACGGGGATGCGCGGCGTCTGCACCGGCGGCGGCAAGAAGGTCATCTCCTCCACGTTGTAGTGCACGCCATGGTAGGAGAAGGGCTGCCCACTCCAGAGGCCCGTCAGTATCTCCAGCCCCTCGTCGAGCATCGCCGCGCGCACCTTGAGGTCCGTCGCCTCCCCCACCTTGCCGAACCCGCCGTCATCGAGCGCGCCCAGTCCGACCGGGACGACGAGCCGCCCATGGGAGAGGTGGTCGAGCGTCACCGTCTCGCGCGCCAGTTTCCACGGGCGGCGGCGCGAGATTGGCGTGATGATCGTGCCGATGCGCACACGGTCGGTGCGCGTGGCGATCGCGGCGAGCACGACCCACGGGTCGTACATCGGCCCGGCGGCCGGGATGTTGATCCCGTCCCAGTAGAAGACCCCATCCCAGCCCGCCGCTTCCGCCTCCGTGGCAAGCGCGAGGATGGTATCGAGATCGCCGCCGGGAATGATAACCCCGTACTGCATGGGCGGTTCCTTTCAGCTCATTGCGATGATTCGGGCTTATGCGGGTGCGGGTCGAACTCCACCGCCATCGGGGGCCGGATGAGCACATCGAACGCGAGCCAGAGCGATTTGGAGTGCGGGAATGTAAGGATCGGCAGGGCAATGGCGATCAGCAATCCGGCGGTGAGGAGCACGCGAACCGAGAAGACTTCGAGGTATGCAAGGGGCGCGATGATGAACAGGATGGGCAGGCAGGTGATCGTGTAATTGACGATCAGCGCGTTCGTGAAGTAGCCCACCTCGCGCTCGAAGAAGAAGCCGCAATGCGCGCACTGTTTCCGCATCGTCAGCCCTTGGAACTGCCGTCCCACGCCGCAGACCGGGCAGCGGAGCCGGAGCGCGCGCCAGATTACCTCATTCCTTGTCGCGGTTCGTTCCATCGCGCATCCCTCTCCGCTGCGGCACGGCCCATCAAAAACCCGCCATCGTGTGGAACGCCACACCGGAACGCGCAATACCCAACAGCGCGACTTTCCTCACCAGCGGCGACGATACGGTGCGTTTCACATGAAACTTCTGCCGCACAGTCGTGCGGCTCAGCAACGGACGCAACAATCTCCGCGCCAGGGAAATGGATGATACCACCGGAACGTTGCCAGATCGGTGCGCAGAAGATGTTCCGTTAGGATGAGCGAACTTCCCGCGCGAGGCCGTGCCGGACGGCGTACACGGCGGCCTGTGTGCGATCCGTGAGTTCGAGTTTGCCGAGGATGTTGGCGACGTGTCCCTTCACCGTGGTCTCGCTGATCGAGAGTTCGCGCGCGATCTGTTTGTTGCTCAATCCTTCCGCGAGCAGGGCGATCACGTCGCGCTCGCGCTCGGTCAGGGCGGTGGCCGGGTTCACCGTCGGCTTTGGGCGTGTGGCGAGATCCATCAGGAGCCGCGCCGCGTCGGGATGCAGCTGCGGCTCCCCGCGCGCCGCGCCACGCACCGCCCGGACGAGATCCTCCGCCTCCATCTCCTTCAGGAGGAAGCCGACCGCGCCCGCCTGGATCGCCTCCGACACACGCTCCCCTTCGAGGAACGTCGTGAGCACGACGACCTGCATCTGCGGGCACGCCGCCTTGATCGCCATCGTCGCGTCGATGCCATTCATCTCCGGCATCAGGAGGTCCATCAGCACGACATCCGGTGCGAGCGCCACAGCCTGCGCGACCGCCTCCCGCCCGTTGGACGCCTCGCCGACCAGCTCCATATCAGGCTGGACGAGCAGGAACATCCGCAGCCCCTGCCGCACGACGCTGTGATCGTCCACGACGAGGACGCGGATCATCTTCTCCTCCGGGGATTGGGCCAAATTACTCATCCCTTGTTTTCACCTCATCTGCATGATGCCCGCATGTCTCCGGGCTATTTTACATTGTTTCCGTTGCGGGCGGTGATACTGGCCCGATCAGGCGCTCAGCAACCGCTACGAACTCTTCGGCGTGCGCGATCTGCTCCTCCGCCTGTTGTACAGTTACCGATCGCGTGTGGCTATAGTCACCAGTAAGCCGCAACTTCTCCGCTTCAATCAAAATACCATGTCGTCTCTTCGGCACTCGCTCCGAGTTAGCGAAATACTGCCCAAAGGCAGGGATTGTCCCGGAATGTTTCGAGAAAGCTATGTCTTCACCGATTAAGAATGCTTGTGCAACGTAGAACATCGCGTAATAGGCGCGTGCCACCGGAATCCTTTATCGGTCAGGAGACGCGCCACGCGCACATTGTCATGCGCATCGAGAAGGAGTTTCGCCTGCTCCGGCATCATACCGCGATGCCCTCCGGTCTTACGTTGAGGAGCAGCGGACTCCGTTCGGTCACGAAGCGTTCTTCGTCCGTAAAAATGCAACTAGAGCGGTTTGCGGAATTGCTGAGCCGGTGCGAGACTGAGGGACATGAGCAGAGCATACAGTGACGATCTCCGGTTTCGCATCGTGCGGGCGGTCGAGGACGAGGGAATGAGCCAGTCTCACGC